>ENA-OSEO01001688-OSEO01001688.1-sediment-metagenome-genome-assembly--contig:-NODE-1688-length-37617-cov-5.827784_pt1 | contig 37617 bp, 32 predicted proteins | sample MGYA00237883_ERZ534232 | MGnify/ENA metagenome assembly ERZ534232 | reverse complement strand
CCGTCCGTGTAATCGAGCAGGGTCACCTCGCGCACGCCCAGCACGCGCGCCGCCGCGCGCAGCTCCCGCTCCCGGATGCGGCCCAGGGCGTCCGGTCCCGGATACTCGTCCGGCGCGCCAAACCAGCCGCGCTGGCCGCGGGTGGCCGTCACTAGGTAAGTCGCAACCCCCTCCGCCGCGTACCGCGCCAGGATGCCGCCGGTCCCCAGCGATTCGTCGTCCGGGTGGGCCAGAATGCACATCAATCTGAGCTGTTCGTTCATGGTCACACGTTCTCATGGAATGACCGGCTCACGGGGTGGGCGACACCCATGAGCCGGTGGGCTGCCAGATGTGGACGAGATTTAGACATAATCCTCCCGCTCGCCTGCCCGCTGCCGAAAGTGCAGGTAGATCGCGATGACCGTGGGGATGACCGCCAGCGTGACGTACACGAAATGCAGCTCGATGCGGGGCAGCACCAGCTCGCCGATGCTCGTCTGGCGCGGCTTGCCGAACAGGTAGAACTTCGTCACGTACTGCGCCTGCAGCAGGAAGTGCTCGAAGAAGTGCCACCCCTGGAGCAGGATCGCCACGTTCAACCAGCGGCGCGCCCGGCCCGAAAACCCGTAGGCCAGGAACAGCAGGCCCAGCAACTGCACCAGGTTGTAACTGAAGTGCAGGACTTCGGTCCGCATCAGTTCAGGGAACCACAGGCCGAGCATGCCCATCGATTGGTGGCGCGGCATGCCCAGCACAAACGCCTGAATGAGCTGGATGATGTGCTCGGAGAAATGGCCGAGCACCAGGCCGCCGTACAGGATCAGCGCGCGCGTGTGCGGGTCGCTGAGCACGCGGCTCAGGTTGTTCGGACGCAGGGCTGTTAGTTCCATCGTTGAGTGACGCATGATCGTGTTTCCTCCATGATAGCTGGTTGCGGACAGATAAACGGTGCCCCGCTCGCCTCAGCGCTGGGCCCGCTGGCTCCACTGCTCGCGGAAGGCGGCGATTTGGGCGCAGTGCTCGCGTTTGTGGCCGTATGCGGTATAGACGATGAAATCCTCCAGGTCATAGGCGACGCCATACCACGGCAGCGTGCCGTTCAGGCGGCGCACCCGGATTGGAACCTGGGCGAGTAGAGTCAATGTCTTGCGATGGGCGTCCTCGTATTCTTCCCAGACTTCGTGAGCCGGCAGGCCGCGCCGCTGGCTGACTTCGCGGGTGTTGAACTGGTCCGGCCCGGCGACGAAACTGGTGAGCGTGAGCGTGGGGCCTTCGCGCAGCACAGAGTGCAGCACGTCCACCAGCAGCAGCTCGAATGAGGCCAGGTGCGCCAGAATGTCTTGGACGGACCACTCGCCGCACGCGCCGGGGATGGTCCAGGCCGCATCCGGCAGCCCGTCGAGCGCCTGCTCGACAATCTGGTGGCCGTATCTCAGTATGTCCATCGCGTTCATCGTCGGTTCCTTTGTTCGGCTGGTCCGGGCCCCTCGCCCGGCGCTAAGACGGTATCAGGTCAACATCTGGTGAAGCGTCCGGCCCATAGTGAAGGCGGCAGGGCCTGGCCGCGGCCAGGCCCTCGCTCGTGCCGGCGCTCGGTGGGCGCCAGCTCAGTTGGTCACCGGCGCGAACATGGCGAACTGAATGTCGTCGCACGGATAGGCGTCCATCGGGTCGCAGCCGCCCCCGAAGGTCGAGACCTGGTCGGCGAACACGTCGTCAACCGCCGGGCCGTGCGTGCGGACGACCAGGTGAATCTCGGCGGTCTGCGCGTCCAACAGCCCCGGGCCGAACACGATCCCCGGCACGTCGCCCTCCGCCAGGCTGGCCGAGACGGTGAGCCGGCCATCGGCGGTATAGGTGCCCGACGCGTGCTGTACCGAGATGTTCGCCGCCGCGATGCCGTCCATGTTCATGACGCGGTTGCCGGCCTCGTCGCGCGGGATCCCGGCCTCGGTGCTCCAGCGGCGCGCTTCCCAGACGTCCCACAGGATATTGCCGTCGGCGTCACGGGGAATCCCCCCCTCGGACACGGCGAAGATGTCATCTTCGTTGCACACGCCGTTGCTGCAGTTCTCCGGCGCGTTGAAGACCACCCACCAGACGGTATACGCTTCGCCGGGCGTGAGGTCGTTGGTCGTGATCGCCATCGTCACCCCGTTTTCGTAACGGGACAGGCGGGCATAGGCGCCGTCTACCTGCGAGGCATCGGCGAAGCGGTGGACTGTGCTGGTCTGGACGGTCGGATCAGTGGCGGTCTCGCGGTCTTGCGCATAGGCGCTCACCGCGGCAACCAGGACAACCAACAGACTGAGAATGACGACGAGTTTGGTACGCATAGCTTTCGCTCCTTGTGATGGTAATGCGGTCGATTTCGTTCGGACGATTTGCCTGCTGTGAGGCCGTTTGGCCGCACATCTGACCTTAAGCATACGGACCGACCGTCCCGCAACCGTTCCTCAAAGCGTCCCCGAAACGTCTCATTTCAAAGTGCTCATTGTCACGCGCTGCGTCCACTGGCAGACCCCGTCTCGCCGCCTTTCAACATCTCCCATCAAGCAGCACGTCAGGGCTGTGCTGGAGGGGTTGGGAATGAAACCGGGTTCAATCCGGGGGATAAATTGATTTATGGTATAATAATCGCCATCATGACATTTTTAAGACCAATAAGGGTGAGAGACCATGGCCCAACTGCGCATCCACCTGTTCGGAGCGCCCCGTTGCGAATCAGAAGGGCGCGCAGTTGAATTCACCCGCCGCAAGACGCTGGCCCTGCTGGCATACCTGGCCGTCACCGCCCAACCCCACGATCGCGACGCGCTCGCCACGTTGTTCTGGCCCGAATACGATCAGGCCAGCGCGCGCGCCAACCTGCGCCGTACCCTCTCGCAGCTCAAAGAGGCGCTGGGCGACGAAATGCTGGACGTCAGCCGGATGCAGATCGCGCTCGACCCACAGGCTGACATCTGGCTCGACGTGAGCGAATTCCAGCGCTTGCTGGCGGCGGTGGACGCGCACGGGCACGCTCCACAGGAGTTGTGCGCCGGGTGCCTCGATGCCCTGACGACCGCTGCCGAGCTGTACGACCACAATTTCATGGCCGGGTTCAGCCTGCCCGATTGCCCCGAATTCGACGAATGGCAGTTCTTCCTGTCCGACGGCCTGCGCCAGTCGCTCGCCCGGATGTTGCAGACGCTGGTCGAATGGCACGGCGCGCACGAAGACTACGAACGCGGGATCGACTATGCGCGGCGGCAGGTGGCGCTGGATACCTGGCACGAGCCGGCGCACGCCCAGTTGATGCAGCTTTACGCGATGGCCGGGCAGCCGTCCGCGGCGCTGCGCCAATACGACACGCTGGTCCGGATGCTCGACGACGAACTCGGCGTTGAGCCAACGCCCGAGACAACTGAGCTGTACAACGCGATCAAGAGCCGGCGATCGGTCGCCTCATCCGCCGGTCCGATCCGCGCGCCCGCCGGTGCTGGCGAGCCGGGCGCACCTCCAGCGTCGACGCAGAAAGACACCGGCGCGCAACGGGCGGACGCGCCGCGCCACAATCTTCCCGCACAGATGATGCCGTTCGTCGGGCGGCGCAAAGAGCTGTTCGAGATCGCCCACCTGCTGCTCGATGGCGCGGAGCAGCCCCTGATCAGCCTCGTCGGGCCGGGCGGCATCGGCAAGACCCGCCTGGCGATCCAGACCGGGCGCGAGGTCCTGGACCGGTTTCGGGACGGCGTTTGTTTCGTGCCGCTTGCCGGGCTGGCGTCCAGCGATTACGTCGTGCCGCTGCTCGCCGAGAAGCTCGAACTCCGTTTCTACCCGGGGAAAGACGCCAAACAACAACTGCTCGACTTTCTGCAGCCGAAGCAGATGCTGCTCATCCTCGACAATTTCGAGCACCTGTTGGACGGCGTCGACCTGGTCCGCGAGATGCTGCAGGCCGCGCCGGGCATCCGGATCCTGGTGACATCGCGCGAGCGATTGAACATCAGCGGCGAGCTGATCTACGTGATTGGAGGCATGGATTTCCCCCAGCACGACTCCGTCGAAAGCCTGCTGGATTACGACGCCGCCGAGCTACTGGTCCAGGCGGCTCGCCTGTCCTACCCCGGCTTCGAAGTGGACGACGGCAACATCGGCGACGTCATCCGCATCTGCCGGTTGGTCGAGGGGATGCCGCTGGCGCTGGTGTTGGCGGCGGGCTGGCTGGGCGTGCTGTCGCTGGTCGAGATCGCGCAGGAGATCACCGCCAGCCTGGATTTTCTCGAAACCGAACTGCGCGACGTCCCCGAACGCCAGCGCAGCGTGCGGGCGGCGTTCGAATACTCGTGGAAGCGGCTCTCCGCTGACGAGCAGCGCGTCTTCATGAAGCTGTGCGTCTTTCGCGGCGGGTTCACGCGCCACGCCGCCGAAGCCGTCGCCGGGGCCCGGCTGCCCGTGCTGCGCACCCTGGTCAACCGGTCGTTCGTGTCGGCTGCCGGGGATGGCCGGTTTGTGATTCACGAGCTGCTGAGGCAGTACGGCCTGCTCCACGCGCAGCAAGACCCGGCTGATTACGAACAGACGCGCCTCAATCACAGCGCCTACTACGTCGCGTTCCTGCGCGAGCGGGCGGTCGTGATCAAGGAGCACCACCAGAGCGAAACGCTGGCCGGCATCGCCGCCGACATCGACAATGTGCGCATGGCGTGGGATCACGCCGTCGCCTGTAACGACTGGGACGCCCTCGATCCCGTGGTCGAGTGTTATTGGCTGTTTTCCGAATTCCGCGGCGCGCTCTCGGCGGGCGAAGCGGCCTTTCGCCACGCGCTCGCCGCCCTGCTGGAGTCCGGCGCCCCAACGGACGCGGACCCGCCCGCCGATCGTGCCGGGCTGGCCGGTTTCCTGCTGGCTGCGGCGGGCTGTTTGTGCGCGCGCCAGGGCGGTTTCGAGGATGGCGTGGCGGACATGCACGCGGGCATCGCGTGGATACGGCGCGCAGACAAACCGGATCGCCGGAAAGAGGCGTTCGCCCTGGCGTGGCTGGCATTCGTGTTGGTGGTTCAGGGCCGCTACGACGAAGCCAGAACGTATGCCGAGGAAAGCCTGTCGTGGTTCCCCGAGACGGGCGACCGCTGGCTGAAGGCCGGTTGCCTGCGGCTGATCGGCGCGTCGGAGCTGTACAGGGGCCGGCTCGACGACGCAGAGCAGGCGCTCCGGTCGTGCCTGGGGGTGTGCCAGGAGATCGGCGAGCGCCGCATCCGGACCTACGCCACGGCCAACCTGGGCCTGATCGCCATGCTGCGCGGCAGCTATGCGGAAGCCGGGCGGCTGCTGGACGAGGCGCTCGAAACGTCCTACGTCCTCGACGATCTGCTCAGCCGGGCGGAGGTGCTGCGCGAAAAGGTCCGGCTGGCGCTGCTGCTGGGTGACGATGCCCGCGCCGCGGACTACGTCGAGCACAGCATGGCGATCTACCGGAAGATTGGCCGCAGCGACACCGGGGCCGTGTTATGCGTGCTGGGGGACATTCGCCACGCGCAGGGCGACACCGCCGCCGCCGAGCAGTTGTACCGGGAGAGCCTCGACCGGTCCCAGGCGGTGAATCACCAGCCGGAGGTCGCCCGGTGCCTCAGCCAGTGGGGGATGCTGGAGTACGCGCGGGAAGCGTACGGGCCGGCGGAAGCGCACCTGTGCAGCGCGCTGGCGATCTGGCAGCAGGCCGGCAACGAGGTCGAGATCGCGTCGGTGCAGCGCCACCTGGGGCACATCCTGGCCGCGTCGGGCGACGAGCGACAGGCCGAAGCCGGGCGACATTATGCCGAAGCCCTGGACCTTGCGCTGCGCCACCAACTCGCCCCGGTCGCGCTGGACGTCCTGGTGGGGAGTGCTGCTCACCTGCGGCACGCGATGACCGCCAGCGAGGCAATCGAGCTGCTGGCCCTGGCGCGCGACCATCCCGCCAGCGCGTTCGAGACACGGCAGCGCGCCGCAGCGCTGCTGGCCGACCTCACGCCCGGTGGGGACGATCGGGCTGAGGCAACCGCACCGCCGGATGCACCGTCCCTGGACTGGACGCGCGCCGCCGGGCAACTGGCCGAGTCGTTCCGCCAATTCGCCGGCTGAGTCCCCGGCGCTAACCGGGGCTGCCGGTCAACGAACAGCACCCGGCTGGCGATGACCATCCAGCGCGGGTGCTGTTCTGCGAGGGAACTCGTTCCGGCTAGGGGCACGGCGCATCGGCGGCGGGTCGCGCGCGCCACGGAAGGCGGTAGCGGCGCGCCCCGGCGACCGGCACGGCTGGGCGAGCCGAAGACCGCGCCAGGAGAGCCAGCACCGCCGCGATGAACGGCAGCGCCATGCCGATTTCCAGCGTCAGGGTCATCCCCAGCGACTGAATAGCCATCCCGGTGAACGTGAACCCGATCACGGCCCCGATCCAGGGCGTGGTGGCGTGTTTGGACAGGCTGGCGCTCAAGGCATTCGATGGCACCAGGTCCGTGATCAGCGCCGCGCCGACCGCCATGCCGGAACCCAACAGGCTGATCAGGAACTGCGCTACCCAGAAGTGCCACAGCGAGCCCGCGAAGACCAGCACACCCACCCCCGCCGCGCCGGCCAGGTAGCAGGCGAACAACACGGGCTTGCGGCCAAACCGGTCCGACAGCCAGCCGGAGATGAACGGCAGCGGCAGATTGACCACGCCGCTGATGCCGACCACGGTCGAGATGGCCGCGGCATCATAGCCCAGGTCGGACATCGCCAGCGGGCGCGCCAGGTTGGTCACGAAGTTGGCGATATAGGCCAGGACGCTGGCAACCAGCAGGATGGCGAAGGCTGCGCTCACCGGCGCCGGCCCGGCGGATAGCGTCTGCCGCCGGGGGTCGCCATGCAGCGGGGCGCTCGGCGCGTCCTGCAGCGCCAGCGAAGCCGCGAAGGTCACGATGTACGTCGAGGCTGCCAGGACGAACAGGGCGTCGAAGCCCAGGTGATTGACGATCGGCCCCGCGGTCAGGCCGCCGACCACCTGCCCAACGGCCAGCGCGGTCCCCAGAATCCCGAAGATGCGCCCGCGCTGCGTCACTTCCGCCGAAAGCCCGGCGAGGATGTTCGACATGGCGATCTGAATGCCAGCCATCAGCCAGACGATGGCGAAAAAGACGGTCAGCAGCTCGATATTGGGCGCCTGGCCCATCAGGAGCACGCCGGCCAGGCTGACGACCGCGCTCAGCGTGACGAACGGCTTGCGGCGTCCAAACCGGCTGGAGAGCCATCCACTGCCGAACGTACCAACTGCCAGCGCGCCAAATCCGATCGCCATGCTGAACCCGATCGCCGCCGTGTCCGCGCCGAGATCCTGAGCGTACACCGGCAGCAGGCCGATCAGCCCGTTCCCAACGACGTAGGGCATGAGATTGCAGAGAAAGAGGGCTATGAGCTGTTTGCGGGACATCGCGTTTCTCCATTGTTTCCCGATCAGGCCACCGGGGGCGCCGCCCGCGCGGCGGCTGGCAACCCGGTCACCATGACATCCGAACCATTCACTGTCACTCAGCATAGCAGCCGCGCGTCCCCAAACCGTCCCACCAAGCGTCCCATTTTCGTTGCGGAGCCATTTCCCGGAAATTGATCGCTGCCCGGCGCGGCAGGCGCGTGTGGGGGCACGCTGGCCCGTGCAGGGACGTGGCGCAGCGGTGATAGTTGCCAAGTTGCTGAAATAATCAGGAAGGTAAAGAACGAGCGCGGCCTAGCCGCCCGATTCGCGCACCGATTCGCGCGGCGCGTTGGCCGCGACCATGACGCGCGCGATGCCCGCGCCGAACACCAGCGCGCAGCCCACCAGTTGCAGGGCGGAGATCCGTTCGTCGTAGGCCAGCGCCCCGATCAGCGCTGCGATGACCGGCTCGCCATACGAGATCGTGCCGTACTCGATCGTCTTGAGGTAGCGCAGCGAGGCGATCACCAGCGTGAGCGCGACGAACCCGTGCAGCACGCCGATCGCGCCGATCCACGCCAGGTCCGCGCCGTGCAGGTCGGTCCCCGACACGGCCACGAAGGGCACCATCACCAGCGCGGCGATGCCGAGCTGGGCGAACGTGTTGGCCGAGCTGGAGCCGCCGCCCTGGAGCTTGCTGTTGTTGAACAGGAGAAACAGGCCGTAGAACAGGCCCGACAGCAGTCCGAAGATCAGGCTGTCGGCCTGCTGGGCGCCGCGCGGCAGCTTGAACTCGGTGATGAACAGGGTGCCCAGCACCGCGCATCCCAGCAGCAGGCCGCTCGTCCGGTCGAAGCCCTCCTCCAGCCAGACGGCGGCCAGCGAGCTGGCGATTAGCGGGCCGAGGTACAGCAGGAAGGCGGCGTTCGCCAGCGTGCCGCTCTGCACCGCCTTGAAGTAGCTGACCACGAACAGGGCCAGCGCCCCGCCCGCCGCCGCCCGCGCCCACCAGACGCCGGGCGAATTCGCCCCGGCAGCCTCGCGCACCAGCGCGCGCAGGACGGCCAGGCACGCGAACCCCACGCCAAACCGTCCCAGCGCGATGACGACCTCGTTGCCGGGCGATACCTGCCGGACGAACGCGCCCAGCGTCGCCATGATGAACGTGCCCGCGATGGCGGCGAGATACCAGACCCACTTGCCGGATACGGTCCCAGCGCTCACACTTCACCCAGGTAAGCGTGCCGGACGCGCTCGTTGTGCAGCAGTTCCTGCGCCGGACCTTCGAGCGAGATCGCCCCGGTTTCCAGCACGTACCCATAGTCGGCCAGCCGCAGCGCGGCGCGCGCGTTCTGCTCGACCAGCAGCACGGTCACGCCCTGTTCGTTGATCGCCTGGACCGTCTCGAAGATGGCGCGGACCAGCAGTGGGGCCAGCCCCAGCGATGGCTCGTCCAGCATCAGCAGCTTGGGCCGGGCCATCAACGCCCGCCCGATGGAGAGCATCTGCTGCTCGCCGCCGGACAGCGTGCCGCCCAACTGCCGCTTGCGCTCGGCCAGCCGGGGAAACAGCTCGTACACCCGCTCGCGATTCGCCTCGATCGCCCCCCGGTCGCCGCCCAGCGAGTAGGCGCCCATGTTCAGGTTCTCCTGAACGGTCAGCGTCGGAAAAATCCCGCGCCCTTCGGGTGCCTGGGTCAGGCCCAGGTACACGATCTCGTGGGCGGGGATGCGGTGGATCGGGTGGCCGTCGAAAAGAATCTCGCCGCTGCGGGGCCGCAGCAGGCCGGACACGGTGCGCAGGGTGGTCGTCTTGCCCGCGCCGTTGGCGCCGATCAGGGTCACCACCTGCCCCGCCTCGACCTTGAGCGAGATGTCTTTCAGGGTGCGGATATTGCCGTAGTACGTATTGATATTGTGCAGTTCGAGCAGGGCCATCGCCGTCACACCTCGATTTCGTCTTCGCCCAGATAGGCCGCGATCACCTTGGGGTCCTGTTGAATCTCGGCGGGCGTGCCTTCCGCGATCTTGGTCCCATCGTCCAACACCACGATCCGGTCGGAGATGTTCATCACGACCTTCATATCGTGCTCGATGAGCAGGATCGTGATGCCGCTGTCCCGAATCTGGCGGATCGTGTCCATCAGCGCCAGCCCCTCGACCTCGTTCAGGCCGGCGGCTGGCTCGTCCAGGATCAGCATCTTCGGCTCGGTCGCCAGCGCCCGCGCGATCTCCAGGCGGCGCTGATCGCCGTAGGCCAGGTTACGGGCCAGCTCGTCGGCCTTGTCTGCCAGCCCGACGAACGTCAGGTGGCGCATCGACTGCTCGATGATTTGCCGCTCCTCGGCGCGTTCGGACGGCAGGCGCAGCAGCGTCGAGAACGCGCCCGCCCTGCCGCGATGGTGCTGGCCCGCCATGACGTTTTCCAGCACGGTCAGGCGCGGGAACAGCCGGATCGTCTGGAACGTGCGCGCGATTCCCCGCTGCACGACGTCGTGCGGGCGCAGGATCGGCGACATGCCCAGCAGCGCCAGAATCCGGCCCGGCACGACGGGGATCCAGCCCCCCAGCCCGGTGAAAAAGCTGCGCAGGAAACGGTCGCGCTTGCGGGCATGCGACTCGACGATCGGCTGGCCGTCAAAGACCACGGTGCCCTCGGTGGCCGCGTAGATGCCCGTGATCACGTTGAACACGGTGGTTTTCCCCGCGCCGTTGGGGCCGATGATGCTCAGGATCTCGCCCGGCTCCACGTCGAACGAGACGTAGTCGATGGCGCGCAGGCCGCCAAAGTCTTTGCTCAGTGAGGTCACGCTCAGTAAAGCCATGCCAGTCACCTCATGTTGCCTGCTGGACCGCAACCGCCGGCCCGGCTCCAGACGGTTCGGCCACCGCCGACATCACGATGCCCTTGCGGCGCTCCGGGATGATCCCCGCCGGGCGCAGCACCATCATGACGACCATGGCGACGCCCATCAGGCCATCGCGCCAGTCCATGATGCGAAACGCCGAGATTTCGCGTTCCAGGTCCTGCCCGAACTGGCTGCCGATCACGATCATCACGATCGCGTAAGCGGCCAGCGCGCCGGCTACCCAGGGCAGCGCGTTGCTCGTGCGCCGCCGCAGCAGCGGCAGGACGATGATCATCACCAGCGCCATGAGCAGCCCGATCACGTACAGCGACGGCTCGCCCAGCAGCAGCGGCGGGACGAAGAACGCCGCCCCGATCAGGCCGGTTTCGACGACAGCCGCCTGCCCGCGGTCGCGCGCGCTCAACAGGTGCCCGCCCAGGATCAGCGCCAGGATCACGAACGGGCCCGCGCCCTCGTACAGGAACGTCGGGCCGACGTCGCGCAGCAGCTCGGGCAGCACGACCATGCCCAGCGTGCCGACCAGCACACCGGGGATCGACCCACTGCCGCCCAGCACGACGATGCAGAACATGATCACGGATTGCAGGAAGTTGAAGCTCTCCGGCGCCACGACGGTGAACCGGCTGGCGTACAGCACCCCGGCGACGCCCGCCCAGGCCGAGCCAAGCGCGAACGCGATCAGCTTGACCTGCGTCGTGTCGATGCCCATGGCCTCGGCGGCGAGCTGGTCTTCGCGGACGTACAGCCACGCGCGTCCCAGCCGCGAGTTTTGCAGCCGCCGCATCCCCACGATGGTCACGATGATGAAGCCCAGCACCAGGAAATAATACGGGCGCGCGTCGCGCTTGAACGCGACCGGGGTCACGTCGACGCCCAGCACGGTCACCGGGTCCTGCACGTTGAAATACTTGTCGAGGTTGCCGTCGATGCTGGCCGCCAGTTGGTCGCCGCGCGCCGCGCCGAACGCCGCGAACAGGATCACGATCACCAGCAGGCCGATCACCTGGCCGCGCCAGTCGAGCCCGCGCTCGCGGAGGAACGCCACGCCTGCCACGGCCAGCAGCCCCATCGCCATCGAGATCACGAAGACCTGGTCGTGCCCGGCCAGCGGCGGCAGCAGGAAATACGCCAGCGCGATCACGCCCGCGCCGCCCCATTGCAGCACGGGGCCGCTGCGCTGGGTGAGCAGCAGGTGCCCGATCAGCAGCAGAACCAGCACGATCTCCGGCACGGGCGACAGCCACGGCAGCGGTAGTTCCGGGCGGCCCGCGCCGAACAGCCCGTTAGAGCCGCCGGTGATTCCGAAGGCGTTGTTCGTCACCGCAATGCGGAAGATCTCGCCGAAGGCGATGGTGACGATACACAGGTAATCGCCGCGCAGGTGCAGGATCGGCTTCGACACCAGCATCGCCGCGCCACCCGCCACCAGCGCCGCGATCGGGATGGTCGCCAGAATGGTGATGTTGTGCTCGATGCTGAGAATGGCGGCGGTATACGCGCCGAGTCCGAAAAACGCCGCGTGCCCCAATTGGAACAGCCCGGCGTAGCCGACGACGATATTCAGGCTGAGGCCGAGCATCACGTAGACGCCAGCGAACACCGCCAGCGACGTGCGCGACCGGTCCATGAAGCCCATGTACGGCAGCGCGATGGCGAACAGCAGCAGGGCCAGTTGGCCCATCCACGGTGCGGGGCGCGGCAAACGTTTGAGTGCCTCGTTCATCGCCTCACACCTTTTCCGCGACCGTCTCGCCCAGGATACCCGTGGGCCGCGCGATCAGGATCGTGATCAGCAGCACGTAGGCGATGGCGTCCTTCCACGCGGACGCGTCCGCCAGCCCGATGTCCGGCCCGTAGGCCACGACCATCGTCTCGCTGATGCCGAGGATGAACCCGCCGATCACCGCGCCGGGGATGTTGCCGATGCCGCCGAGGATGGCCGCAATGAAGGCTTTGAGGCCGAACACCCAGCCCAGCGTGAAGTTGAACGATCCGTAATAGATGCCGATGAGCAGGCCCGCCAGGCCACCCAGCGCCGGCCCGATGAAGAAGACCAGCGAGATGATCCGGTTGACGTTGATGCCCATCAGGCGCGAGACGTCGTGATCGAGCGATACCGCGCGCATGGCGGTCCCGACGCGCGTGCGCTGCACGAACAGGTACAGGCCGATCATCACCGCCGCGCAGGTCACCAGCATGAGCACTTGCAGCCCCGACAGCGACACTCTGCCGGTGAGCTGCACGTTGGGCAGTTCGGCCAGCAGGCCCTCCGGGTACGTGCGCCACCGCGCATCGGAGACGTTGCGGGCCACCGCTTGCAGCGCGAAGGCCGCGCCCAGCGCCGAGATGATCGGCGACAGGCGGCCCGCCGACCGCAGGGGCCGGTAGGCCACGCGCTCGATCGTCATGCCCATCACGCCGATGAAGGCCAGCACGACCACCGACGCGGCGAGGATGGCGATCACGTCCATATCGGTGAAGCTGGCGAAAACGGTGGTGAGCAGCGCCCACCCGGTCAGGGTTCCCCACATGAACATATCGCCATGTGCGAAGTTGATCAGCTTCAGCACCCCGTAGACCATCGTGTAGCCGAGCGCGACCACCGCGTAAAAACCGCCGATTGTGAGTCCGTTGATCAGTTGCTGAAGAAAAGTCTCCATAGAAGCGCGCCTTTCCAAAAAACGGCAGGCCATGCGGGGGCGGTGCGAAACCGCCCCCGTCGCTGACAACCGGTGAAGTCTCTTTACTCTTCGGTCGCGGGTTGAGGCTGTTCGGGATAGTAGGCGATCACGCCTTCCGCGTTGATCTCGTACAGGGCGTGAATCGTGCCCAGGCGATCACCCTTCTCGTCGAAGCCGATGATCGGACCGCTGAGGCCCGGATAGTCGGCGAAGTCGTTGTGCAGGTACTCGGCCAGGACTTCGGTGTCCGTGCTGCCGGTTTCCTCGATGGCGTGCGCGATCACGTTGAACGCCTCGGCGGCCAGCAGCCACCAGACGCTCGCCGGGGGTTCGTCATACGCCTCGATGAAGGCGTCGACAAACTCGACCGCTTCGGGGTATTCCAGGTCCTGCGGCAGCGGCTCGGTGGTGATGAACGTGCCCGCCGCGGCAGCGACACCGGCGATCTCGACCATCTCGGGGTTGTTGCTGGCGTTGCCCATCATCCACTGGATGTCCAGGCCCAGCTCAGCCGTCTGGCGCAGCAGCAGGCCGCCCTGCGCGTGGTAGCCGGTGAAGTACACGGCATCCAGACCCGCCTGACCGATGTTGGTCAGAATGGGGGTGAAATCTTGATCGTCGGGGTTGATCGCGTCGAAGAAAGCCACCTCAAGCCCGGCTTCCTCGGCGTAAACCTGCGTCCACTCGGCCAGCCCCTGGGCGTACGTCGAGTTGTCGTGCAGAATGCCGATCGTCTCGGCGCCCAACACCTCATCCATCGCCATGACGGCGAACAGCGCCTGCCGGTCGTCCAGGAAGCACACGCGGAAGAACTGCGTGAAGCCCTTTTCCGTCAGGCGGGTGGCCGTCGAAGACGGCGTGATGTGCAGGATGCCCTCTTCGGCGTAAATCTCGGAAGCCGGCTCGGTCGCGGTGGAGTTGTACGCGCCGATCACGGCCACGACGCCGGAATCAACCATGCGGTCGGCCACCAGCGCCGACTGGGTCGGATCGCCGGCGTCATCTTCGATGACGATCTCGACCGGGCGGCCCAACAGCCCGCCCTCTTCGTTGACCTGGTCGACCAGCAGTTGCACGGCTTTCTCGAAGCCCTGGCCCTCGTAGGCATAGTCACCCGTCATGGGGCCTTGCAGGCCGATGAGGATCGGGTCACCTTCCTGAGCGCCGGCGAACGATCCGAGCGGGACGATCACGATCGAGAGCAGAACGGCGACTATCAAAATGCGTTTCATCTTTTCTCCCTCCAAAGAAAATTCGAACGTCGGTTGATGCGGTCGAGAGGATAGCCCATCGTGCTATAACGCTGCCTCCTTTCCCTGAGATCGTCTCACAGCCGGGAACGGCCCAGCAGACTCGATACGCTCAGCATGTGCGGAATAGTCCTGTTTCGTGTGGGACATAAATATTTGCGCGCTAAAGGTGTAAGCCCACGATAAGGACGATTATAATCTACACGATACTGCTCGATAGGGCAATCTGCACAAGGATAGAATCTTCTCACGAACCGGACTCACCCGGTGGGCCAACGGCAATACAAGCCAGAATGCGCCGCGCCGCGCCGATTGCCGGGCGCCCGGTTGTCACCTATACTGATCCCTGGGCGCGACACAGTGCGCAGCCCGCAGAGACCGTTGAGAACCCCCATCCCGCGACCCCTTCGGGTCCACTTCCCTTCCCCAACGAGGGGGAAGGGTGAGAAAAAGTGGAGGTTCGTCCCATTGAGTGCTCTGCCAGTGAGAGTTAAAGTACTTCTCGAATGGCCTTTCACATTCCGCCACTCGATTGGCGGCGCGGGCATCCGGGCGTCACGGGCTGGCCCCGCGCGGTGCGTTCCCCGTGACGTGCAGACACAAGGAACCCGGCATGTTAAAAGGCATTTCCTCGATTATATCGCCCGAACTGCTGAAGATCCTGATGGAGATGGGGCACGGCGACGAGCTCGTGATCGGCGACGGCAACTTCCCCGCCGCCAGCATGGCCCAGCGGCTGGTCCGCGCCGACGGGCACGGCGTCCCCGCCCTGCTGGACGCGATCCTGGCGCTGTTCCCGCTCGACACGTTCGTCGAGAAACCCGTCGCCGTGATGGAAGTGGTGCCCGGCGATGACTTCACGCCGGTGATCTGGGACGAGTACAGGACGATCATCCGGCGGCACGAGTCGTTCACCGACTTCGAGTACGTGGAGCGCTTCGCTTTCTACGACCGCGCGCGGCAGGCTTACGCGATCCTGGCGACCGGCGAGACGTCGCTGTATGCCAACGTGATCCTGAAGAAGGGCGTCATCCGCGAGTAACGGATCGCGCGGCCCGTCACTCCGCCAGCGCGAAGTCGACCGCGGCCAGCGCGTGCAGCCGGGCTGTATCGAACGCGGGCGCGGGGCAGTCGTCCGGCGGCACCAGCAGCCCGATCTCGGTGCAGCCCAGGATGATGCCCTCCGCCCCCGCCGCGACCAGCCCGCGCATGATGTCCAGAAAGCAGCGGCGCGCCTCGTCGCGAAAGACGCCCGCGCACAGTTCGTCGTAGATGACGCGGTTCACCAGCGCGCGCTCCGGCTCCGGCGGGACGAGCACGTCCAGCCCGTAGTCGCGGATCAGCCTGCCCCGCACGAAGTCCTCCTCCATCGTGAACCGCGTGCCCAACAGCCCCACCCGCTCGATCCCCCGCTGGCGGATGGCGCGCGCCGTCGCGTCGGCGATGTGCAGGATCGGGATGCCGATCCCGGCCTGGATGGAGCCGGCCAGCTTGTGCGTGGTGTTGGTGCAGATCACCAGGAAATCCGCGCCGCCGCGCTCCAGGTTTTGGGCCGCCGCGAGCACGATCGCCGCCACCTCGTCCCAGCGATCGGCGCGTTCGAGCGCGTCGACCTCGGCGTAATCGACCGAATACAGCAGGCAGCGCGCCGAGTGCGCGCCACCGAGACGGTCCTGCACCGCCTGGTTGATGATCCGGTAGTATTCCAGCGACGAATGCCAGCTCAGCCCACCGAGCAATCCGATCGTCTTCACCGCACACCTCCGCCTGAATGCACGAGAGCAGCCGCACCACCCCGGCGGCTCTCATTAGACCACGCCCCCCGCCCCGCCGCCAGCGGCAGCGCGAACGCGTTGTAGGCAGTGGCCCGGATCGGGTTCTGGATCATCTTGCGAAAGGTGGCGCGGCTCAGCTCGGAGATGTTGACCATGTCGAGCGGATCGCTCTGTACGAGGTGATGCCCGCCGGGCAAGCCTCCCGCTCTCGACGGCGTCACCCGCGCCGGGCGCGCATGTGTTAGTATAGAGCTATTACAACAATTCAGCCCAACGACGCCGACCGGCAATTGGACAAGGGAGAGACGCCTTCATGGAAGCAATCGTATCCCGAGATGGCACGCCCATCGCCTGCCAGCGGGCCGGAACCGGCCCGCCGCTCGTGCTGGTGCACGGCATGCTCGGCACGAGCCGCCGCTGGCCGGTCCTGCCGCTGCTGGAACAGCAGTTCACCGTCTGCGCCATCGACCGGCGCGGACGCGGCGAGAGCGGCGATGCCGCACACTATGCAATCGAGCGTGAATTTGAAGACGTGGCCGCTATCGCGAACGCGAACGGCGGCGAGGTTAGCCTGCTGGGCCATTCCTTCGGCGGGATGATCGCGCTCGAAACGGCCCGGCTCGTCCCCGGCGTGCGCCGCGTGGTCGCGTACGAGCCATCGCCCGATCCCGTGCCTCCCGGCGCAGTCGACCGGCTTCAGGCCCTGCTGGATGCCGGGGATCGGGAGGGGCTGGTGACCGCCTTTCTGCGCGAAGTCGTGCGCATGCCCGCCGCCGAGTTCGCGATGTTCAAGGCATCGCCCAATTACCTGGCCATGCTGGCGGCGGCGCACACAGTGCCGCGCGAGCTGGCCGTCGAGGAGACCTACCGGCTCGACGCGGCGCGGTTCCAGGACCTGCACGCGCCGGTGCTCCTGCTGCTCGGCGGGGACAGTCCCCCGCACAACCGGGCCACGGTCGAGGCGTGGCACAGCATCCTGCCCAACAGCCGGATCGCCGTGCTGCCCGGCCAGCAGCACTTCGCCCACTACACCGCGCCGGACCTGGTCGCCCGCGAGGTGCTGGCGTTCCTGGCCGGGCCGGGCTTATAGCTTTAGGCCTCTTGCAGGCTGGCGTTGAACTGGGCGATGGCCTGCTGCGACAGCTCGTGGTCGCCCAGCGCCAGGATCAGGTCGAGCGGCAGGGTGACGTGGTGCGCCCCGGCCAGCAACGCGGCGACCGTCTCGTCGACGGTCTTGAGGCTGGCTGCCAGGATCTCGGTCGGCGTGCCGTCCACCAGCCGCGCCATGTCGCGGACGATCGCCACGCCGTCGCCCAGGTCGCGCGTCAGGCGGCTGACGTAGGGCGCGATATAGCGCGCGTTCACCTGCGTGGCGAGATACGCCTGCGCCGGGCTGGCGACCGCGGTCAGGGCGCACGTCACCCCGCCCGCCGCCAGTTCCGCCGCCAGCGGCATGTTCTCGGTCGTGGCCGGGATCTTCACCACCACGCGGCCCGGCGCGAACTGGTGCGCCTCCCATGCCTGCTCGCGCCGCCGGGGGACGGTCGCGCCGGTCACCTGGTAGAACACCGGCCCGGCGGTCATCTCCAGGATGTCGCGCAGCACGTCCAGCCCAGGCCGCCCGGTCTGGGCGATCAGCGTCGGGTTGGTCGTCACCGCTGCGACGAAGCCCAACTGCCGGGCCTGCCGCACATCATCGAGTTGGGCAGAATCGAGATAGATTGCCATGCTGAGTCCTCGTCAATTTCGTCGTGTATGAGCCGCGCCAACGCGATCCGGCCAGAGCGGCCCTCGCGCCCGGCGCGGTCGAAGCCGATTGTAGCTAACCCTTGAGCGCCCCGGCAACCAGCCCGCGCGTGATGAACCGCTGCAACAGCAGCCCGATCAACACGACCGGCAGCACGGCGGTGATCGCCAGCGCCGAGATGTACCACCACTCCACCCCGCGCTGCGTGTTCTGCCCGGCGATGAAGATCGGCATCGTGATCGCCTCGAAGTTGGTCAGCATCAGCGCGTAGAGATACTCGTTCCACGAGAACACGAACGAGAAGATCGCCACCGAAACCAGCCCGGGCGCGCTCAACGGCAGCACGATCCGCGTGAAAGCCGTCCAGCGGGTGGCCCCGTCCACGCGCGCGCTGTCTTCCAGGTCCGCCGGCAGGCCGTTGAAGAAGTCGCGCATGATCCACACCGCGAACGGGATGTTGAACATGGTGTAAGCGACGATCAGCCCGATGTGCGTGTCGATCAGGTCCAGGTTGGTATACGCGATCAGGAAGGGCACGACGAACAGCGCCGGGGGCAAAAAGCGCTGGGATATCACCCAGAACGCGATATTGTCGTTGTTCCAGTTGAGGACCGGCCAGCGGTACCGGAAGCGCGACAGGCCATAGCCCGCCATCGCGCCGACGAGCACCGCGAAGCCCGTCCCGCCCGACGCCGCGATCAGGCTGTTGCGGAAGTGGCGCCAGGTGACGTCGCCCTGCACGTTGATCAGGTAATCCCAGTGTTCGGTCGTCGGCTCGAAATCGTAGTAGGGCACGTATTTCGGCAGCCGGATCGCGTCGAGCTGCCGTTTGAACGACGTCGTTCCCAGCCAATAGAACGGGAAGAGCACGATGAAACACCAGAAAAGCACGACAGCATACAGCAACACGGTCTGCCAGATCGGTCGGCGTGTCATAGCGTAGCTCCTCCTAATACAGGCCGCGCGGCACCAGGCGGCGCCCCAGGCCCAAAAAGACCATCGCGAAGATGATCACCAGCACGAGCAACGCAAACGAGATCGCCGCCGCATAACCGTAATTGCCGAAGGTCAGCGCCGTCTTGTAAATGTACATCGTCAGCGACTCCGTCGCGGACCCCGGCCCACCGCCGGTCGTGACGACGATCACATCGATGATCTTGAAGATCTCCAGCCCCCGGATCAGGACGACCGTGAGCGACAGCGGGGCGAGCAGCGGCAGCGTGATCCGCCAGAACATTTGCAGCGACGACGCGCCATCGACGCGAGCCGCCTCGTAAATGTCGTCCGGGATCGCCTGCATGCCGGCCAGCAGGATCAACGTCACGAACGGGATCCACTGCCAGCTATCCATCAGGACGATGGTCCCCCGCGCCCACGAGCCGTTGGTCAGCCAGGGCAGGGTCGCGTCCAGCTCGCTGCCGATCAGCGGCACGCCTTCCCACCAGGCGACGAAATGGCGGTACAGGTCGGCGATGGGCGAGCGGTACGAATCGAACATCATGCGCCCCAGGTAGCCCACCACCACGGGCATGGTCATCATGGGCATCAGGAAGATCACCCGCACGATGCTCCGCCCGATGAACTGCTGGTTGAGCACCAGTGCCAGCAGCAGGCCGAACACGTACTGGACTGTCACCCCCACGAACACAAAAAATAGCGTGTTGCGCGCCGCAATGTGCAGGCGCTCGTCATCGAAAATGCGATCGTAGTTGCGCAGCGTGACGTTGAAGTCCTGCCCCAAAAAGCCGGAGGCTTCCACTCCGCTGGACTGGGCTTCGCGCTGCAGGGTCGAGCCGCCGCGCAAGATATCCGTAAAACTAATTCCGAGCGACCAAAACAAAGGAAAAATCGACAGCCCCAGCAGCACGATCACCGCGGGCGAGAGAAAAACCCGCTTCATCACGCGGTCCTCGCGCGTAATGTCTTCGCCCTGGACGGCGGCTGCTCCTGTTTTCGGCTCGCGTGTTGATCGTTGCATGGTGCCCTCATTTCGAGGAAGGGCAACCGGCCGGTCGCCCTTCCCAGGCGGCCCCAAAGCGCTACACCAGACCAGGCCGATGTAGCGCTTGAGACACCATCGGATGGTTCACAGCTCAGGCGAAATTATTCGCCCGTGTAACCGACCGAGGAACGGTATTGGGCGAGTTGGTTCTCGCGCCCCAGACGATCGGTGATCTCGTCCCACGCAGCGGCGGCGTTATCCAGCGCTTCCTGGGCGCTGATCTCGCCCGCGATCGCGCGGGTGATCTCGACGTCCAGCGTCTGCTGGTATTCCGCGGTGCCGGTGATGCGCAGGTCGAGCACAGCGTTCGGGTGGTTGATTCCGGTCAGGATCGCGTCCAGGTAGTCTACGGCACTTTCCTCATCGAAGCCAGCGTCCACCCACAGGTCGAGCGCCTCGAACTGGCTGAAGCGGGCCGGGTTGATGCCCGTGCCGCCGGTCACGGCCAGTTCCTTGACCATCTCGGGGGCGGCCATGAACGCGGCGAAGTCCCAGGCGGCTTCCTTGACGTCGCTGTCCGCCGCCACGCCGATGATCCAGCCACCAAACGCGATGAACGGCGCTTCGTTGACGCCGCTCTCAGGCGTCACCCACTCGCCAGCCTCGTAGTCCCAGTACTGGTCGCCGCCGGGCAGCGGCGCGAAGCCCACCTGGCCCTTGATCAGCGACACGTTCTCGTCGATCGAGATCGGGCCGACATCACCCCAGTCGATGTTGAACACCGACATGCCCGCGGGATAGTAGTTGCGGGTGTCCGCCACGTCCCAGTTGACCTGTTCCGGCGGGCCGAGATCGACGCTGCGGATGTAGTCTTCGAGCGCGCGGACCCAGCCAGGATTGTTCACCTGGGGCGTCATGTCCTCACAGCTAAAGAAGAAGCACGGGTTGCCAGGAACCTTACCGTAGCCCGCCGCGTGCGAGAAGTACACGTAGAACGCCTGAGTATTGCGCTTCATCGCTTCCATCACGCCGAAGATCGGGCCCATGTCCGTCTCGCGGCCATTGAAGAACTCGGCGATGTCGTAATACTCGTTCCAGGTCTTCGGCTCGGCCAGCGGATAGCCGTATTCGGCCTCGAATTCCTCGGCATACTCGCCGCCATCGACCAGGTCTTTGCGGTAGTACAGCATGTGCGAGTCACCGTCGTACGGCAGCGCGTAGACGGTATCGCCCCAGGCGATGATCCGGTCGCGGTAAAGCGGGATCACGTCGTCCATATCGACCTTGTCGAGAATCTCCTGCGGAGCCGGGTCGAGATAGCCCGGCGCCATGTAGTCACCGGACCACGCGGCGGGGAAGATCAGCATGTCGAAGTCGCCCGAGCCGGTGTCGAACGCGGTGATGGTCTTCTCGAACAGGTCGCCCCAGGCGAACTGCTGCAGCTCGACGTCACCGCCGGTCATCTCTTCCCAATCGGGCGCGAAGTCCTCGACCGGGCCGCCGATGGACCGGCCTACCTGGGTCACCACAACGATTTTTTGCCCTTCGAAGGGCTTGTCATCCTGTGCCATTGTGGAGGGAACCAGGGCCACTACGAGAGTCAAAATCACTAAAAAGCCTATAAACCGTTTCATTGATACTGCCTCCTAAGAAGCGCTCATTGGGGCGGACGGAAAAAGTAAAGGTCACTGAATCTGGATCGATTCGCTCCTTTCTATACACCCTCGACCGGTCGAAAAACCAGGTTCTGCAGACCAGCCTAGGGCCGTAACACAAACCCACCGCTGGGCGGCAGATCGTCAAACCGGTAGCCGGACGCGTCACTTTCATCGCCCGACACCCGCACGCGCAGCAACTGCACCTCGAACCGGGTGCGGTCGCCGCGATGGACGGCATGGTAATATTCGACGGGCGTCCCGTCGGCCACGAAACTCACGCTGTCGAGCATGATCAGCGGGGCGCCGCGCTTGACGCGCAGCAGGCGCGCCTCGTACTCGTTGGCCGGAACGGCCTCGATGCTGCGATTGCCGCGCACGATCATCACGCCGCAGTGTTTTTCGAGGAATGCGTACAGCGACTGGTGGGACAGGTCTTCGTGAGCCAGCGCCGGGCATATCTCGTGCGGCAGGTAGCTGGTGACCAGTTGGATCGGCTCGTCTTCGACAAAACGCAGGCGCTCGATCTCGATGACCGGCGTCTCCGGTTCGAGATTCATGCGGCTGGCGACACGGACGCTGGCCGGGACGACCTGCTGCTTGAGCACCTGGGTGACCGGCGTCAGCCCCTGCTCGACCATGTTCTGGTAGAAACCGGTCAGCTTCTGCACCAGGCTCTCCCGAATCTTGGGCTGAGCCACGAACGTCCCCTTGCCCTTCTCGCGCACGATCAGCCCGCGGCTGGCGAGATCGCTGAGCGCCTGCCGGATCACGGTGCGGCTGACGGCGAACATGCGGCACAACTCCGGCTCGCCCGGCAGGCGGTCGCCCGGCCCCCAGGTACCGGACCGGAAATGATCCTGCAGCGCGTCCCGGACCTGGATGTAGTACGGGATCCCATTCGTACGGTTGATCGCAAAAGACAAACTGTTATCCTGTTATCTTGTCATTACAACCGATTGATTGTATTATAAGCAAAAATCGACGCTGAGGCAATCGGTTAATCTGGGCCTTACCGGGCCGACAGGAGAATCCCCCATGGCATTTCGTGTGCTGGCGACTGCTCGCTCATTTTGCAAGTCGGATGGTCCTCACCATGCCTACTTGCGGGACAACGATTGTGAGGTCGACCTCCGCCCGCCCGATCACCCGATGAGCGCCGCCGAGCTGGCCGAGCTGGTTCCCGGCTACGACGGGCTGATCCTGGGCCTGGACGAGTGCAACGCAGAGGTCATCGCGCGGGCCGACCGGCTGCGCGTCATTTCGCGCTATGGCACCGGCGTCGACCGGGTGGACCTCGAAGCGGCCACAGCGCGCGGGATCGTGGTCACCAACACGCCCGGCGTCAACCGCATCGCCGTCGCCGAGCTGGCGATCGGGCTGATGTTCTGCCTCGCCCGCCAGATTCCCCAGGTGGTCAGCAATGCGCGGGCCGGCGATTGGACGCGCGCGCGCGGCTGGGAGCTGTACGAAAAGACGCTGGGCATCATCGGCCTGGGCGCGATTGGCCGCGAGGTCGCCGCGCGCGCCGCCGCGCTGGGGATGCACGTGATCGCCCACGATCCCTACTCCACCGGCGGCCCGGACCGCGCCGCCGACCTGGTCGACCTGGAGACGGTGCTCGGCGAAGCGCACATCATCTCGCTGCACTGCGCCGCCACGCCCGAAACGATCAACCTGATCAACGCCGAGCGGCTGGCGATGATGCGCGACGGGGCGTACCTGGTCAACACGGCGCGTGGCGAGCTGGTCGACGAGGCGGCGCTGTACGAGGCGCTCGTGTCGGGCAAGCTGGCCGGGGCAGCCTCGGACGTCTTCCAGGACGAGCCGCCGGAAGGCAGCCCGCTGCTGGCGCTCGACAACTTCCTGCCGACGCTGCACATGGCGGGCACAACCCAGGAGTCCGTGCAGCGGATGGCGATGCTGGCGGCGCAGAACGTCGTCGACGTGCTGCGCGGCGAGCTGTCCGGCTACGCGGTCAATCCCGTGCCGCCGGGCGCGAATTCACTCAAATAAATCACCAGACTTTGTATGAGGAGGGGAGCTATGCTGGAAGGCAACGTGAGGGGATTGCAGCACATCGGCCTGCCGGTGACCGACATCGCGCGCTCGACCGATTTTTACACCCGGCTCGGCTTCCGCGTGGCGATGGAAACCGAGCTTGAAGACCCACAAGGCCCCGTGCAGGTCAGGATGCTGGAGCTGGGCGACCTCGTCCTGGAGCTGTACCAACTCGCCGGGCCGGACCTGGACGGCATCCGGGCGCGGGGCGACGGGCACATCGACCACGTTGCGCTCGACGTGCTGGACGTCGAGCGCGCGTTCGAGGAACTGCGCGCCGCGGGCGTGACGCCGCTGGAAGACGCGCCGGTGTTCCTGCCCTTCTGGGACAAAGGCGTGCGCTATTTCAACGTCCACGGGCCGGACGGCGAGCGGGTGGAGTTCAACGAGAGACTCCGATGAGCCAATATATCCTCGCTCACGACCTGGGCACTACCGGCAACAAGGCCACGCTCTACGACGCCAGCGGCAGGCTGGTCGGCAGCGCCTTCTACGGCTACGACACCGAGTACGCGCACGTCGGCTGGGCCGAGCAGAACCCGGAAGACTGGTGGCGCGCGGTGTGCGCCTCCACGCGGCAACTGCTGCACGAAGCGAACGTTAGGCCCGGCGCGGTCGCGGGGATCTCGTTCAGCGGCCAGATGATGGCGGCGGTCCCGCTGGACGAGCGCGCGCGCCCCTTGCGCAACGCGATCATCTGGGCGGACCAGCGCGCCGTCGAGCAGGAACGCTGGCTGGGCGAGCGCATCGCCCCCGCGGACGTGTATCGCATCACCGGCCACCGCCTGAGCGCGTCGTATTCGCTGTGCAAAATCCTGTGGCTGCGCGATCACCAGCCGGACGTCTACGCCGCCACCCATAAATTCGTGCACGCCAAAGACGCCATCGTCGCCCGGCTGACCGGGACATTCGCCACCGAGCCGACCGACGCCAGCGGCATGAACCTGTACGACCTGGATGCCTGGGACTGGTCCGGGCGCATCATCGACGCCGCCGGGCTCGATCCGGACAAGCTGCCCGACCTGCGCCGCTCGATCGACGTGATCGGCGGCGTGCTGCCCGATGTGGCGGACGAGGTGGGCGTGCCCGCCGGGACGCCGGTCGTCATTGGCGGCGGCGACGGCATGTGCGCGGCAGCGGGCGCGGGCGTGGTGCGCGAGGGCGCGGCGTACAACTACGTCGGCTCGTCCTCGTGGATCGCCCTGGCAACCGACAAGCCGATCTACGATCCGGACTACCGGACGTTCACCTGGGCGCACCTGGTGCCCGGCATGTACAGCCCGTGCGGCACGATGCAGATGGCGGGCGGCTCGTACCAGTGGGCGCGCGACCAGGTGTGCCCGGTCGAGAAGGAAGCCGCCCAGGCGCTCGGCCTCAGCCCCTACGAGCTGATGAACACGACCGCCGGCCAGTCGCCGCCCGGCGCCAACGGCCTGCTCTTTCTGCCGTACCTGCTCGGCGAGCGCAGCCCGCGCTGGAACCCCCGCGCGCGGGGCGCGTACATCGGCCTGACGGTGCGCCACACCCACGCCGACATGGTGCGCGCCGTGCTCGAAGGCGTGACGATGAACCTGCGTGTGATCCTCGAAGCCTTCCGGTCCCAGGGCGCGCAGATCGACGCCATGCGCGTGATCGGCGGCGGCGCGCGCGGGCGATTCTGGAACCAGATCATGGCCGATATGTACGGCGTGCCCGTGCAGCGGCTGGCGATCCTGGAAGAGGCGACGTCGATGGGCGCGGCGCTGGCGGGCGGCATCGGCGTCGGACTGTACACGGACTTCGCCATGAGCGAAACCATGAACGCCATCGCCCAGGAGATCCACCCGGACCCCGCCGCGCAGGCTGCCTACACCAGGCTCTACCCGGTCTTCGAGGCCGCCTACCAGCACCTGGTGCCGGTGTACGACATGCTGGCCGAGGCGGCGCTGTGACCATCCAGACGGTCACCGGCCCCGTTGCGGCGGAAGACGTGGCGCTGGCGGACGGTCACGCGCACGCCTGGATCGATCCCCCGCCGGGCGTCGATCCGGGCGCGCGGCTCGAACTCCACGACTTCGACCGGATCGCGGCGGAGCTGGCCGCGTTCCGCGCCGCGGGCGGCTCGCTGGTGGTGGACTGCCAGCCGGGCGGCGCCGGGCGCGATGTGCGCCGCCTGCGCCAGTTGGCCGAGGCCACCGGCCTGTGGATCACCGCCACGACCGGCTTCCACCAGCAGAAATACTACCCGCCCAATGGCTGGCTGTGGACCGCCTCCGCCGAAGACGCCGCGATCTACTTCGCCGAGGAGCTGACCGTCGGGACGCGGGAATCGGCGGGCGCGATCCCCGCGGCGACGATCAAAGTGGGCTACGAGGGGACCATTGACGGGCAGGCACGCATTCTGATGGAAGCCGCCGCCGAAGCCGCGCACCAGACCGGCGCGCTGATCCTGTTCCACACCGAGCGCGGGCAGAACGTCGAGGCGCTGATCCCGTTCTTCGCCGACCGGCGCGTACCCGCCAGCCGGTTGTATCTCTGCCACGTGGACAAGCGCCCGGACGCCGGCCTGCACCGCGCGCTGGCCCAGGCCGGGGTGCTGCTCGGCTACGACACGTTCGCGCGGCCTAAGTACGATCCCGACAACGGCGCGTGGAAGCTGATCGCCGCGCTGGTGGCCGATGGGCTGGCGGCGCACGTCGCCATCTGCCTGGACATGGCGCTGGCCGAGATGTGGACGGCGTATGGCGGTGGGCCTGGCATGGCCTTCCTGCCGGACGTGATCCTGCCGCGCCTGCGCGCCGAAGGTTACCCCGCCGACGTGATCCGCCAGCTCACCGGGGGCAACGTCGCCCGCTACCTGGCGCGCCAGCCCAAACAACCGACCTGACCGACCAAACCACACGCAAGGAGCATTACATGACGGACCTGACCCCCCTCATCGAGCAGGCCAAACAGAGCGAGCTGTTCACCGCGCCGCACCTGGAAGCCGACCTCGCCGCGTTCCTGGCCGAGCAGTCGGACCGGATCACGGCGCTGGCCGCCGAAGCCGTCGCGCGCGGCGTCCGGCACGTGTATTTCGTGGGCAGCGGCGGCTCGTGGAGCGCGCTGTACTCCGGCGCGTACCTGCTCAACCGCTTCTCGACGCTGCCCGCCGAAGCGCTGACCGGCTACGACCTGATTCACCGCGCGCCGCGCCGCCTGGACGCCAGCGCGTGGGTGTTCGTCGCGTCGTATTCGGGCAACACCGAAGACACGGTCGCCGGGATGCGCTATGCGCGGTCGCGCGGGGCGCGGGTGATCGGCATCGCCAAGCGCCGCGACTGCGCCATCGCCCGCGAAGCGGACGCCGTGATCGATTACGATTCCACGGCGCTGTACATTCTGCCGCTGGCGGCGGTCTACCTGTTTGGGCTGGAGGTCGCGCGGCTGGGCGGATACGCGGATGCTGCGGAGGCAATCGAGGGGCTGCGGGCGCTGCCGCCGGACCTGGGCCGGGTGTACCGCGAGACCCAGGCCCGCGCCGAACTGCTCAGCGCGCAGTTCGCCGACTCGACGCTGCTGTATACCATCGCCGCCGGGCCGCTTTACGGGCTGGCCTACAAGTTCGCGCTGACCGTCTTCATGGAGAACATCCGCATTCACAGCTCGGTCATCGCCAGCGACGAGTTCCGGCATGGCCCGGTCGAGATGCTCGACCGGCAGCGGGCGGACATGGTGTTCCTGTTGGGGACCGACGACACCCGCGCCATGACCCAGCGCGTGCTGGACCTGGTGAGCGGGCGCGACAACGTGCGGACCATCGTCTACGACGTGGCCAAGCACGCCGGCGTGCACCCGCTGCTGTCGCCGTTCGCGCTGTTGATCCCGCTGCAGTGGTTCGTCGTGTACTCGGCCTTGCGGGCGGGCATCCACGATCTCGACGAGCGGGCCTTCATGGGGCGAGGCATTCTGGCCCAGGGCGGCGCCAACTGGCCGTAAGCCGCGCCCGGGGCTAGCGCCGCCGGGTGTAGCGCTCGACGAAGCTGTACGGTGAGGGCAGCGGAATCGCGCTGGCCGCGTCCAGTGCGCTCAATTCGCCGGGCGAGAGCGTCCAGCCGACCGCGCCCAGGTTCTGATCTAACTGATCGGGCGTGCGCGCTCCGAAGATCGGCGCGGTGACGCCCGGCTGCTGGATCACCCAGCGCAGCGCCACCTGGGCCGGCGTTTTGCCGCGCGCGTTGGCGATATCCATCAGCGCATCGATGATCGCCCATGTGCGCTCAGTTTCGCGCTGGTCGGGCAGATCGTCCCAGCGGTCAGCGCGGCCTACGCGGCTGTCCGGCGGGGGCGGCGCGTCGCGGCGATATTTGCCGGTCAGCCAGCCGCCCGCCAGCGGCGACCACGCGATCACGCCGATGCCCTGCGCGCGGCACAGCGGCAGCAGCTCCCATTCCGTGCTGCGGACCAGCAGGCTGTATTCCGGCTGGAGACAGTCGAACCGCGCCCAGTCCTTGAACTCGCTGAGCATGATGGCGCGCATCAACTGCGAGGGCACGTAGTTCGACGCGCCGATGTAGCGCACCTTACCCATGCGCACCAGGTCGTCCAGCGCGCGCAGCGTCTCTTCGAGCGGCGTGGACGCGTCGAAGCAGTGCATCTGGTACAGGTCGATGTAGTCGGTTTGCAGCCGCCGCAGGCTGGCGTCGATCTGGTGAAAAATGTGCTTGCGCGACAGGCCGGTATCGTTCGGCCCCTGCCCCGCCGGGAAGAACACCTTGCTGGCGATCACGACCTGCGACCGGTCCGGCTGTTGGGCGAGCCAACTGCCCAGGTACGTCTCGGAGAGGCCCTCGTTGTAGGTGTTGGACGTGTCGAAGAAGTTGCCGCCCCCCTCGACGAAGGCGCTCGCCATGCGGTGCGCGGTTGGTTCGTCCGCGCCCCAGCCGAAGGTCTGCGTGCCAAAGCACATCTCGGACACCTTCAGGCCGGTGCGGCCCATGAAACGGTATTCCATAAGACAATCTCCCAGATCTCGAAGCATTTTCGCGAAGCACTTTCGCGCGCCCCCGCCCGGCGTCTCGCCGTCAGCGGCAGGGTTTGCTATGATGCCTGAAGCAATGCGACCCAAACATCGAGCACCATCTATCCGAAGCATAATGTGACTTGCCACGCGGGGCAAGTGAGGACTCCCCCATGCAACCTGACAAAACGCGGTTATTCGCCATCGCCGTGCTGATCTTCATCGCGCTGGGCGTGATCGGCGGCCTGTTGAACGTGGCCTGGACGTACATGCAGGTCACGTTCGACGTCAAAGTGAGCGCGATCGGCGTGCTGCTGGTCTTCGCGACCACCGGCAGCCTGATCGCCGCCTTCGGCAGCGGGGCGCTCATCGGCAGGTTCGGGATCGGGCGCGTGGCGCTGGCGGGCGCGCTGCTGGTGACCGCCGGGCTGGTGGGCGTGGCGCTGTCGCCCGCCTGGGCGGCGCTGGTCGCGATCACGTTCGTGATGTACATGGGCCGCGGCACGCTCGACGCGGGGATGAACAACTTCGTCTCGGCGAACTACGACTCGGCGGCGATGAACTGGCTCCACGCGAGCTGGGGGGTGGGCCTGACCGTCGCGCCGGGGATCGCCACGTTCATCATCGTGACGCTCGACCAGAGCTGGCGCGTCGGCTACGCGGTGATGGCCGCGGTCGCGCTGGTGCTCGTCGCGCTGCTCGCCGCCACCCGCCGCCGCTGGGACGCCCCCGATCCGCCGCCCCAGGGCGACGCGCCCCTACCCGCCCGGCGCGTCACCATGCGCGAGACGCTCGGCCAGCCGGTCGCCCTGTGGAGCATCGCGCTGTTCTTCGTCTATGGCGGCGTCGAGATCGGCACCGGGCAGTTGGTCAACACGCTGCTGGTCGAGAGCCGCGGCGTGGCGCAGGAGATCGCCAGCCTGTGGCTGAGCTTCTACTGGGGCAGTTTCACCGTCGGGCGCATCCTGATCGGCGCGCTGGCGCTGCGGCTCGACGACCGCGCCATCCTGCGCGCCAGCACCGCCGTCCCCATCGCCGGGACGATCCTGCTCGTGCTGCGCGGCCCCGGGGTCCTCAACCTGGCCGGGCTGGTCCTGATCGGCCTGGGGCTGGCCGCGATCTTCCCCATCCTGATCGCCCAGACGCCGGGGCGGGTGGGCCGCGCGCACACCGCCAACGCCATCGGGTTCCAGGTCGGGTTTGCGGGCCTGGGTGCCGCGATCCTGCCCGGCCTGTTCGGGCTTGCGACCGAGCCGTTCGGCCTGGAGGCGATCGGCTACGGGCTGCTGATCAACGCCGTCGCGCTGTTCGCGCTCCAGCGCTGGGTCGCTGCCCGCTACAGCGCCCGCTAACCTCGCGCACTCACCCGCCCGGCGCCAGCGTATGCTCGCCGGGGTCGAGGTCCCACGCCCCCGCGCCGCCGGCCCACTGCGCCCGGAGCGTGAGGCGTTCCGGTGTCCGGACGCGCAACCGGGGCGGATCGTCCGGCCCGGCCCGCCGCTCGCACAGCAGGTCGGCCTGTTGGCCGGAGCGCAGCGGGTACCGCACGACGCCGTGCCGCTCGGCCAGCCGGATGTCCCACGCCAGCGCGCCGTCGCTCTCGCGGCGCAGGCCGATCGCGAACTCGATCGGGATACCAATCGCCGACAGCCCGGTCCAGCCCACGAAGTTGGGTTTGGCGGGGCGGCTGGGGCCGGGGAATTCGGGCGCGTAGTTCTCCCACAGGGTGCCGGTTTCGGCGAAGACGCGTGCGACGCGATCGACGTGCTCGCAGGCGATGGCGTGGGCCAGCTCCGGCGCGCCGTGCGCCAGCAGGCCGTGCAGCACCATGTAGTTCGTCGGGGACCACACGCCGCCCAGCCAGTAGCCGCCGTCGTTCCGGTAGCCAGGGCTGTCCGCCGACTGGGACGGGACGCGGTGCGGGCGGCGGAACGTGGCCGGGTCGTCCAGGTGCGCGATCAGCCGCCGCGCGCGGTCACCGGGCACGATGCCCGCCAGCAGCCCCCAGTACGCGCCGACGGTCTTGACCGGGCTGGGCGCGCCGTCCGGCCCGACGTCGTGATAGAAGCCGGTCGCCTCGTTCCACAGCCGCGCGTTGACGAACGCTTCCAGCGCCCGGTATTCGGCCTCCAGGTCGGCGTTATAGGCGGTCTGCCCGACGATCGCGCCGATCTGCCCCAGCAGGCGGCAGTTGAGCGCCTGCTGCATGGTCGCGTCGACCCACGTGTGGTGGCGGTGGTGCCACTGCGAATCGGGCACGCGCGACTGGTTGTCCATGCCAGAGCCGAGGCCGCTGGTCCACAGCCCGCCGCCGGGCCACGTGCGCCAGTCGCGCAGCCAGTGATGGTAGGCGACCAGCACGGGGAAGACGGTTTCCAGCCGGGTGCGATCGCCGGTGAACTGGTAGTGCAGCCATTCGGCCCAGGCGAAGACGTTCGGCCCGGTGCTGCGCGCGTCGTGCGGCGTGAAGCGGTCTTCGCCGGTGTCGGTGTTGATCTCGCGGCAGATGAACCCGTCCGGGTGCTGCTTGACGTAGAAGTTGTCCAGCGTGCCGATGAACGGGAAGACGTGCGTCCCATAGCGCCCGAACATCGTCATGAAGCAGCTATCCCACAGGAACGTGCATTCATTGAAAGCCGTGTCGATGAAGTTGGAGACGAAGCCGGACTCCGGCGCGGGCTGGCGCAGGTTGGCGAAAGCCGTCTCCCAGGCGTAATCGTAGGCCGCCACCCAGCCGGGATGGTCGTCGGCCACCAGGCCGGGCAGCCGGCCCGGATCGTAGTCCGGCAGCGGGGCGGGCGCGGCGCGGCGCATCCCAAAGATGTTTTCGCCGGCGGGATGGCGCAGCGGCATCGCGAAATACGCCGCCGCGCGGGGCTGGCGCACGTCCACGCGCCGCCCATCTATCGCGATGTGGAACGCGCCCAACACGCGGCTCAGCAAGGCGCTGTCGCCCGGCGACCCGTACCCGACGATGTTGGTACCGGTCCAGATGTCCCACGGCTGGCCGGGCGTCAGGCCGCGCTCGAAGACGTCCAGCGGCGCCTGGACCACGATCTCGGCCTCGGCCAGCCCCGGCAGCAGCGCGACGCCGTCGTCGTCCAGCCGCAGGGACCAGCTTTCTTTGTGCGGCGCGGGCACCAGGAACCCCACGACGGACGGTTTGTAGTGCGGGAGGACGGCGCCCGGATCGAACGCGTCGAGCAGATTTTCCAGCAGGCGATGAAGCGACAACGACATACAGGCGAACCTTTCATAACCGGCGAACAGGCAAAAAGAGGCCACTCAACGTTCGAGTGGCTGGATTGTGAACCGGCCAAACGGCCAGACGAAAACCGATCGATTTAGCCCTTGACGGACCCGGCCAGGATACCGCGCACGAAGTAGCGCTGCAAGGCCAGGAAGACCACCAGCGGCAGCGCCATCGACACGAACGCCGCAGCCGTCAGCAGGTGCCAGTCCTGCCCCAGCGAGTTCACCAACCCGCTGAGCGCATACGTCAGGGGCGCGTACTTCCCGCCGCCCACGTAGATCAGCGCGACCAGCAGATCGTTCCAGACCCAGAGGAACTGGAAGATCACCAGCGACGCGATCGCCGGAATCGACAGCGGCAGCGCCAGCCGGAGAAACGCCGTCCAGTGCGAGCAGCCATCGAGGAACGCCGACTCGAAGATCTCGCGCGGCAGCGACCCCATGTAGTTCCGCAGCAGGTAGATCGCGTACGGCAGGCCGTACCCGGTGTGCGCGATCCAGATGCTCAGGTAGGGCAGATAGTCGTTGTTGGTGATGCCCAGGTCGTTGAACAGGCGCAGCACCGGGATGAACGTGAGCTGGAGCGGGACGACGAGCATCCCCACCAGCACTAAGAACACCGTGTTGCGGCCTGGGAACTCCATCCACGAGAAGGCATAGGCCGCCGAAGCCGCGAAAAACAAGGGGAAGAACGTGGCGGGGATCGCAATGAACAGGCTGTTGCGAAACGCGCGCGCCATGTCGTAGTTCGGATTGTTGATCACCGAATCGTAGTTTTCAAGGGTGTACTGCGTGAAATCCAGCGGATTTTCGAGCACCGTCCACCAGCCGTCGGACATGATGTCTTCCCGCGTGCGAAACGAGCTGATAAGCAGCCCCACGGTGGGCAGAATCCACGCGATGACCAGCAGCAGCAGCGAAAAGTGCAGCGGGATGCGCAGGAAGAACCGGCGCCAGTTGAAGCCGGGCCCCTGGGCGGTGGTGCTCAGCGGGGACTTCTTGGGAGTAACCGCAGTCGTGGTCATCGTCGCGCCTCCTGCCTGCGAAACTGGATGACGTTGTAGACGAGCATCGGAACGATGGCGAGCATCAGCACGACCGCGATGGCGCTGGCGCGTCCGAATTCACGGTTGCCACCGTACATCTCCAGGTACATCCGGTTGGCGATCACTTCGGTGCCGAAGTTGCCGGCGGTCATCACGTACACGATGTCGAACACCTTCAGCACGGTGATGACCATCGTCGTGGTGACCACGGTGAGCGTCGGCATCAACTGCGGGATGATGACCTGGAAGAAGACCTGAAACTCGTTCGCGCCGTCCACCCGCGCCGCTTCGAGCAGCTCCGCCGGAATGCCCTTCAGCGCCGCCGAGAGCACGACCATGCAGAACCCGGTCCAGATCCAGACGCCGACCGTGATCAGCGCCAGGTTGTTGATGCCCGATCGCCGGATCCAGTCGACCGGCTCGACGCCCGTGTCGAGCGAGCTGTTGACGGCCCGCACGTTGATCTCGTTCACACCGGCGATGATCTCGTCCCACTGGTCGAAGGTTTGCAGGCCCTCCACGCCGGGCCGCGTCCCATCTTTGACGTAGGCCAGCGCCATGCTGCGCAAGTCGTCCTCCAGGTCGCTGGCCTGTTCCGGGGTGAGCGTTCCCGCATCGACCGCATCGTCGATCGCGTCCTCCTCGATGCGCTCGATTCGCAGCGCGCACGCATACGGGATGGCGTTGCAGATGGCGCGGCCACTGCCCTCCGGCATGGTCGCCAGCGCCTGGTTGATGGCGTCAATCGAGACGCGCGGCCACTGGCCCAGCGCCTGCCATTCCTCCTCGCGCGGGGGCAGCTCGCCCTCGACGTACTTGCGCGCCCGGTCGGGCAGCTTGTCGAGCAGCTCGCCGGCGCGTTCCTGCGTGAGATCGCCCTCGGCGACGGCCTCCTGGATCGCCTCCGTCTCGACGGCGACGATCGCGTCGAGCACGTCGCCGCGCTCGACCGGCGCGCCTTCGTCGCGCAGCCACGCGATCGCGTCGCCTAAGGTATCATCCGGATCGATCGAGACGAGGATAGCATTCAACACACCGATCTGGGGGTTTGGCTGCAGCGGGTTGCCGGTGGGTTTCAGATCGTAGACGAATTTCCAAATCACGCCGGCGCCCACGAAGGAGATCGCCATCGGCATGAAGATGATCGCCTTGGCAAACGATTCGTACCGGACCCGATCCGCCAGGGTAGCGATGAGCAGGCCCAGCACCACCGTCCCGATCGTGAACACGAACAACCAGAGCAGGTTGTTGCGGAACGCCTCCTTCATCCGGGTGCTGGTAAGTGCATATTCGTAATTATCAAGCCCAACATAATTCTCGGCCAGACGATCCATGAAGCTGAGGCGGATCGTATCCAGCGACGGATACACCATTAGCATAAACAACAGGAACACGGCAGGGCCTAGAAACAAGGCAGGCGTCCATCTGGATTCCTGTGATCTCACGGCACTCTCCTTATCCCGCTCCTACACAAGCGATAGAGTTGGGGCGGTTCGCAGCGCTGCGAACCGCCCCGCACGCTCACGAAAGCCAGCCGGGGTTAGTCGACGTAGGCTTCGCTCGCGGTTGCCTCGATGGTCTCCAGAATCTGCGGTAGATCGCTCGGATTCTGGACGAAGTTCAGCGTGCCGGTCCAGAACGCCTGGTTGACGTCGCCCGGCATCAGGTCCGACCCGTCGAAACGGAACGAGTCAACCTGCTGCAACAGCTCAGCCGCGCGGGCGCTCAGCACGTCCGGGTACTGGTCCAGCGGGAATTCGTTGTTGGTCGCGATGCCGCTGCCGCCACCCTCCAACCAACCGGCCAGGGCCTCGGGCTGGCTCAGGAACTCGATCAGCGCGCGCGAGTTGTCGTTGTCGTTGAACATCACGAACAGGTCCGCCGCGCCGAGGCCGGGCGTCCCGTACTCTTCGTCGATGGACGGGAAGAGGAAGAAGTCGAAGTCTTCACCGGGGACCAGGTCCTCGCCGCCGGGGCAGTCCTGAATGAAGGACTGGATGAAGCTCGCCTGGCGGTGCAGGTAGGCTCCGGGCGGATCGGTGAACAGCGGGCACGGCGCCTCGCCGAAGTTGGTGCTCAGCGTGCCGGACGAGCCGCCATAAAGGTAGTCTTCGTCACCCACGATCTCGCCGAACGCCTCCCAGGCACGAGTCACCTCGTCGCTGGTCCACGCGATGTCGTGGCTCACCCACGCATCGTAGGTTTCGAGATCGTTGGTGCGCAGCATGATGTCCTCGATCCAGTCGGTGGCCGGCCAACCGCTCGCCGGGCCGCTTTCCAGGCCGATCGAGAAGCAGGCCGCGCCGTCGTCGAAGATCGTCTCGCACAGATCGAGCATTTCGTCCCAGGTCGTGGGCACTTCATAGCCAGCCGCCTCGAACGCGGGCGGGCTGTACCACACGAGGCTCTTCAGCGCCGCGCGCGGGAAGACGCCGTACAGCGTGCCGTCATACGTCCCCAGTTCGAGCCAGACTTCGCCAAACTGCTCGGCCATGCGGTCCATGTCCAGGAAGTCCAGCGGGACAACCTCGCCCTGCTCCAGGAAGGTGCGGATGGCGCCAAAGCTGGGCACACCGGCGATGTCCGGCGGGTTCCCGGCTTCGACGCGGGTGGTCAGCACCGGCACGATGTCGCGGGTGCTCTCCACCTCGATGGTGCAGCCGGTTTCCTCGACGAACGGCTGGACCATCGATTCCCAGTTGGGCAGCTCGTCCTCACCGCTCCACACGGTCAGGAACGAGATCACACAATCATCGTCCTGGGCCGAAAGGGCGCCGGGCGCCAACCCCAACACAAACACAACGGCCAACACTACAACAAGTGACTTACGCATGTCTTTCCTCCTGATTAATCAGTATTCGCGGATAGAACTGTGTCAGTACAGGAAACATTGGCGAAAAAGTGGGTACGGTCCCGATTCACCTCCTTCCAGGGATATCTCGACCGTTCAAGTAGATCAACATCCCGCTCCCCGGCGCCGTGCAGGCGGTGGTTGAGCCGGACGTCCATCACGCTGTGGGCGGTGGTGCGGTCGATTCGCGCACCACAAGCTCGGTTTCGAGCAGCACGTGCGGATTCGACACCTCTTCCCCGCTGATGATCTGGACCAGCATGTCCCCGGCATGAAAGCCAAGCTCCTGGGCAGGCAGGTGAATCGTCGTCAGCCCAGGCTCCAGATAGCTCACCATCGGGATGTCGTCGAAACCGACGACCGATACATCGTGCGGGACCCGAACGCCCCGCTGGCGCAGCGCCTTGATCACGCCCAGCGCGACTACGTCGCCCGAGACGAAGATCGCGGTGAACGGCTCGCCCTGGTCGAGCAGCGCGCTGGCCGCCTCGACCCCGCTCCGGCCCGTGAAATTGCCCAACTGGAGCAACTGCTCGATGACGGGCAGGCCGGCGGCTTCCAGGGCATCGCGGTAGCCTTTGGCGCGCATCGCCACCGCCGGGTGATCGAGCGGCCCGTTGGTGACGTGGGCGATGCGGCGGTGCCCCAGGTTGATCAGGTGCTCGACCGCCGCCCGCGCGCTGGCCGCGTTGTCGATATCGACCGTCGGCAGGTCGTCGCAGGTCGTCGAGCCATGCACGACCACCGGCGCCCCCTGTTCGGCCAGGTCGCGCAGCTCGACGTCATTCGCAGCGGGCCACGAAACGAGCAGACCATCGACGCGCTGGCTGCGCAGCAGTGACGTGTACAGGTTGGGCGCGGCGTCGCTGGCGATGCCGTAGAACAGCAGGTGAAAGCCGTAGGCATTCACCGCAGCCGATATCCCGCTGAGCACGCCGCCCAAAAACAACGAGTCGACCGACAGCTTGGCCGGGGGCGTGCGGACGATGTACGCGACGGTGTTGGTCCGGCCCGTCGCCAGCGACCGGGCTGCAAAATCGGGCACGTAGTTCAGCTCGCGTGCCGCCGCGAGAATGCGCTGGCGCGTTTTGGCCGGGATGTTTACGTCCGGCGTGTTGTTCAGCACGAACGACACGGTCGTCCGCGAGACGCCTGCCCGTTCGGCAATGCGCTGCATGGTCGCTCGTTTCGCGTCGGGTTCGGGCATGATAACAACGATCCTGTCGGCTAACGCGCGTTACTAACTCGTGTTACCATCGTAAAACAACATGGCCCGTCGTGTCAAGTAAGAGGAAAATTAGAGGAAGAATGACAGCCGGTTGAGTCATAGACGGCGGGCGGCAGCGATGTGCGCGCTGCCGCCCGTGACAGGTCATCGACGTGGCCGCCTGCCCCGCGCCATCCACGCTGCGGGGCGCGACCGCCGGGCCCGGCCCGGCAGCCCGTTACCTCCGGCGCCAGAACCAGATCGCCAGCGCGATCACGGCCACCACCAGCGCCGCGATGATGCACAGCCACGCCGGATCGATCCCCTCGTCTTCGCCGGACGTCTCGGCCACAACCGGTTCCATGGTGGGCGTCACCGTCACCGTGCGCTCGATCGTCTCGGTGGGCGCCAGCGTTTCGGTCAGCGTGTCGGTTGCGGTGGCCGTGTCCGTCGGGGCGGCGGTGGGCGTGTCGGTCGGCTCCGGCGTGTCGGTGACGGTCGCCGTGGCGGTGTTAGTCGCGGTTGGCTCCGGCGTGTCGGTCGGTTCCGGGGTATCAGTCGGCGTGTCGGTTGCCGTAGCCGTGTTGGTCGCCGTGGCGGTGTTAGTCGCGGTTGGCTCCGGCGTGTCGGTCGGCGTCGCCGTCCAGCGCGTGGCCGTGGCGGTTTGCGCCTGCGCCACGCGGAGCGCCGTCGCCGTGACGTCCGGCGTGGGCGTCCCCGAGGCCGTGGCGGTCGGCGTGTTCGTCGGCAGCGGTGTGGCCGTCAGCGTGGCGGTGGGCGGCGGTGTATCACTCGGCGCCGGTGTGTTCGTCGGCGCGGGAGTATTGGTTGGCGCAGGCGTGCGCGTCGGCGGCGGCGGTGTGTCGCTCGGCGCAGGGGTGCGCGTCGGCGGCACCGGCGTCACGGT
>ENA-OSEO01001687-OSEO01001687.1-sediment-metagenome-genome-assembly--contig:-NODE-1687-length-37641-cov-6.219332_pt1 | contig 37641 bp, 42 predicted proteins | sample MGYA00237883_ERZ534232 | MGnify/ENA metagenome assembly ERZ534232 | reverse complement strand
GTTCAGATTGCTTTCTTCTATGCAATCAAGGTCACAGATCATGAGAGAGTTTATTTTGTCACGCGCCAGCATCTCAAGCAGTGGTCCTCCTAAGGCTGAAGCGCCTGCTACTGCAACATCGAGCAAACCGATTTTTTGCATGGCGTGTTTTCCGAACGCCCTGACTGTCCTGTCAAGTGCGCCACTCAGCCTTGTTTGGGCGAGCGGACTCCGTGGAGGAACATATATATCGAATCCCTTTGTTCCTATGACCGTAATTTTTTGCACCGGGGTCACTATGTCAGCTTCTTTGTCATAGATCCACGAATCGATCGTATCCTGACTATTACCGAACACCATCGACGCATGATAGATTCCATCAATACCTTCGGCGACATGACGCATGAGCTTGGGTTCTTGCACTTCGTCAACTCCGCTGTAGCGGGCGGGGTCATGCGGATGGATATGGCACTGAACAACGTGCATCTGTTTTTCGATCGCTTCGTTGAAGACTTTGTTTACAAAGGCTTTCGTGACCTTATAATAGCCGCCGCTTCGGCTCTCGTAGTCTTCGGATTGAGGTTTTATGATTCGTGACGGTAAGAGTTTGAGACTCCCTTCCCATTCCGAACTGTGCGCAAGCAGGAAAGCGCTCTTTTCTTTACCGTCATCCCACTTCAACGCCTGTTTTAACTCGTTGAAGGTATCTTCGAGAAAAACAATTTTCGTCGTTTTCATAATCTATATTCCTTGTCGCTGCGCCAGAAAGTTATAAACTCCTTGGCAGATATCCACGAGATTGTCGCCTGACACCAGATCCATCGTCGGTCTGAATGACTTCAGATGATAACTGAGCCGGGCATACCCCCGATTGGAAAGATCATTATAATTGTGGTCATCGAAGTAATGTGTCCAACTTACCCCATCTGTACGTTGAAGTACTTTGTTTAAATAGAAATGATAGTCTTGATGATTCTCAAAGTTGTAACCTGGTGTCCTGATAAGGAGCGATGTTGAGTATTGGTTGTAGACCGGTGGGAGGATAAAGTTCTGAATTTTCACCCATGTAAAGCACTGGTCATCGTACGCTACGGTTCCAAAGATTCTTTGCAACATGGCGACATTTGCCGCATACCAATTTGCGATCATAACTCCATTCTCCTCTCCGAGGTAGGAGACTCAGGGAGTACCTGAGCCTCCTCTGGTTGGTCGTTTATTCGCCGCCGTCCGCCGGCAACTGCGTTTCAAAGCGTTGCCCGTTCACCGGCTTGATTCTTCCTTTTCGCGGAATGATGTCGGTAGTGCCATCGCCATTAGCCACGACAAGCTGTCTTTGGTTAGGGTTCTGGCCGGCCGCCCTTACAATGTCTTCCGATGTAGCATCTGCCGGGATATCGACCACTCTTCCATCTACATTTGCTCTGATCATGTCGCTGAAAGCCATTTCCTCTTTCCTCCTTCATGTTTAAAAGTTGTAGGGTATTTCCCTCGGCCTCTTTTTCGGGGGCGAGGGGTTAATTGGTTGAATATTAATAGGGTTAGAAAACGCCTGATGCGCCGATATGCGCGCCATTTGCCTTGGAGGGCTCGGCCTGCGTCTCCTTCTGTATCTCCAATCTAGTGTGTGCTGCTGGATTCTTTTAAATAGAGCCACGCTCAGACACACGACTATGCCAAACACGAAGAGTCCTCCTGAAAGCATGGGTCTGTTCCTCCTTTATCGTTTGAGTAGGCCGCTTATGAAACCTGCCAGGCAGATTGCGGCGGTTATTCCGATCGCGCATAAAACATCTGTCGTTGTGTAATCGAAACCCAGGTCCATGTATTCACCTCCTTTCATCTTTTTAAGGTTAGTGGTTGAAGGGTATTTCTCTCGGCCTCTTCCCTTGATTAGGGGGTTGGCCTTGAGGGGGAAATCCCTGTACAGGTCGTCTTGGGCGTGGCGGCCTTCTTGGTCTTGGTATCGTTGAGCATTTTTCCACCGCTTTTATGAAGGCGTAGATGACGACGATGAATATGATCGCGTCGAGAACGCTGAGAGCGGTAAAGAGCTCTTTGATTTCGCCAATGACCGTTGAGAACGCCTCTGCCATGGTTGGTAGCCCATGCATTTCCAATTCTCCCCTCTGAAGAAGTTTTTAGGCTTTTGTCTATTACGTGACCGCGGAAGCGGCTTTGTGTGAAAAATTCTTCCCTTAGGTTCAATTTTTCTCGGGTCGAGTTTTTATGGCCCCATCAAGATCAGGCGCCACCGACTTACAAAAGGGTAGTGGCGTTCAGAGCCGCTTTGTGTGAACATTTCCTTCATAAAATTTCCTTGGTCCGAATTATTAATGGTTGAACGTTGATTCAGATCCTGTCGGATTACGCTAAGGGAGTGGCTTGGGAAGGCCCGGGTGTGAATATTTTTTGAAGAGGATTTGAAGAGGATTTTCGGTTTTAATTACTCATGAATGGTAACTAACCGAAAGCTTTATATATTCTGGCCGATTTCTACTACTCATGAGAGGTTACATTAACCAGTATTATTTTTATAAAATTCATTCGCCCACCTACCAGACCGCAAAACCAGCTCTCTACATCCCATTTAATAGCGCCTACAGCGCCCCACCAGACGCGCTTGGCTCGTCCCTAGACGGCGTTCTTGACTCAAAACTCCTGAGAGCCAAGACACGTATCGACGCCGTGGTGACCGCTATTGAAGCCAGAAGGGATATGAAGGAATCCAATCTGGGCAAGCTGGAGGAGGACCTGTGCGCATGCCAGACGCTTTTGTTTGACCTGGGCTATAAGATCTACGCGCGAAACCATGAATGGCTGGATCTTGAAAAAAAGAAGATCGATCTCGAGAAAGAAAAACGGATGGAGACCGTTTCCTACTTCAGGGACGTTACCCTGTTAGGGAAAGAGTTAAGAGACACGAGACAATACTACCAATCCATATTGGACAAGATGGCCCTGATGGGCGGAATTGGAGAAACATTAGAGGTGATGGAGGAAAACCATGTATGACCCGATACGAAAAGAAGCTGAAAAACTGTATGACGATCCAGTCAGTTACGCCTGCGCCATGAGCAATCATGAACTGGAGAAAGTCATCTTTTGTTTTGTGACCGAACTATTGGCGCGCACCGGTAAACGAAGAGAATGAAATCGAAGTTCAAGCGGATTCAGAGCCCGTCATCGATTCTGGCGTACCGCAGGGGAGACGGATTCAGATGGGGATGCCCACGTAAATACTATCTTCGCTACATCAGGAAACTGAAAACCAAACCCAGCCTTCCGCTCATCACGGGAGGAATGGTTCATTCCACCATTGAGGATTTCACCAAAGCCTACCGACCGGAAATGCTCAAGCGACACCATGACGATCTAAAGAAATTTGCCGTGGCGTTTCTGCAAAAGCATTGGCGGCAAAGACAGCCTGAGATCCTGAAGCTGTGCGATGACAACGGAAAATATGTCGGAGCCTATAACGAATGCCAGGCCATGGTCTTCAACTGGCTGGGCGTCTTTTTGTCAGAGATGCGTTCGGGAAGAAGTCCACCCAGTGCGGAGACCCGGCTGATTTGTGACACTCATGGCGTGCAAGGAATTATCGACGCCACCTATAACGATCCGGAAAATTGTGAACTGCGGGATTACAAGACCGGCAAAAAAAACGAAATCACCCAGGACATTAAATTACAGCTCGCCATCTATTCCCTCCTGCACAGAGAACATTTTGGCCAAATTCCTTCCAAAGTAAGCATCCATTTCCTGAAACATCCTCCTTCAAAAGACAATCCCAAAATATTTCGTCCCACGCAAAAACTTGTCGATTGGGCGGCGCAGGAAATAGCCGACCACCATGAGCGCACCCAATCAGAAAATGAAGAAGATTATCCCTGCATGTGCGGCGGGTGGTGCGAAAAAGAATTCATACCATGCTGACGGTGCAAGAAAAGGCGCGGAGACTCTCCGCATTAATGCCGAAGAATGAGCTGAAGCGGCTTTGGACCGCGTATCTCTTAGAGAACGATCCGCGAGAGAAGCGCGAAATAGAGACCATCATAGATTCACTGTTCCTGAAAAAAACCGGCGTGGGCTATGAACAGGAAATCATTCTGCCACCGCCTGACAATGAAACATGCAGAGGGGACATCGAATTAGGAACCGTCAACTACTGCGGCAAAAAACTCCATGGTTTTGGCATACGCAAAAATGAGCTTCTCCGCCATGTGGGCATTTTTGGTCAGACCGGAAGCGGAAAAACAGTGGCCTGCATGAACCTGCTCCGCCAATTCGCTCAACAGCATATTCCCTTCCTGATTTTTGACTGGAAAAGAAACTATCGCGACATCCTCACCCATCCTGATTTTCAGGATAAAGAGATTCTCATTTTTACCGTTGGCCGCGACACGAGCCAATTCACCTTCAACCCCAAACTTCAGCCTCCTGGGGTTGAAGGGCATGTATGGAAAAAGAAGCTCATCGAAATCATGGAAAAAGCGTACCTGCTCGGTCCCGGAGCAAGCGACGTATTGATGTCGGAAATGGATGCGCCAACATTCCAGGAAATGAAAGCGCGCATCGACAAGCAGCGCCGCAAAGGAAGGGAGATGCTCTGGCATATGTCCAGCAAACGAACCTTGAACAGCATCTGCTTTCCGGGAATGAACGAAGTGGTAAATTCTGAAGCGCACATGCCGATCGAGGAACTATTAAAAAAGAATGTGATCCTGGAACTCGACGGCCTGTCTGACACTGACAAGACCTTCATCATTGGAAGCCTGCTTCTCTGGATTTATCACTTTCGCATGAGCCAACCCGAGCGGGAAATCTTGAAGCACGTGTGCGTGATTGAAGAGGCTCATCACTTACTCTTACGCACTGGAAAAGAAGAGGACATTACCGACGTTATCATGAGAGAGATTCGTGAGCTGGGCGAGGCCATGATCGTTCTCGACCAGCACCCGCACAAAATCTCAGTCTCAGCGCTTGGGAATTGTTTTACGAAAATGGGGTTTTCCACGTCCCTCGCTCAAGATATCAGCGCCCTGTCCAATTCCATGCTCATTGGGAATGAGAATAAGAACTTCTTCGGCATGCTCACCGTCGGCCAGGCTATTGTAAAAAGCGGAAGAACGCCATTCCCATTCCTTATCGATTGTCCTTATGTTGGCGTTGCAAAGGGCAGCGTCACGGACGAGTTCATTCGGGAACATATTTCCAAGTTTACCTTTATTTCACACCCAAATGAGGGTTTTTCGCCTCCGAAACAAGATTTTCAGACGTTTTCAAATCCTGAAACCCTTACTCCCCCGGAAGCGATCGTGCTCGAAGACATCGCCCTGGATCCTCTTATCGGCGTCGACCGGCGCTATAAAAAGTTGGGACTGAACCCGCGCGACGGCAACGAGATCCAGCAATCATTACTAGACAAAGGTTTGATCCGGAGCGTTCGCGTGGACCGCAACAAACTCTTTGAGCTTACCGACCAAGGGCTTGACGTTCTTGATATGAACGGGCTGAAAAGACCGAAAGGATCAGCGCGCGGCGGAGCAGTTCACAACTATTACCTGGAAAAGATCAAACAGGAGCTGCAGCGGCTGGGTGGAACCACTGTCCTTGAGAAAGACGATATTGACCTCGTTGCGCACACCAATGCCGGAATCATAGCGGTGCAGGTAGAGACCGGAAAAAGCAACATCAAAAAAAACATCCGGACGCTCAATGAATTTCTGGCGACTCACCGTTTCATGGTCGCGACAAACGATTCAGCCCTCAAAATAATACAGGATAATCTTCCCGATCATAATGCGCTCGGCGATATCCGGGCGTATCACGCGAAAGAATTCATTCCATCACTTCATCTCATACTCACCCCGAATGGTTCGGAGAAGCCAGACCACGACTAAAGCAATTTTGCAGGCTTACCGACCACATCAAAAACAACCATAAGGCTCTGAAAACTTTAGAAAGAGACGTTGTAGAGCGCATTTAGGAAGTCGGTTTGTCCGGCAAAACCGCCGTAGGCCGACCCTTTTGTCTAGTCACACCCCCGACTACTGAAACGAGTCTGTTTCGGAAGTCACGCAGGCGGAGCCTTTCGAGGCTTCGCCTCACTTTTTTTAACACACCCGAGGCTTTTAACCCACTTAAAGACCAGAAAGGAGGTGGAAGGTGAAGGAACGCTTTGATCAGGAGCTGCGCGAGGTGCGCGAACAAGTCAAGGAATTCTTCAGCAACAACAAGGTGTCCACGCATGTCGCGGCGTGCGTGACGCTGGCGGTGGTCGGCCTGCACCTGGAAGCGGAAGAGATCGAGAAAGCTTCCGGCAACGAGCCAGCCAGGATGGCGGAGTATCGCTATCACAAGAAGGCGCTGGAAAACATTTTTGCAAACCCTAACGGAAAGGAGAACGGCAATGGAAGATCAAGACAAGAGAATGCCGGTCAAGAAGTATCGGGCCAACGGTCTGGTGCTGAGCGTATGGGAGAACGAGGGAAGCAACGGCGCGTACCACTCGCTGACGCTACAGCGCAATTACAAGGACTCCGAAGGTAATTGGAAGACCACCACGTCTTTCAGGATGTCTGATTTGCCGGCGCTCGCCGAGCTGTGCAGCGAAGCGTACCGGGAGTTTGGCATTAAGGAATGGGCGCCAGGAGGCGACCAGAGCGAGGACGATATTCCGTTCTGAGCGATCAGTCTAAATTGATTAACCTTTAGATGGCGGGCTTGGTGAACACTCACCTCTCCCGCCTTTTTTCTGAAAGGAGAGAGAAATTGGTCAAGCGAATTGGCGATCCGCAAATGCTGGAACTCGCGCGAGTGTTCCTGCAAAACTTCGACGATAGACACGCCTTCAAGCTGGTGAGCATTGTCTCGAGCCTGAAGGAAGGCAAGCCTGACGCGACGCTTCAAGATCTTATTGACCTTATAGAAAGCGAGCTTCCTGACGTGGTGGCTAAGTACAGGAAGCTCTTCATGGGCTTTTGAAAGGAGGTAACTACATGTGGAACGAACCATCAAGGACAAGACTCAGCAGGATTCCGCAGCTATATGAAACCGAAAACAAGCCGCTCGCGGAAAAGATGATGTACCTGCATTTCTTTTTGGGTGGATGCGACTGGTACATCGCGGAATATGACGGAGAAGACCTGTTCTGGGGCTATGCGATCCTCAACGGCGATGACCAGATGGCCGAATGGGGCTACATCAGCTTCGAAGAGCTTAAGCGGATCAACCTTGACGGTCTGGAAGTCGACTGCGAGCTCGAAGAATACTGGCGCGTGCGCCCTGCAAGAGAGATCAATAGAATCACAAAACTGTAGAAATACACAAAAGCGTATTTATGCAAATACATAAAAGAGCATGGAGGTTGAAGATGAAGTATGTGTTTATCTCTGTATCGAGCGGCATAATCGATGAAGTCACCTTTTTCGATGATAGGGAGAAGGCCGTAGAAAAACTACACCACTTTTGCGTGAGTATGAACGTGGAAGAAGATGACGCGGTTGTTTATGGGCCTGACGGGCTCATAGCCAATACCAAGGATTTCCTGGATGATCAGGACCGATTTATTGAACCAAGAAAAAAGCCGCACGAGGTAGAAACTGAAGATGACAAGCCTGTCTACCTTATCGCTGATCCGCACAGCCGGTTGGGATTCATGGTGGTTTCCCCGGATGATCCCCTGGGATACGAGAATGTGTTGGAAGCGGTGTCCGAGTTGGGACAGATGCGAAAGGAGCGAGGCAGTCACTTGAAACTCTACCGAGTGATCCAAATACAGGGAGCATTGGTGGACAAGGCAGAGCTTGAGAAATACAATGAATCCATTTGGGCGGAAAGCTTTGACTACAACCTTGTCAAGGAATACCTGATATAGCCTCCACCGCCGGCGACATTGCGATCAGGCAAAGCTATGATCGCTTTATTTTTGTCGATTATATGCGAACTTAAATATTCACACACAGGAGAAAGCCATGGATATTACGAACTATTTGAAAGCAGGCTATCCGGCGCTCTACATCGCCACAAACGAACCGGAACGGGCCATCAACACCATCCGGCCTCAGGGTTGGCGGACGTTTTCGTGGGACTGCATGAGAGGAATCGTGCAGCCGCAAACACGAACCATGATTGAAGACGTCCTTGATCCGCTCAGCGCGGTGAAGTGGCTGTGCGGCCAGCAAAACGCGGTTTTTTTTGTTCAAAACTTTCACCATTTCTTCACTTCAGTGGAGATCCTGCAGGAAATACAGAACAGCGTGTCGGTCTGGAAAGCCCAAAGCTCCACCTTCGTCATGGTGGGTCCAGCGGCGCGTTTGCCGGTGGAGATCGAGAACTACTTTACGGTCCTCGATTTTGATCTGCCCAGCTTTGAGGATCTGCTCTCTATTCAGCAAGAGCTTGGCCAAAGTGTCGGCGTTCAGACTGACCGTTCGAGCGTTGAGGCCGCGCTTGGTCTCACGGAGTTTGAAGCCGAAACCGCGTTCGCGCTTTCGCTCGTGGAAAAAGGCAGGTTTTGTTCGCGTACCATTACCGAGCAGAAAATGCAGATGATTCGCAGAACTGGCTTGATGGAATTTTGGCCGCCAGCGCGCGTTGAAGACGTAGGTGGGCTGGACTTATTCAAGCAGTACATCATGAATCGGAAGCAGGCGTTCGAGCCAAGAAACGAGCATTTGCCGAAACCGAAAGCGCTGCTTTTAGTTGGTATTCCCGGCACCGGAAAATCGCTTTCCTGCAAGGCGGCGGCGTCTCTTCTTGGCTGGCCGCTCATCCGCCTCGACATCTCGGCTTTGAAGGGGAGCCTGGTTGGTGAGAGCGAGCGCAAGATGCGGCAGGCTACGGCCACGATCGACGCCTTCGGCCGCGCCGTGGTGTGGCTGGATGAAATCGATAAGTCGTTTTCAGGGGTCAAGAGCAGCGGCACGAGCGACGCGGGAACCACATCCTCAATGTTTGCTCATTTCCTCGTCTGGATGCAGGAGACTACCAGCCCAATCCTGGTGATGGCCACCGCTAACAACATCAGCGACCTTCCGCCGGAATTCATGCGGGCGGGCAGATTTGACGCCATGTTTTTCGTAGACCTGCCTTCTCCCAAGGAGCGCGAGCAGATCATCGACATCATGAACCGGCGGTACAACTCCGGGATTCCCGGTGAGTTCGCGGAAAAGCTCAAATCCTGGACAGGAGCGGAAATAGAGCAACTCGCCAAAGACAGCCTCTTCGACGGACTGGAAGCGGCGTTTGAAAGCATCGTGCCGCTCTCCCGTACCATGAAAGAAGAGATCACCTCGCTTCGGCAATGGGCGCAGACGCGCGCTAGGAAAGCCAATACGCCTCAAGAGAACCCTGTAGAAAACATGAGGAGGATTCGGGCATGAGCCACATCTCAAAAATCGAACTGGAAGTAAAAAACTTGGCGGTCCTGAAGGCCGCCTGCGAGCGCCTCGGCATGACGTTTTGTTCGGGTCAGAAAGAGTTCAAGTGGTACGGCAAGCCAGCGCAGTGCGACCACGCCATCAGGGTGCCGAATGCGGCCTACGATATCGGAATCATGAAGATCAATGGGCATTATGAGCTGCGGTGTGACTACTTCGACCAGGGGCTCGTCAAAGCCGTCGGGCCATCAGGAGGCCTCCTCAAGCAGGCGTACGCCGTAGAAAAGACGCGGAGCGAAGCGCGCCGCAAAGGATACTCGGTCATCGAGAAACAGACAAAGGAAGGCGTGCGGCTGCACGTCAGAGTCCAGTGAGGAGATCAGAATGAAGGAAATCATTGTAGATGTTTCCAGCGAAGGGGAGGTCAGGATCGAAACCAAAGGTTTCGCAGGAAAGAGTTGCGTCGCTGAGAGCCAGTTCCTCAAGGACGTGCTCGGAAAAGAGCTCAGCAAAGCTCTGACTCCCGCGTACTACCAGGAACAGAAGCAGACCGTGAAGAAGTATCTGGCGCTCTGCGGATAAAAAAACAAACCGTCATCTTGGGACACATTATGGCCTCGGCCTACTTCGGTAGGTTCGGGGTATTTTTTTGCCCAAGAAAGGAGCAATCACAATGGAAAATATTTTTGAAAAAGGATGTGTCGTGCAGCTCACCGTGTGTATGTGGAGAGCGACCAAAAAGATCGATAAAGAGCGTCTCGCGGAAATGACCCACAACTACGAATGGCTCACCGCGACTAAGAAGCTTGTGGATCCATGCGCGCTCAAACCCATCAATAAAGCGGGAAACGCCGCCCGGACCTACCTTGCCGGAGTAAGCCTGCCTTTTCCCATCAACGGCATGGTGTTCGTCCCTAAAGACCTCATCACCGGGGTTGACGACCGCCTGCATGAGTTCAGAACCGATTTCATGAACAGGGTCGGCAAGTTTGTTTCGGAATACGAATCACTCAGATCGTCAGCGATAGCGTACCTCGGAGACCTGTTCAGCGAACTGGACTATCCGGTCGATGTGCGGGAACGATTCAGCTTTGTATGGCGCTTCATCAACCTGGATGTCCCCAACGGCAGGTTCGGCGTACTGACCCCCGAAATTTATGAACGCGAAAAGCAGAAGTTTTTGGAGACCATGGAAGAAGCCCGGGAACTCGCAGTTCAGAGCCTACGCGAAGAGTTCAGCGGACTCGTCGAACGGATCTGTGACCGCTTCACCGACTCTGAGACCGGCAAGCCCAAGGTGTTCAAGAACGCGACGGTAAGCAACTTTTATGAATACTTCGAAACATTCAAACACAGGAACATCTTCAACGATGAAGAACTGGCGGGCCTCGTGAATCGCGCGCAGGAAGTTTTGGCCGGCGCAAATCCTGACGTGATCAGATCCAGCGCCTCGCTGCGCGACAGCATTCGCGAAGGCATGGCGCAGATCGACACATCAATGGAAGAGCTGCTCTCTCGGCCCAGAAGAAAAATCATCATGAACTAAATAATCAAATAAAAATTGATTGAGAGGGGGCTGATTCCTGAAAGGAGATCAGCCCCTTCTTTTTAGGAGGAATCAATTATGCGATTGGTAGCGCAAGCAAAAATGGGGTACTACCCCACCCCGCCAAAGGTCACTGAAATCATCTGCAATTATGTGCAAAGTAAAACCACCGGAACCATTCGAGTGTTTGATCCGTGCGCGGGCGAAGGCGTGGCAATATACAATATCGGTCAAAGGCTCGAAGCTGAGACCTACGGCATAGAGATCGATCTGGACAGAGGAGCCCAAGCCCAAGGGATCATGACCAAATGTCTGGTGACTGACTACAAGAGCTCGATTGTGAGTAGACAAGCCTTCTCACTCCTCTTCCTCAACCCGCCATACGATTGGACAGCCAAAAGAGATGAAACCGAGGCATCAGAGCGCCTCGAACGAACCTTTCTGCGCGACTGCGCCACCTACCTCTGTCCCGGAGGCATCCTCGTTTACCTGATTCCGCAGAAGCGTCTCGACGCCAGAATTGCGGCAATGCTCTCATATCGCTTTGAAGATGTGGAGGTTTTTCGTTTCCCAGAGAAAGAGTACGAGGCGTTTCAGCAGATCGTGGTGTTTGGAAAGGCCAAAAAGAAGCCGGAACATGACGCCCAATCCTTTGAATACCTCAAAAGCGTGGGACAGTTCACGGCAACGGTACCGTTTCTCCCGGAAACTCCCTCGCGCATGTACCATGTTCCCGCCTCCCCCAACATAAAGCAATTTATATTCAGAACTAAGCATATCGATCCGGCCGAACTTGCCGAAGAAGTGATTAAGCACGGTTTGTTCGACCGCTTCACAGAACTCAGCACCCCGCTCCTCATGACCGAAAGGATCAGGCCGATCATGCCGCTCCGTCATGGACACCTCGCCCAGGTGCTCGCGTGTGGCCTGATGAACGGCGTTGTCTGGAACAAAGAAGGACGTGATCCCTTGCTTGTCAAAGGAGTCACCAAAAAGGAAGTGACACAAACGATCGAGCACGATGGAGATGTAGAGAAGACCACCGAGACTGACCACATCAAAATCACGATCAACGCCTTCAACTCCGAGGGCCAACTTCTCACCATAAAATAAAGGAGGTGATGAGCAATATGGAACTCGTGCACTTTAGCGGCTCAATCACCGCATACTGCAGCGGCCTCATCATTGAACCACATGACGAAGAACGAACGATCTTCTTAAGCGCATGCGGATACCAAGCTACGGTCAAGGCCATCATGGCCAGAGTACTTGAAGGAATGGGTGTCTCCATAAAAGTAGGAGAACAGGCCCACTATATTGAGCGAGCCCAGAGAGGATATCGATACGAAACGAACCGACTCCCCTCAGGCCTTGCGCACTCGATCATTTTTCCTCTCGAGGCCCTGTCGGGAACAGTAAATGCGGAAACCAAAGAGTTTTTTGTGTTCAGTGAACGGCGCCAAGATGTTTTGGACCGTTTCTTTCGCCACCTGGACGCCCGGACCGAACTGCCATTGCATCCGTCATGGAGCGGATGGCTGTTCGAGCGATTCAAACAGATAGGATGGGCTGAGGAGCTTCACACCATTCTGGGACCGTTTAAAGGATTCCAGTGCTGGTTCAATACAGAAGAACTCCAAGAACTCATCTCAAAAGCTATTCAGAGTAAGGAGCCTGAGATTGTGGAATGTCTGCGAAGAAAGGAGGTGAGGCCATGACGGAGGTGTTAACGCTACAAGATTTTCTTGATAATTACGGCGAAAATATGGCCGAGAAAGTAACACAGGAGCTGAGTGTCATTCATGAGCCGGGCAAATACAAGGAGCCGGAAATCAGTCGCATCTTGGCTGAGCTGAAGAAAAAGCCGTTCGCCTCGCAAGCGGAGATCATCAAGGCAACCACCAAGTCACTGCTGAGCGGAAACAAGGCGGTGTACACGGTATGTGAGTGCGGCACCGGCAAGACCCTGATGGCGATCAGTGTAGCCAAAGTCCTCAACATCATTAAAGGAATCCGGCGTGTGCTGGTTTTGTGCCCGCCTCACCTCGTACCCAAATGGATCAAGGAGATACGGGACAGCGTGCACGACGCTAAGGCGTACAACCTGAACGGAAAGGACGCGCTCAAGCGCCTGCAAGCAATGCGAAACGCCGATCGTCCCCAGTCACTGGAGTTTTATGTGATCGGCAGGGAAAGGGCCAAAACCAATTATCTATGGAGACCGGCCGCTATCAAACGAATGAAGCTTTTGTGTTGTCCGCGGTGCGGCCAGGAACTCCTGGATGAAGACGGCGTTCCCCTGCCGTTATTTGAGCGCAATATGCAGGGGCGATACAGAAAACGCTACACCTGCGCAAACACCGTTCCTGAATGGAAACATAGTGAAGAAAAAGGGACCCATGAGTTGGTTAATCGCATCTGCGGTGAGCAACTCTGGCAGCCGGACACCACCAAAAGGCAGTTCATCAAATACATGCCCGCGCGATATATCAAAACCCACCTGAAAGGGCGCTTCGATTTGCTGGTTGCGGATGAGGCCCACCAGTTCAAGAACACCTCAGGCCAGGGCTACGCCTTCGGCGCGCTCGCTTCAGCCTGCAATTATGTCCTGTGCCTGACTGGAACGCTTGCGGGTGGCTACGCCTCAGACGTCTATCACCTGCTTTTCAGAACTCATCCCCAGCTTATGCTTGAAGACGGCGCTACGTGGGGCAATCCCAAAAAGTTCGTCGAAAAATATGGTGTGCTGGAGAAGGTGACCACGGTTAGCGAAGAAGACGGCCTCACTACAAAAGCCAAAAAGCGGGTAGTGGTCAAGGAAAAGCCGGGCATAAGCCCGCTTCTCTTGGGAAAGATGCTGCTTACCAACTCAGTCTTCCTGCGCCTGGGCGACTGCATGGAACACCTACAACCCTATGAAGAAGATATCGTTGAACTGGGCATGAGCGACGATATGCAGGAGCTGTATGGGGAGTTTGAGGGCACTATGAAGGACGCTCTCATCCAGGCGCTTGCTAGCGGCGATAATTCGTTGCTCGGCGCTTACGTGAACAGCCTACTTTCCTATCCGGACCGCATGTTTGAGGGCGTCACCGTGCTTCACCCAAGGACCAAAGACATAGTGGCTGTTGGGCCGCGACTGGAGGAGATGACGCCAAAAGAGCAGGAACTGCTCTCCATCACGTGCTCCGAGCGCTCATTGGGGAGAAAGGTCCTGGTGTATATTCAGAACAGCGACACCACGGACATCAGCCCAAGACTCGTTAACATGCTCGAAGCCGAGCGCCTGAAGGTCAAGGTTTTAAAGAGCGGTAACACCGAGGGACGGTCAAAGATCATTGACAACTGGGTGAAAAAGGGAATCGACGTCCTCATCACAAACCCCAAAAAGGTTGAGGTCGGCCTGGATCTCCTGGACTTTCCCACCATTGTCTTTTATCAGACCGGCTACTCCACCTACACGCTTCGCCAGGCGAGCCGCAGGTCGTGGAGGATTCCCCAAAGGAGGCCGGTCAAAGTATACTTTTTGACCTATTCAGGCACCATGCAAACGCGCTGTATGACGCTCATGGCTGATAAGCTCCTGTGCAGCCTCGCCTTGGAGGGTGAACTCACCGATAAAGGCCTGGCCGCATTGTCTGAAAGCAGCGACTCCATGGCAAAGGAGCTCGCCAAAATGCTGGTAGAGCGGAGTCATGATAGCCGCAACCTCCGTGACGTATGGGCTGACTACCGTAAAAAGGAAGTCGGCTCAGAGCAACAGATCGGCGCATCAGAACCGCTGATTGTAGAGCAGCCTCCATCGACCGAACCAGAAGTAAAGCGCAGGTCGATATCAAAAGAAAAGATCGGAGACAGAATCGTAAAAGTCGAGTTCGTGGAGTACTCAGGCAAACGCATGAAAAAGAAGACCCATATCGAGGTGACGAACGCCGAGCTCGAACAGATCATGACGGAATCCCATAAACCGTTAGCGGCGCAATTCACGCTCTTCTGATAAAGGGGGGCTCACGCCCCCTTAAATTCAGAAAAATTTAAATAATATAAATGCTTAATGACATATGAGAGAGATAATTTCCGTTGCATGAGGGGCTCTAGAGCCACATGGTTCTATCCCCTCACTTTTCACCATGAACCAAAAAAGAAACTTGGATTCCCTGGAAATCGAAACCACGCCCACGATTACCGAATGGTACCGCAGACGCTATGAAAAGGGAGAGCGACACATCGACTTTCTCTAACTTCTTTTCTTGAAATATTCTTCCAACGCTTCTTCGATGATGGTTCGCTTGGTAAGATTTTTGACTTCCGCGCTCATTTTTGACTCATAAATCGCGGTATCAATCTTTCTCATAAGGTCTGCTCTGATCTGGCAGTGCAGGCGTTCTAACTCCTCTTTTTCTTGGGTATTTGTCGTATTGAGGTTTTGTGTATTTGTGTCATTGAGTGTTTGTGGTTCCTCGTCCGCCATCAATTCAGACATGCTTTTTGGTTTTCCCAAAATACTCTGGCCCTTGCTCTTGAAATTTCTATTCGTCATCGCGCATCCCCCGCTAACCCGAGTGTATCAGCTTTTTCGATCCGCTTTAGCAGCTCGCCGGCAAGTTTCTTGAATTCCTTTGCTGAGTCGCCGTTCGGCTCATATTCTGTTATCGGTTGCTGAAAAGCGGGACTCTCCTCCACCTTGACTCGTTTCCTGATTTTGGTTGTGAATACGAGATCGCCATAATTCTCTCGCAACACTTCCTCCATTTCGCGCTCCATCACCGGCTTTCGGCCGTCAACCTGGTTGATGACAATTCCTAAAACATTCAGATTCTCATTTAAGCCTCGTTTCTTCACTTTTTCTATGGTGTTGAAAAGATCAGACATGCCGGCAAGCGCGTACGGCGCAGGCTTCACCGGAATAAGGACATAATCCGCCGCGTTGAGCGCCGCCATGTGCAAATAGCCAAAGGATGGCAGGCAATCGATGATGGTGTAATCGAAATCTCCATTCATCTTGCCAAGTGCTTCCTTGAGCCGAAAAATAATATCAAAATCGCCTTCTGCGACTCTCGCAAGCTTTATATTCGAGCCGACGAGACTCAGGCTGCCGGATATTCTTTGCGTGGCGAGCGTCTCTTTTTCATAAGCTTCCAGAATATCAGCCTGCAGCGGGGTGTTCTCATCCAAAAAAGAACTTGTTAGATTCCCCTGCGGGTCGTTATCAACTGCGAGAACCTTCATGCCCTTCTTCTTTGACAAGATCTGCGCGAGGTTGAAGGAAAGTGTGGTCTTGCCGACTCCTCCCTTCTGGTTAGCCACAGCGATAGTTATCATCTTTTATCTTACCTCTTGAAATAATATCGATGATTTTTGTGTAAAAACGTAATTACAAAATTGCACAAAAACATACTACCACATTTGGCTTTTGATGGAAAGATGCCAATGCGGTCTTACTCATTTCAAGACTATTTCCGAATAACCACTATATAGATTTTTCGGTGGGGAGTTGGAGGAGAGGCCGCTGAGGAAGGCGACCGGCGGCCGGAAAGAGAGATGAAAGAAAGCTAATATCATTAACTTACATTTCAATTACCCTTCTTGGCCTTGACTCAAATTTGATCGCCCTCTAAATTGGGTGCAATATTTTATTCTATCGGGCGGTATGATTTGCACAGACTGCCATATAAAGAGCTGTATAGCTGTATAAATGTTGGAACTTGTTTGACAGAGTGGAGAGGAACTTTTTTTATAATGGGCAGAGATTTTCAAAAAGAACTTGGATATATACCCGATACTATCAGGCAGTGCTTTTCATGGCCAATTCCGCCACAATTTTATGATTTAATCGGTTCCCTGTCACCGTTTCCGCTATTGGTTGTTGGATCCGGAGGCTCCTATAGCGCTGCGCATTTTATCGCCCGACTCCACGAGCAAGTAACAGGACATATATCGAAGGCAATCACACCGTTAGATCTTTTCTCATCAGAGCTTGATCCTTCGCGTCACGCGGTACTGCTGCTGTCGGCCTCTGGTGGAAATAAAGATTTTCTTCGCACACTTGAAATAGCGATTGAACGGGAGTTCGCTATTAGCGCAATAATATGTGCGCAGATCGGGAGCAAAGCCTCAAAAAAAACCGTTGATTATCCTCATCTGAAGATTTTTGAATATGCTAATCCTGCCGGGAAGGATGGATTTCTAGCAGTTAATTCACTCCTCTCAACCTGCATCCTTGCAGCTCGTGGTTATGGTTCAATTTGTGAAGATCCTACAAGCTACAGAAAGCTGGGCAGTGGTACCCCCGACTTTCGTAGCTCTGATTGGCATGAAACACTAGATCGCAAAACCATAGTTGCCGTGGGTGGCGGATGGGCATGGCCTGCACTTATTGATTTTGAGTCGAAGGTAGCTGAGGCTGCACTGACTAATGTTTTTATCTCTGATTTACGCAACTTCGGGCACGGCCGTCATCAGTGGTTCGAAAAAAGAGGTAAGGAGTCTGCGCTACTTGTAATTGAAACCGTGCCATTTGTATCTCTATCTAAAAAGACGCAAGCTCTTCTCCCCTCTGAATTCCCGAGAGCTGTCCTCCGCTCAGCACTTGAAGGCCCAATGGCCGGAATTGATCTTCTTATTCAAATTTTTCGTCTCGTGGGTGAAATAGGCATGCGAGTTGGAATAGACCCAGGAAGGCCTAAGGTTCCAGAATATGGTCGGAAAATCTATAGCCTAGGGCTTAATCCTGTTCTTCATGCCGTAAATTCCAAAAATCATGCAGCATGGATAAAGCGTAAATTGCGTGTAACAGGCATGGCTCCATCATTAATTGAAAAGAGTTTACAGCAATTTATCAAAAAACTGAAATCGACTAGTTTTAGTGCTGTGGTCTTTGATTATGATGGGACTCTGTGTGATCCGCCTGAAAGGTTTACTAGGCCCAAACCTGAAATGGGTGACGCATTAAATAGTCTTCTTGCTGAACGTATAGTGATTGGTGTAGCCACTGGTAGGGGGCGTTCGGTGCAGAGAGGGCTTCGAGAAATAGTTGATTCTAATTATTGGAGTAATGTTATCGTCGGAAACTACAATGGTTCTGTTGTTCAAAAGCTTTCATCCGAATTGCCTCGATCCGATCCGAAAAACCTCTCTGATAATATCCGCAGGGCGAATGAAATCCTTCGAAATGATTTAGTTCTAAAGGAACATTGCGCCAAATTCGAGACAAGAGAACGGCAGATATCAGTTTCTCCGGCCACCCCATTTTCGATGCAAAAATTATTAGAAATCATCTTAGAAAGACTGAAATTCCTTAGTGAGATCAAAATTTTTCAGTCTGGCCACTCCATTGACGTTATTGATTCCGGAGTTTCCAAAATAGTAGTGGTGCAGGAAACTCGTAGTTTGATCGACAAAGGCGGGGATACCAACATACTCGTCATAGGAGATCAAGGGCATCACAGCGGCAATGACTTTGAAATGCTAAAAGAGCCATTTAGCATAAGCGTGGATAGGATTTCTTCGTCCCTGTCTACATGTTGGAACTTGTCCCCTGTGGGTACTCGGGGAGCAAAGGCGACGCTTGCAATATTGAATTCCCTTAGGAAAATAAATGGTTCTTTTCATATTGATACCCACTTCTTGGAGAATGGAGGTGCTTAGTTGAAAACAGAGTTGGCCTTGAGACTTCTTGGAGATCTCATGCAATGGGATAACACTACTGCAACTGAAGAGATAGGCAAGATAGAACATTTGGCCAACATGAAGTATGATGGATACCGAAACTTTGAACCAGGTAGACGCTTCTTAGAAAGTTTAACATTGTGGCTTGGTCAGTTTGCCAACCCCGAGGAGCGAAAGACAGCATACAAGTTTGTAATGGAAAGAATGCTATATATTTCAGAGATCCAGATGGACCATTTGGTTGGTTTATTATATCCACAGCGAATTTTACCTATCCTTCTAAGGCAGGCTCATGAAGCTACAGGGATTCCTCCTTATAAATATAACAAGATTAGAACATCTAGCGAATTCAAGGAAATTCAAAGAAGAACACTTTTTTTAGGGATGAGCGATGGTGCGCGGATTGACGCATTCCGTCGTAAAAACGCGCTTCACAACGATCAGGTAAGTGTTTCTTATGAGTTGAATCAAGAAAAATGGAAAAGAATGCACAAGGCTTTGAAAGAAGGGACTAATAAAATAGAGGGGCATGAACCTTGCTTTGAGAATGTTTTTCTTATCGACGATTTTAGTGGAAGCGGAAATTCGATTTTGAGAATCGACAATGGGAAATATAAGGGCAAACTAAAACAGTTCACAGCCGAGAACCTAGGAAATATTAAACCTGGCCCTCTTGGCGAGTTTTGCGGTGAGAACGGTCCTAAAGTATACGTAGCAATGTATGTTGCCACCGAACAAGCATATAATGATTTAAACACCAGGATAATATCGTTTATTAACTCTGACGAGCGACCTCGCGTATCATCCTGTGAGATACTTTCTCCACTCCAAACACTTTATTCAGACCTAAAAGTTCCTCAACAAAATAACAGCAATGATGACGTGTTCGATAAGATGCTAGATAAATACTATGACCCCAGAATCGAAGATGTGAACACAAGGACTGGTGGTGAGAATGTAATACATGGTTATGCTGGTTGTTCACTTCCTTTGGTTTTAAACCACAACTGTCCGAACAACTCTGTTTACCTACTTTGGGCACAAACAGAAGAAGTGGAGGATCGTCCAGCATTAAAGGCGTTGTTTCCCCGCATTTCGCGACATCTGGAGGGAAGATGATAGGAAACCCTTTTTTCTACAGAGCTGCCGATGCCAAGCGGGGTGGTATTGCCCAGGATAGGTCATTCGTAAATCTCTTTGGGGTCACCGCTCTGAATCATTTCGAGGATAAAATTCAACAACTCTGGGACCTCCCATTAATTCTAATCAGTGCCCCTGGAGGTGGAAAAAGCAGTCTGATGCGAATCTTCAGCCCTGGGGCACTTAGATTTATCAAAGAGACGGCGCTCCAACCGGAAAGGCAAGCATTAGTTGCCTGGATGGAGAAACTAGGCGCATTTCGAGACGGGGTTCCGTATGCGTTAGGCGTTTGGATCAGAATGTCTGATGAGTACCACTTTTTCGACCGCATAGGTCAACCTGGTCTTTTTCGTGCTTTTATTAATTCCCGCATTCTTTTGAGTGCTATTAACGGTATCTGTGACCTTCACGGTCTTGAACGCTACAATGATCTCGGACGAATACATCTCTCATTAAGAAATACTGCTGACAGAAGCACACAGCAAAGGTGGGCAGCCCATTGGAGGTGCGACAACGCACAAGTTTTTTATGAGAAACTGGCGAAGTTAGAAAAAAAGATATCTGATTTAATCGATGATCCTTTTTGGCAGGGGGATGGGACTTCTCTTTCAGATTCAGATTTATGGTCTATTAATTTATTGGCTAACTTGCATGTAACCGTCGACGGGAAGCCGTTTTCGTTTTGCCCATTAGTTATGTTCGACGATGCGCATGAACTAACTCAATCGCAAATAAGTTCCCTGCTGGGTGTTCTTGTTTCCAGGCAAATGACCACACCTTCATGGATCTCTCTACGCAAGCAAGCTATGACACTCGAACAGCTCTTGAATGAGGAACTTCATAAGGGAGTGGAGCAGGGTCGTGATTACCAAGTCATAGATCTAGAGAAAAGTAGAAGTTCCGACTTCAGAAAGCGAATGCTTGACATTGCAGCCTTAAGAGTGGCAAGCGTTGCGTCTCAGCTTGGCAGAATATCCCGAGCATTCGAAGAATTTATTTCAGATGATCGAGAAAAGATCTTTTGGGACCACCTGAATGCGGGAGTGGCTGAGGAAATAATTAAAAAAATAATTTCAATTTCTGGACATGATTTTGACAAATTTAAAAATATCATATCAGAAATTGAAAGTGACACCAATATAGATCATATTCGGTGCAGAAGGCTGCGTATATTGCAGATTTTAGTGCAAAGAGAAATATCAAAGCCTCAAAGAACACTGCAGTTCGTCAGGCTTTCAGAGAAATTGTTCGCAAAATTCGAAAAAGATTCCGCGATCATTGAATCCGCTGATTTATTTCTCGCAAATGAATATCAGCTACCTTATTATTTTGGCGCTCAACGTTTAATAATTATTGCGTCATTTAACGTAAATCAATTTCTTAGATTGGCAGGCGAATTATTCGCTGAGACAATGACGGCTATCCGTCTCGGCAGAGATCGTGATTCTTTCATTTCGCAAAGCAAACAACATTCTATCATCACTAGGACAGCGAAAGATTTCTTTAATGAGGTTCCGCGCTCGGTTCACAACGGTGAAGGTGTATCGCGTTTACTTGAAGCCATTGGCGATATGTGTTTTGAAGAAACGTACAGGTCCACAGCACCATATGCTCCTGGAGTCACTGGGACCGCCATCACCATGTATGAATTAGAGTTATTGAAAAGGGCTGCGGCTAGGGGCGAGGAAGAAGCCCTTGGATTCTACCAACTTTTGCAGACCGCAATTGCGCATAATATCCTCGAACCCGAGCCACATTATAAGTGCAAGGGCAAAACTTTTCTGGTCCTGAATCTTAATCGGCTTCTGTGCGTTCATTTTAAATTGCCTCTTCAAAGAGGAGGGTTTCGTGAACAAAAAGTAGCTACTTTAATGGATTGGCTTAAAAATGGACGTCGGAAAAAGAAGAATGAGGGGGGGCAACAGACATTATGGTAATGGGGCAAAGGTGGTATGACGCAATTCACTTCAAACCCGATGAATTCGAAGGCTTTTGGAAGAAGAGGTTCAGTAGGACCAGAGATCTTTTGCTAATTACCGGCTTGGGATGGGATCCGAGAATGACAGCTGCAACAAATATGCTAAAATCATTTGGCGGAAAAGGAATAAGGGATTTACATCTTATTAAATACGGCCCATCCGAATCTTTTGTAAGCCCTTATCACAATTTTATCCATAAAAATATGGAATTGCTAGCAAAGATAGCTGATGGATGGGCAGGTATTACTGAAACACAGATAATCACTAGAGCCGCTAACAACTACTACGTTGGCGATGAAGATATATCTACAAAATTTGTTAAAATTGATATATCTAAGTATAATGACATTGTCATAGATGTTAGCGCTTTACCTAAGTCATTATATTTCCCTCTTCTTTTAATATTGATAAAGATATGCATAGGTAACGAAAATGAGAACATAAATGTACACGTAATAGCTTGTCAAGATCCAGATTTCGATAGTCTCATCATTGAATCTGCAGATGATACCCGCTTCCTAAAAGGTTTCCGAGGTGGGTTACAAATGATAAGCACACAAGATATACCGAGGATTTGGGTACCTTTACTGGCAAAGAATAACACAATAGGTCTTGATAAGCTCTATGCGTCGGAGGATTTGAATCCTACAGACATCTATCCTGTTTTACCCTTTCCAAGCCGGAGTCCGCGTACCGATGAAGATTTGCTCGTAGAATACAGACACATTTTCGTAGACATTTGGAACCTAAATTCTATGAATATTATATACGCCGCCGAAGATGACCCTTTGGATGTGTACCGCAGACTCCTGACTCTGCATAGCCAACAAAAAGAGACACTCAAGCCATTAGGCGGTGTGAAAATGGTAGTTTCGCCTCTCTCGAGCAAACTCTCATCTATCGGAGCCTTCATGGCGGCTTATGAAGATAAGATGGCAATTGCGCATGCCATCGGCCGACATGTACCCCCAGATTCTATGGATGATAGTTATTGGGAGAAAGTGCATATGGACCGATTTATGAGTAACCTCCATTCCATATGGTTGACTGGGGAACCTTATGTTCAGTAAAAATATAGAGATAACTGGTACACCAATGGCGGTCGGGAGTGGTTTGGTCGTTCTCGATATTATTATTAATGGTGGTACTCGACCTGCTTATAGCGCAGGAGGCACATGTGGCAATGTGCTTGCAGGACTGTCTTACCTAGGATGGCAGAGCGTTTGTATATCTCGTTCAGGTAATGACATTGCGGGTGAGCTTTTAGTTCGTGATTTGCTGAAAAATGGAGTCAACATTGCACAAATAACAAGAGAGAATGGATTCCTCACTCCTAGGATAGTTGAAAAGCTTTCATCTGATCAACAAATTGCCAAGCACAGTTTTCTTCTGCGCTGCCCAAGGTGCAAAACATACCTTCCAAGATTCCGAAGCCCCCGTCTGGATCAAATATCTGAGATAACTTCATCCCGCATAAGACCTGAAATTTTTTTCTTCGATAGAGTCACGCCTTCGACACTGTGTCTAGCAAAGCACTTTAGAAATAAAGGATCACTTATATTCTTTGAACCTGGTGAGACTAGAGTTGCAGATCCAAAGGCCCAAGAAGCCTTTGAGTTAAGTCATGTAATAAAAATCGCAGGTCCAGAGTCCCCTCCCGAGTTCATCAGTAAAGCACAACAGAACATAGGTATTGAGAGGGCTCTTAGCGATAAATACGGTCTTATCATAAAAACTTTAGGTAAGTATGGTCTTCTTTACTATTGCGCCACGAATGGTGCTTGGGAACACCAACAAAGCTTTAGTCCTGTTGAATTACAAGATTGCTGCGGGGCAGGTGATTGGTGTAGCATTGGGTTTGTATACCGCTTGAGGCAGCTGGCACAAGAATTAAATATTACAGTTCTCCAATCACTGAGTTATTTGGAGCTTGTACGATCAGCTCTTGAGTTTGGACAGATGTTATCGGCCTTATCCTGTAGTTTTGTTGGTGCAAGAGGTCTTTCGAATGCTTTTACCAAGCAGGAGGTGTTGAACGCTATTAGCAATTACGATACGACTAACGCTACATATAATCCCACATTTGTCGAGAAGATTCAGATGAAAATGTTCTCAAAGCATAAAGCAGTTACCCTCTGCTCAAACGATGATCTTTGTTCAACTTGTCTTTTATAGTGTATAAATATATAGCTAACAGACACGGCAGAGCTGCACTATTAACGATGTGCTGAGTTGAAATTAGCTTTCTCTCCTGTAATACGGACAACGTTACGCTCTGACAGGAAAATCTGTACTGGCAGCCTGCCCGGAGAGAGACCTCCTTTAAGCATCGACGTCCCATTGTTCGAAGCGGCTTGAGCAAATGGCGTGAACGAATCAAAAGCAAAGGGATTGAGGCTCTTTCACAAAAGACATTGGCTGTCGGACTTAATATCGGCGCGGTCAAGCCAACTAGTCTGAAGCGAGTCAGCGTCCATACCACGGTTCAGGCCAAGGCGATCGCCTACCCCACCATGTCAGTATTCGGGAATATGTAGCCCATCAAATGACTTGTAAAAGGAACGAGCTTTCCGATTCTCCGAATTAAGAGCCCACTCTAAGACTAGTCCTGTTCGAGTAACATTGTTCCTCTGTTTGATGTCTGCCACAGTTTTAAATCAATTCCTTTACTACACCCTTCACACATTTCTCTAAAACCGCCCACTATATAGTCGAGAGAAAAAAACCGAGAAGCATAGGGAAAAAATGCGTGGAGAGATAAAAAGTTTCACACACTCTCCCGAAACCAGCCACTACATAGGCACAGAGGGAGTTTATGATTGGCCGTGGCCGGACAAAAAATTGGTGAAGGTTAAAAAAGTTTCACACGCTTAAGGGCAAGCAGACACTTATAAAGCGTAACCCATAGAAAAGAGGAGAAGAGCACCATGAGGCAAGATGATGACTTTTTCCTGGATGATTTTGAAGAAGAGCTTTGGGACGCTGAAACCGATAGCTTCGGCCCGGAGGACCTGGCGGACCACGATGGATTCTTCGAAGCTGAGATCACAATCGAAATTGAAAACGACGATACCGATGAAGAAACCTTTAATGATATTCCGGCGCCAAGAGTTGGCGGCGGTCAAACCTACACCCCGAAACCTCAAAGAGAGTTCTCAGAAAGCAGGGGCGATAATAGCAACTGGCTCGTTGGACCAACCTTCGATCACTCAAATTCCGAAGACAATGACAGGGCTTTTTTTAAAGGAAAGTCGGGAGAGATTCCGGACGTGCACTGGAAGGAAGATATTGAAAACATTGATGATGACTATTTGAGGGACATGCAAATCGAGGCAGCTCAAAAAATCTTCGACAAAGAAAAAGATATTAAAGACCAGTATGAGCGCGGAGAAATAGACGACTTCGAATGGGAAATACGACAAGCCGAGCTCATAAAAGAAAGCGCTCAAGCGTCCACTCGGGCAGGCTTGGCGTCAGTCGGCCTCACACCCGACCACTTAGCGGACGTTTCTGAGGACAACGATTTTGTACAAACAGGAAATTTGGACATGATCGAAAAGAAGGAGCGTCTACAAGAAACGATCGAAAGAATTGGCCCGGACGCGGCTCAAGACCTCGCCGACAGAATGCTCGATGAAGAAAAAATCGGAAAAGAGGCTCACGACATGATCAGCCGGCAAGCACGGCTCAAAAAAATTAAAAAATAATAGGAAACGCCGAGTTTCCGGAAAGGAGCGAAAAAGAAGAGGAGAAAAGAGCTTTCCCGACAAAATTAACATTGAACTCTTAAAATAATCTCCTGGTATGTATTGTAATAGACAAGACATGATCTGACGGTCGTAGCCTAGCTTGCAGCGACGAAAGGCACTTCTGAATATAGCGACGCCTTTTTATACTCAGCTCTTAATAACGTTCTTCTCGCCCTTTGAAAGGTTGCTCAAAATCTTCTCCAGTTTTTTCAGACCAGAGATCTGTTCACCGATTTGCTTTTCGTAAGCTATGCATTGTTCCAGATGTTTTTTCGCATCCTGGGAATAAAGACCATATTCCAGAACTTTAACTGCCTCTCGTAGGCTATGATTTAATCCGCCGATGAGCATGTCGACGCGCTCCCTCAAATCTTGAATGGCTTGCTCGGCTATCATTTTTTGGCGTTCATATAACAATTCCTTTTTGAGCTTTTCTTTCTGGCCACCCTTGCTTTCTTTGTATTTTTGCTGAAGGGCTTCGAAGCGATCAACATCATGGGCACCGAGTTTTTCGTTCATTCTCTCAAGCTTTTCGAGATGCGCGGACATGTAGTGTTCGGATTCGGCAATCCTTTTAAGTTCTGATGCGAACCGCTTCTTTCCTTCTGGGGAGCCGCCATATTCATCCAGCGCACGGATAATGGAGTTCAGGTGATTTATTATATCCTCGCTGCTCTTGAGGCCCTTTTTTGTGATACCTATTTCGCCTTTAATGAAACGTTGTTCCTCGTCTTGCTCAGCGAGGTCTCTCTTTGTCGCATATTCCTGTCCGGAAACGGCGCTGATCTCTTGAGCCAATGAATTCACAGATCTTTTCTTGAAGAGTCCAAAGATGAGTTTTCCGCAGGAAATAATGAAGGCCAATAGTAATAGGCCATTGATCCATGGCGCAACCCCAGCGATCCAGTCGAAAACCGACGGCGAGACCAAACGCAGAGATAGATACAGAACAACAAAGGAAAGGCTGACAGCCGCGGCGTGGCTCATTCCCAGATGGCGAAGCAATCCAAATAACAGCACCGCAACCAAAAAGACCAGAATGAACACGGCGAGCGGCCCGAAGCTTGCCAAACTGAAGTTCATGGCTCGCTCCATCAGCGATAACCCAATACTGAGAGACAACGACACTGCAACGCACATGAATGAGCCGGCTTTTCCGGGAAACCGTCTTCCAAGGGTCGTTTTGGACACTCCAAAGAACAACGAGAAGGCGATGACGAAATCTATCCCTACGCTGAACTGCTCATAGATTTCCGGAATGTTTAGGAAATCAACCAGGGCGAGGATTTCGTTCAAGCCGAATTGAGACATAAGCAGGATTCAAGGGTAAGTCGTATAAATACCTTTCGAAAATACGTAACCAAAAAGAAGGCCTTATTTAGCGCTAAACGAAACAATTAAATAGGAGAGAATGAACTGTTTCTTCGAGAATCCACGATACAGAGGAGGTTACGACAAGAATGGAACAGAAAAACGCGCCGGCAAAGAAATTCGCTGCTTCAGGAATCGAAGTCTGCATATGGGAAAACAAAAGCGAGAAAGGCACATATCAAACCATAAGCTTTCAGCGAAGCTACAAAGACAAAGACGGCAAATGGAAAACCATCCAAAGTCTGCGTACAACCGACCTCCCGGTCCTCACCATGCTCCTTAATGAAGCCTACAGAGAAATAAAACTCAAAAACACTGATGCGAACGGCGGACTGGAAGAACTGAACCCCTGAATAAAAATGCACTATCAATCAATGCATATATGGCTGCGGTATGCTTTTCGGGAAAAAACTGGACGGAGCCAAAGAGTTGTTCTTGGAGTGAAAATACAGAGCGTACGTGTGAGAACAATCTGTTCCACTGTGATCAGAATCAGAACGCGTGATTGGAACTCACGACAATCCCTACCCTATTATCTGCCGAGAAATCCGGTACAAAACAAACCAGAGATATCTTCTCGGCCAATAAAAGATCTCTTTTGCTTTAAACGCGACTATTATTACTCAAAGCGATAATTTTAAAGGACAAGTAGCCGGGCGGCAGTAGCCTTGGCCCCCATTGGAAACTCGATCAATGTTATAAGTATCGAAACAGATCCCGATCCTTGCGTTCTTGCAGACTGTCTTTTCTCTCACGAAATTCCTGCATAAGCTCACCGAGACGGATCACCGTTCGTTTGAAGCGGCTCGAAAAGATCCAGCCTTCCCGGTAGCCGTACTTTTTGTTGAATCTTGAGACATGATCGATGATACCCATGCGCCGCATCTTGCTCCTCACAGTCTCCAGCGTCCGCGGTGAAAAGTCATACTTGTCACATAGCGGCGCGAGCGTCGCCAAAAATTCTCCGGGAGCGTACTTTAGCTCAATAAAGATCGCCAAAAACACTTTCTGATGACTTCTATTCCCCGGAAACAGAACTGCGGCTAACTCATCCAGTCCCTGAATCCTTGCGATCTTATTGTGGTTTATATCAATCTTTGCGCTTGCTATTTTTTTCACCCCTACCTTTTTGAACAAAATATGGCCAAAGAATGGGTTGGCCATGATCGAGGCTGTGTTAAAATTTTTTCGAGCGAATTCAGGTCAGGCGGCGGAAAATGGGGGGCTACCGAAAACCATGCGATTCCGTGGCCTTCGTGCTCATCAAGGCACCTTTACGAACAAACACGATACAAAAAATGCAATTTTGGCCATGAATGGGTGATTTTGAACGTCAGTTTTTAGGAGGGCAAAAGCCTTTACTTTGCCGAGCGCTATGCCTTCTACTGATTTGGGTGGGTTTGTCGACGACATAAGGGGTGACCGGTCATTTTCTTCGCCTTCTCCCTCAATTCGACACGCTCTTTGGCGACTTCCATCACCATTGGCCGGAGGCCTGTCCCAAACCGGCTTTCTACCAAATAGATCGATTCATATGCCGAACAGTAAATCTCGTTTACAAGGCGGTGGAATCTCCATCTCACGCCCTGTCTCGTAAGTCCAAAATATGTTTCGATTTTATCGCCATAATTTTTGCGTAGCACCAGGCGCTTAACCCCATCCTCTTTCAGCTCGATGGATAGCGCTTTATTTTCGATGAGGATCTTCAGTTTGTCCAAAAAGTCTTTGTCTTTGATCGTAAGTTTCATTTCAGACACTCTCCACCAGAATGTTTTGGCCGTATTGAGTCAGCTCAACTTCCCGGTCATGCCACATGAAAATAAGTGAGACAAAACGCCATACGCGATCCCTGCGACGATCTTCAATAAGGGGAGCGATATCTGAAAAGAGCATACTTCTCCCGTTAAGGATTGAGTGCAGATGTTCTCTGTAGTCTTCCATGGGGAAGACGCTAGCCGTCTCGAATGAGACATCTGACGCCGTTTGCACGCCGACAAACTCGTTCAAGTCATCAACAAGGCCTGGAACAAATTCGATATCAGGCGCCTGCAAAAGCGCAAATTCATCGGACCTTGAGTTTGCTAGAGACTGGGTGAATTGCTCCTGTTTCGCTCTAGCGCGCGCCCTCGATTTTTGCATAGCCTCCCGAAAGTAGTCCTGATTAAACAGCTTCTCATCAAACAGGAACCTCGAAGGAACGCTCTTGCCGCACAATGAACAGGCGTAATGAAATGTATTTCGTACAAGGCTCGCTTCGCAGCATGAACTCTTTTGAAAGGAAAGCGTAGGATCAAATCGGTTGCCGCAGACGCACGAACATTCACTTGCGCCGCTCATCCAAAGGCGCCCACCGCAAAGAGGACAGGAATGATTTGAGAGAATAATCGTGAAATAGTATGACTTTGCCTTCGCCTTGAAATCCTGAATCTTTTGGAAAACACCATCCATCGCCTCAATTAATGGGTTCGAGCGCTCTTGGTCTGAATACCAATCACTGCCTGCGTTTCCCTCCATGGCATTGTTCGTGGACATATTACTGATCATTGATGAGATCTGAGCTTCTCAAGGATGGCTGACTTGATGAATTCGTCAGGATCGTTCTGAGCGCTTATGCGGCCAGCGAGGTCTTGCGGCACAAGCAGGAGCAGGAGACGGGTATTTTCATCTGCGGCCAAATATTTGGTTATGAACCTTCTGAGCACTTGCCAGACGACTTTTCTGTCCCGTTTTATTTTGTAAGAGAATTCTAGCCATAGGCCGCGCTCTCCTCTCAGGCTAATCGGATCATACATCACTACAATGGTATATCTATCTTGTATAAAAATATTACTGTACTGCAGTATACATGATGTAAATTCATCAGTTCCGAGCCGATAAGATATCCAGCACAGATCGAAAAGTTTATATATGCATAAATTTTGTAATGGCGCTGGTGATGATTCGCAATGCATGAATATCGATATCCAATTCATATATCGGGCCTGTATTACGACGCGCAGCCACAATCGCGGTGGCTGTGGAGGATAGAGGCGCTCAGAACATTTCTTTCAAATACGCTCAAGAGACTTGAACATATGGAAAGACTATCCGGAACCACCTGCGAGGATATCCAGAGCCAAAAACTCTTGATCAAAACTATCCAGCGGGAAATTTACAAACTTGAATCCCAGGCGATCTTTAACCAATTCTGCGCCTCATAAAATATTCTCTGAGATCAAGCGTTCTGATTACTTTTTAGAAACCGTCTTGTCACCTCTACCGGTAACGCTCCGGAAATCTCCCTCGTATTCCCATACCTCCCCTTCGAAACTACACGAGCATTCAAAAGCCCATACAAATCAAGAAAACTGATCATGTCAGAGAACCTGCGCTGGGTCAGAGGCCGCACCACTTCTTTTTCGCATATAGCCCGATACACGTCATAGGACTGACCCGTCGACACTCGGCGCTCGCCTCCTGTAATAAGCGAATAACAAGCCTGTAAAGCCAACCGTTGCTGCATTGCCAATGAACGAATCAGTTCTTCAGTCTTATCAACTTCAAGCCTTTCTTTGGCAATATCGACTTCAGCAGGAGTCAGCCTGCCCGAGCCCTCTTCAGCGACACGCACAGCCTTGACCAAAAGCTCTACCGCTTTTCTCGCATCACCAGTCTCTCGTGACGCGTATGCCGCGACCTTCCTCACCGCGCCATCATCAACCTTGCTTTCATCAAGGGCTTTCGAAACTCGGAGCTTCAAAATCTCAACCAAATCAAGCGCGTCATACGGCTCAAAAATGATGTCAGATTTCTTTAAAAAACTCAGAATGCGTGGATCGAGTGTCTTCTCCCAATCAAGCCGGTTTGTCAACATCACCAAAATAACCCTGCAACCAGCCTTACGCGGCAGAGTCTTTCCAAGAAAGGTCAAAAAATCATCCGGATTGGGTTTGATGTTATCCGCCTCATCAATGAGCAGGCACAAGAATCCGTCAAAATCGCCGATCGCCTCAATGATCGCCGCCTGCATGTACTCAACTGGAATGCCTTTACGGTATCTGCGCATAGATCCATCCAGGGAAATCGCCACCTCATTCAGCGCCCCAAAATATGTTTTTGGCGACGTAAGATCGATATACGCGTAACGAAAACAAATACCACGCTTTTCAGCGACCACCTGAAACGTGGACAACACATGCATGAGAGTAACGGTTTTTCCGGAACCAGTAGGACCATAAACCATCACAGAAGGCGGATGGCCGCCATCCAATACGGGCGTGAGATGAGAAATAATGCGGCTGAGCTGTTGCTCACGAATGTTTCTATTAAAAATCTCCTTTAGGACGTCGGAACGTTCATGTTCCGGAAGCTTCTCGTCATCAAGATAATCGGGATTCAACACCAACGATTTCTTTCTGCTCGAGGCATGCAAAGACTCAATTAACGACTCAGTGCTATTGTCAATTAGGGATTTTCCACTGGACATTTTCTGGACAGGAAATTTACTTCAGTTTCCTCCACAGGAAGCTGGTTCTTATTAAAGCTTTTAGGAGTACTTGAAAGTGATATCGCGGCAGACTGTGAGTAAGTTTCGTGTGGAAAATTCAGATTCTGAAATCAGGATATTCTTCTTATTATTATTTCTATATAGAAAATAAATATATATATATTAATAAAGAATGGTTTTACTACTTGGCAGGGATAAACTCTGGCCTCAAGAAACATATTCACCGTTCACTGAAACGGTTTCCACAAGAAATTTTCCCACACTGCAACAATAGATTGGTAAGATCACAGCTGTATGGCAATGTTGGTCATTAAATGTCTGTTTGAAGAATAACAAACGACAAGGGAAACACAACAATGAGAAAAAGAGCATTTTTAAATTTTGTGTCAGAAGCGATGGCGTTCTCTTTCTTAAGCCGTACCGATCTGCGCCCATGGGCTTTTACAACTCTATTAAATTTCCATGAAGATCGAGGAGGATTTGATTCCACGCCATGAATAGCTTATCCAAAACGCCGAGGACATTGATTCGGCTTAGGTATTTTAGACCGGATGCGCTTATACTATGTTTAATCATGCGCAGAGAAATGAGCGAGATAATGGGGTGGCAGGAATCAGGAATTATGGGGCACGAAACGAATCGAGGTTAAGTTCAAAATGCTTGGCTGGGCAAAGGCTATATCAGCCAAGCGGAGTTTCTTTCAGGCTACTCAGGGGTAATTGTGTCGGCGGGGTTATTTCAGCACGCGACTATAATTCGCGACAGCTTTACTTTTTCGCGGTCCGCTACCCCGACCTTGAGCCCTTCGGTCACCTCGTAGTACTCATCCCCCCGCACACCTATTCTCACCTCCCGCGGCTCGAAATCGAACGAGAGACGCTGATTTGGTCGTTTCCGCGTCATTCCTAATCCGACAAGGCAGAGTTTTCAATACCTTCACACTTTGAAACAGAATTTTATTGACAAAAATCGTATTAACATATAAATAGATGTTTATATATTGATAGGATTGATTCGTAACCACTGGCGAATCTAAAGGCCCGCACTATGTCGGAACCCGCAAGGGTGGCCAAGTGTACCACGCCGCCGAAAGCGAAACGATCGCGACCAAAGATAGGATTTCGGAAATACCGAGTCATGGATAAAAACGGAAAACAAGAATTGCTGTATGATCAGAACCGGGTTTCCCAGAGTTCCGTAGCACGGGAAAATGCGCTCACGGTTCCATATCAGCTGGACCATGATCACCTTCAAAGCGCCGCCTTTTTGGCCAAAAGTTTGTCCGATGGCAACCGTCTCAGGATTCTACTACTCATCAGTGGCGGAAAGAAATCGGTTTCCACCATCGTCGAGGAACTGGATCTATCGCAGCCGTTAGTGTCGCATCATTTAAAGGAGTTGAAGCGCTCGCTGTTGGTCAAGGTAGAGCGTGACGGCCCCTTCATCTACTACGAACTGGCGGATGAGAGAATTCTGGATGTGATGCGAACCTTGGATGAGGTGGCGACGGATTTGTTGTCGGCCAGAAAGGCCTTTTAATGCGACGGAGGCAAACGAACCCTATGGATGAGCTTTTTAAAATTATTTCTGACATGGCTCCGGAAGAGGCTTTGTCAAGCATTACCACAATCATGGAAAGGCTTCTGGCTGACCTGGATAGCGACTCACGCGACCGTTTTCTGATGAACCTGATTGGTCAGTCCGAGGGCGATAAGGTATCCAGTCTCGTGCATTTGTGACTGGCCGAGTGCGTGGGCGAAGGTGTCGACCCAACACAGATGTGCCAGAGCCTTGTAGATAAGGTCGCTCGATCCAGGCAACTTGCGGCGATTACAAATCCGGAGTTGTTGGTTCTGTTTGAAGACTGGCTAGAGGAACTGGAGTCAGAGATCCTTGCCCTTTTGAAAGCGCATGGCTCGCTAAATGAAAAAACGCTTGCGGACAAACTTGGACTATCCCGCAGGGGAGCCACTTTTTTGCTTTCAAAACTGGAAAAAGAAGGAAAGCGACCCTTTTAGGATGAACAAATGTCAAGAAATTATAACGGCCTTTAAGGGACCAAACACTCCGAATGAACGGTCTCTGGCCAACAGGAAACCTTGGAAGCGCATCTGCCGAAGGATGACCTCGGTATCGAAGGGACCTCAAAACCCAAGCCAAGTACCAGACGGATCAAGACTTCTAGTCGGGCCTGCCTGTAGTCCAGGCGGTAGCTGTGGAGAATGAGACCATGTTGAAGGGCTCTGGCGTCCGCCAATTCGACCATCGAGGAGAAAATCTGCAAACGGCTGAATCCGCGCCGTCGCCGGTAGAGAGAAGATATAGGATTTTTTGAGAAACTATTAAACTGTAACCGAAATGGACTGAAACCTTAGGAATGTATAGAGGGATCTAGATGGCCATCATCGAAAAATTTTGGGGTCACCATGTGGAGATACCTGAAGACCGACACTACGATATCAAGCAGGGGCTTTGGGGGCGGCGCATCGATAACATCATGGTCTTCGGTCTAACTCAACCGGCCCTGGTACTATTTGGTTGGGTCAAAGGCATTGACTGGCTGGTCGAGGAAAGCCAGATGGTTCAAAAGCGGCGCTCAATCCTGCGCGTCATTACAGGCAAAAATTTGTGCCTCGAAGCCCCGGTCGCTGGAAATGTGCATTTCAATAAGATCATTAGGAGAAATTCATCCTATGTTTCGACAGATCCTTACGATCAGGGATGGCTGTTTCTCATTGAGCCTGAAGGTGATCTTGATCTGCGCTATCAAGCTCTCGCATCCGCAGATACCTACCTGGAAAGCCTTCACCACTCCGAAGGGTTCGGAAATTCCAAGAGACCAAAGAGAGTCATAGCTGGCGCGTGCAAAGCCGTGACATCGGGACGGGGACTATAAATTTTCGTAAGTTGCGGCGAAGATTACAAAATTCAAGCAATATTTTTATGCTATTGGCGTTTAAATACTGGAGCACGTTTATTTTCAAATTTTCATGAGCGACACTATATAGCTGAGGTAAAACATGCAGGGCAAAAAATCAATCTTTCTGGCAATGGTGGCCGTCATTGTCACCATTTTAGCTGTATGGTACGTTCAGCGTCCCATCGCGCCGAAACAAGCCACCTGGGATGATGTCATGACCGAGGCCAAGGCTGGCGGCTATCACATTATCACCACCGAAGAACTCGCCGACCGGTATCGTAAAAGCCCTTCCAGCCTGATGGTGGTGGATACACGCCAGGAATGGGAATACCGCACCGGGCACATCGACGGAGCGGTCAATTTCCCGATGGAGCCTACATGGTGGGCGCGATGGCGCAAGGCAGGCGATCTCCGGAAGTTTCTCGGGCCGGACCGGGAGCGCGCGATCTTCTTTTACTGAGCTGGATTGACATGAGTCCGTAGCGACTCGGCGGCCCGTGTGGCCGTAAAGCTTGGCTATAAAAACGTCTACCGCGACCCCTACGGTTTTCCTAAATGGCAGGAACAGGGACTACCTATTAAAACCACCCCAGCGGGGCTAACGGCGTCCGTTGAATCGTCATCGACATCAGCGGGCGGTCGATCTCTTCAGGGCTGGGCCATGCTGTGGACACTTCTTGGCATTTTCATCGGCGGGTTAGCCTTGAACCTGACACCCTGCGTATATCCCATGATCCCCATCACGGTTTCGTTTTTCGGAGGTCGGACCACCCAGGACAAGCCTGGACAAATCAAATTGGTCCTACACGGGCTCTGTTACTTGATGGGCTTGGTGCTGACCAACTCGACCCTGGGCGTGGTGGCCGCGCTCACCGGCGGACTCATGGGCGCCATGCTGCAAAATCCCATTGTACTCGTCGTGGTGGCCGCTGTGCTGGTTCTGTTCGCCACCAGCCTTTTCGGGCTTTGGGAACTGCGCCTACCCGGCTTTTTGAATCAGATGGCCGGTAAATCCTACGGTGGCTATTTCGGAAGCCTGTTCATGGGACTTACCCTGGGAGTTGTGGCCGCTCCCTGTATCGGACCCTTCGTGCTGGGCCTGCTCACTTGGGTGGCAAGCATGGGCAATCCCTGGCTTGGCTTTCTTATCTTTTTTATCCTCAGTCTTGGATTGGGCATTCCCCTTTTTGCGCTGGCGCTTTTTTCGAGCCAGTTGCAACGGCTGCCGTTGGCCGGGGGATGGATGCTCTGGATACGAAAGCTCATGGGCTGGGTACTGGTTGGAATGGCCGTTTATTTCATTCGGCCGCTTTTGCCTGAAATCCTGAAGAACGCGCTATTGGTTGGTGTCGCGCTGGCGGCGGGTCTGCACCTGGGATGGATCGATAGAACCCAGGCGAGTTTTAAGTCATTTCCATGGCTAAAAACCATAGTAGGAGCGGTTTGTCTTATTTTCGCGGCATACTGGAGCGTCTCATGGGCCATGCGAGGACCGGGAATCGCCTGGCATTCCTATTCCGAACAGGTCCTGCGGGAGTCTGCCGTCCAGAAAAGGCCCGTGATTATCGATTTTTACGCAGATTGGTGCACGCCGTGTCGTGAACTTGACGAGGTGACCTTTCATCATCCCGACGTGGTCAAACAAGCAGGGAATTATTTCACCATGGTTAAAGTAGATGTGACACAGGGCGGCAATCCATTCAATGAACGCCTTTTGAAACAATACAATGTCAAAGGAGTGCCAACAATCGTTTTTTTAGACATGCGGGGAAAGGAACGGAACGATTTGCGTCTGGTGGATTTTCTTCCGCCGGACAAGTTCCTGAGCCATGTTGCCGGCTTACGGAAGTCCGATTCCGCGCAATAAGCTTATAAAGTAAACCAGGGACCGAGATTGTTCGGTCTTAATAAAGGAGATAATCATGCTCAAAGTCCGCTTTTTTCTTAACGAGCCCAACGGCAAGCCCTGAAAGCATTTCAAACAAATGATGCCCAGGTTGGGCGAAAAGTATGCGATTGAAATAGATGTTACTTCAAAACCTCCAACCGAATATCAGACCGACGAGTATTTCGCATTGGACCTGCCCGTGGCTCCCGCAGTGATGGTTGAGGATGAAATTCTGGTGGAAGGAACCGATGTGCCCGAAGTCGAGCTTGAAGCTCTCATTTGCCGCCACTTGGGGCTACCCGAACCAGAACTTCCCAAAAAGAAGACCTTGGGTCGTTTTTTCGGAAAATAGTAAGGGAGGTCCGCCCGTGGAAAAGAGATACTGAAACTACGGGTCTTTGAGACCAAAACAATAAACAGCCTGGGCCGCGCCCTTGCGAGGGGTTCGGCCTTTTTCAGGAAAGCAAGAATTAGTATTATGCGGCGCCAAAACAGATATGCCCCTGATGGATTGATCATCAAAGTTCTCAGCTACATGGGACTGCTCTACGCCATCATCGGCTGGTTGAACGAAACGCTGTTTCACTGGACCGCCAGTGTATTCTTGAGTCATTACTCAGAGTATATAGCTATAGGGATATTCGGGATTTACAGAGTGTTTGTCGAGAAGAATCCCTACACTAAAAAGCGGATTGCTGTACTGACAGCAATGGTTCTCGGTTTTTGGGCTCTTCTCCCCTACCTTTTTGCGCTAAAGGAGCCTGCCGTGGGATATTTCAGCGGCAAGGCGATTTGGGGGAGAAGTCTCCACACACCGATGACCTTGACCTTTCTGCTCTCTTTGATTCTGGTCTTTCTTTTTGGCCGGAGAGCGGTGTGCAGTTGGAATTGCCCCTGCGTCGGAACCAGAGACACCATGGGCGCGGCGTTCAGGAAAAAGACCATTAAGACTGAGACTGCTTGGAATTTCAGGCGTCTGAAATGGGCGCTCACCAGCTTCTATTTTATCTTGATCATCGTCGCTTTCTTTCCGTTTCCAAGAGTGAAGTTATTCATAGATGTCTTTTATGGTGTTGTCGGCGTATTATATTTCGCTTCCTTTCTCTTCATTCCACTCACGGGAAACCGCAATTGGTGCCGTTGGCTTTGCCCATACGGCCAGACATTCGGACTTTTGAACAAAGCAGGTTTTTACAAGATAGTCGCCAATGCGGACAAATGCGTTTCCTGCGGAAAGTGTTCTAAGGAATGCGACATGGGCATCCCGGTTCAGCGTCTCGTCCAGTCAAAGGGGGAAATCAACGAACCCGATTGCGTGGGGTGCGGGCGCTGTATCACGAGTTGTCCAAAAGAAGCGCTTTCCTTTGTCGATGTGAGAAACATTTTTCAAAAGAGCCGTTCACCGGTTAGTCATTGCCCGCCAGAGGATGCCAAATTGCGAAATAACCCCATGGCGTCCTAGCCCGATGTATTCATGAGGTTTGTCGAGAAAGGTTCTGCGCAGGGGTTTGAATAGTATTTTAACGTCTGTCGTA
>ENA-OSEO01001686-OSEO01001686.1-sediment-metagenome-genome-assembly--contig:-NODE-1686-length-37649-cov-7.654956_pt1 | contig 37649 bp, 23 predicted proteins | sample MGYA00237883_ERZ534232 | MGnify/ENA metagenome assembly ERZ534232 | reverse complement strand
AAGATAAATGTTTGCAGAGGTTGTTTACGCTGAATGAAATGCGTCGAGAAGATTTGAAAAGCCGTGCAGCTTCCAATCCCGCCTGGCAGTGGCATCATCCCAAAGCGATTGATGATTTGATTAATCATTGTCTGGCGACTGGCATTTGGGCCCAAGTGGGGAATTATATTCAAAAAAATCCTCCCTTGGAAGAAACCTCTGTTTCTATACAGCCTTCCTGGCCAGATAAAAACAGCAATGAAGCTGTTCTGAAAATTATTCCAAAATTCGGAGATGTGGTTCATTATGAATTCGATAATGAACCTACCGAGGTCTCAGATAAAATTACCGATTTTAATGCCTGGAAAACCAATGAAATGGTGGTTCAGTTTCTTTGTATCGACAGTAAGGGAGAACATAAAACCGGGAAACCTTTCCGTTGGGTCAATAATCTCATTTTACGTTACAAAACCTACGATTCCGGCGACGAAAAAAAGATGAAACTCAAAGCTTCTGCACCCGGTGCTAAAATTCTTTATTCAACTGATGGTTCTGAACCCAAAGTTAATGGTGCAGTGTATGCCGGAGATTTTATCATTCCACAGGATACCCGATATGTGTTGGCAATTGCAGAAAAAAAAGGAATTTACAGCGACAGGTTGGAAATCCCCATCAATTGGAAAAAACCGGAAGGTTTAAAAATTGATTTGGGAAAACCGTTGGTTTATGAGAAGATAGGATACATTAAAACAACCAATAATAAAAACACATTTGAAGAGCTGAATACATTTCATAAATTTAGCACGAAATTTAAAGGAATTGTAATTGATTTCGATTTTAGAATCGGTGGCCGTGATTTTTGGTCATCTGTCAGTTTCGACGAAAATTTGCTAATGAACAGAGAAACCGTTGAAAATCATATCGAATTCATGCGGAAGTCTCTGAATGAACATGAGAACTTTGAAGCATCGTTGCAAATTATGAAGGTGGAATTTCCCAGTGGACAGTATTTTTATGACTGGATTGCTGAAAAGAAAATGCAATTATCCTCCATTAAACAAGATGAAATAATACAATAGATTGAAAGCTTTTAATGGCAAAAAATAAAGAACATATAGGATTTGGCTTTATGCCGGGTGAATCCAAACATCACTTTTTAATTATTATACCTAAAACAAATAATGGTAAAGTATTGATTTACGAACGGTTTGAATGGGGTAGTGAAGAAGAAAACCGGGAGATGATTAGCGCCATGAATCTGTTCGATGAACCTGAACAGAAAATAGACCAGCGATTTGACCGGCTGAAATGCGAAATTTCCAAAAATAAATGGAAACAGATTGAAGGTGCTTTGCGGACTGAATTTAATCAGCGGTTAAAAGAACTGGGGATGAAAACTGCACAGTGGAAAATCGGACAAACACCCGTACAAAGGCTTTTCGGAAAAGAACTCACCTTGTTGTGCTGGGCTATTGAAGATTCTGAATTGAAATCCATTCCTACTGCTATTAAAAACTGGCAGGGACTAAAACCCGAAGAACGCTGGTGGCTTTACACCATGACCAATGCAAGCACAGGTGATGCGCATAAAAAATACGGCTGGAGAACAGCAATCCGTTATGCTTTAACCGAAAATCCGGTTACCGAAAAATACAGGCAGGCAAATTTATTCGACAAATTTGTTTCAGACAGTATTGAATTATACAGGGAAAAAAATAATGAGGGAGAATAAATCATTTATAGAAGTTCAGTTTCCGGTAAGTAAAATATCGAAAGAGAGCTATAAAGAAAGAAAAGCAGGACAAAGCCAAACACTTACCGGATTGGGGAAATGGTGGGGCAGAAAACCATTAATACTGGTTAGAGCTACGCTTTTGGGCCTTTTAATGCCAGCCGGTAGCAACCCGGTAAAAGACCGGGAAATATTTCTAAAAATATTAATGATGGACGATGAGGGGGTTTGGAAACGAAAAAACAAATCCATGAAAGACCCCCTGATAATTGAAAACCTCACATTTAGCGAACTGAAAAAATATTTTGAAGTTCCTGTCGATTTGTTTTCAGAGGAAGATATCAATCCCGGAAAGCTCATTAAACAAGCGTTAAAAGCTGATGTTTCAAAATTAAAATGGAAAGCAGGAATTTCAAAACAACAAAAAGAAGAAGCGACAAAACTGGCATTTAACCGCATGAGTTACGATGCTCGTTTGGAATTATGCCTGCGGCCCGAAGAAACCCGGTTGAATGACCCCAAAGCATGGGAAGAAATAAATAACCACCTTGGAACCACTGCCGGTAATTTAACCGAACTGATGCAGCAACTGGGAATTAATAAGTTTGGAGATGTTCCCACGGTAGGGGATTGTTTTGCCGGAGGTGGAAGCATTCCTTTTGAAGCTGCACGCATGGGCTTAAAAGCGTATGCCAGTGATTTAAATCCTTTGGCCGGATTACTTACCTGGGCCGGATTAAATATACTCAGTCTTCCGGACGAAGAAATAGAAAAGCTGAAAGCGTTTCAGGAAAAGGTTTTTGATGAAGTTTGTAAACAGGTGGAAGAATGGGGCATTGAAAAAAACGAAAAAGGCTGGATGGCCAAATATTACCTGTATTGCACCGAAACAGTATGCCCGCACTGTAAAACCAAAGTGCCCATGGCTCCAGGGTGGTGGGTAAGCAAAAAAACCAAAACGGTTGCGCTATTAAAATACAACGAGGCAAACAAAAATTTCGACATTGACATTGTTCAAAATGCTACCGGCGAACAGATTAAACAAGCTGAAAAGCTGGTATCAGCAAAAAATAACGGGCTGTGGTGCCCCAAATGCAAGAACCATACACCCATTGCGGTATTACGCCGGGATGATATTGATGAAAACGGAAATACGGTTTATGGTTTGCGCCGCTGGGAAGCAAATGAATTTTTACCACGCCCCGATGATGTATTTCAGGAACGGTTGTATGCCATAAAATACCTGGAGAAAAACAACCGGAAAACCTGGGAACAGTTCCTGAAAAAACCAGCGCCGGCTACTGATGCCACTTATGGCAAAGTTCACTATGTAGCTCCTACAGAATATGATCTGAAAAAAGAAGAAAAAGTAATTTCGTTGTTGAAAAAACGATTTTTCGAATGGCAAAAGAAGGGTTACATCCCCTCAAATATTATTGAAGATGGAGATAAAACAAATGAAACCATAAGAACAAGAGGATGGCAATATTGGCACCAATTATTTAATCCGAGGCAGTTATTATTGAATGGATTGTTTTTGGAAACAAAAGAAAAATATGAAAGTTCTAATGACAAATATAGCTGTGCAAATAGCCTTTTAGCTCTAAATTCTTTGATTGACAGAAGTTCTAAATTATGTCGGTGGGATACTGGAGGAGACAAAGGACAACAAGTTTATTATAATCAGGCATTAAATACATTTTTTAATTATTCTACAAGAGGATTATCAGCAGTTTTTGAAATTTGGGTTAATGGTTATAAAAGCAATTACTTTTCAAATGTGAATGATGAAATTAAACTAACAGATGCGAGAAAAATAAAGAAAAATTGTGATTATTGGATTACTGATCCACCGTATGCTGATGCAGTAAATTATCATGAATTGTCAGATTTTTTTCTGGCCTGGGATAAAAAATTCATTGAAAAGCTTTTTCCTGAATGGTATTCCGACAGTAGAAGAATACTTGCAGTCAAAGGAGAAGGCCAGAATTTTAATCAAAGCATGATTGAGATTTACCGGAATTTATCCAATAATATGCCTGACAATGGCATGCAGGTGGTCATGTTTACCCATCAGAACCCGGCTGTATGGGCCGATTTAACATTGATTTTGTGGAGTGCAGGTTTGCATGTTACCGCTGCCTGGAATATTGCTACAGAAACTGAAAGCGGAGGTTTAAAAGAAGGAAACTACGTAAAAGGTACAGTAATATTGGTACTCAGAAAACTAACCTCACAAGCTACCGCTTTTATTGATGAAGTTACTTTTGAAATTCAGGAAGAAGTGAAAAACCAGATTAACAGTATGCACAACCTGGACGACAAGGAAGACCCCAACTTCAGCGATGCGGATTATGTTTTGGCTGCTTATGCTGCAACACTTAAAGTGCTTACCGGTTACAAACAAATAGGCGATATCGATGTGGAATATGAGTTAAGCAAACCGCGGGATGGAAAAACAGAGGGTTCGGTTGAAAAGATAATCAACAATGCCATTCGCACAGCTTATGATTATCTTATTCCGCAATCGTTCGACAGTTTTATTTGGAAAAGCCTAACCCCGGAAGAACGCTTTTTTATAAAAGGTCTGGAACTGGAAAAAAGCAATATTTACCAGTTGGGGGCTTACCAGGAAATGGCAAGAGGTTTTGGTGTTAAAGATTTTAAAGCAATGCTGGCAAGCACTAAAGCCAATAAGGTAAGGTTTAAAACACCGGCAGAGTTTGGAACCAGGTTGCTCAATGGTTCGGAAGCATTTGGACAAACCATCCTCCGGCAGGCACTTATGGCCATTAACCAAAGCCAAAAAGAGAATAATGCACAGGCAGGAAAAGCCTGGCTGAAAAATGAAATTGACTCCGAAGAGTACTGGATGAAACGTACGCTGATTGTTGAAATCCTCCGGTTTTTAAGCACAACTGAGCATTTTGACCACATGGAGCATTGGCAAGAGCCGGCGTTATTTGCTAAATTTTTAATTGAACTGGTTAGAAACGATGGGGTATAAAAAGCTGGGTTATGGAAATATCAGACATTAACAGGTTTATAGATAAAGGAGAGGGCTTAAACATTGAGTTTAAGGAAGCGAACGATGTTGTACCTTCGAGTTTCTATGAAACTGTAGTCTCTTTTTCCAATACCGATGGGGGTACTATTTTATTGGGTGTTGCCGACAATGGGAAAATTACCGGCATTGATAAAACTGCCTCTGTGAAATTACAGAAAGATATAATAACAGCGCTAAATGCCAGGGAATGTATTAATCCGCCTGTTTTTGTGCAACCAATAATTATCGAACATCCCGAAGGTACAATAATGGTAGTGCAAATACCAGCCAGCAGTCAAATCCACGACCATGCAGGAAAAATATACAGCCGCGAATTTGAAACAGATATAAACATTACTGACAATCAGCAAAAGATAAGTACCATCTATCTGCGCAAACGTAATTTTTTTACTGAATCCATTATCTATCCACACCTGCAAATGGAGGATTTGGAAATGTCGCTTTTTGAAAAAGCAAGGCAGATTATCCATAACAACAAAAGCGACCATCCATGGTTGTTGGTTAGTGAAGAACGCATGTTACGTGATTCAACCCTTTGGCGTAAAGATTATACAACCGGTGAAGAAGGTCTTACACTTGCTGCCGCTCTGATATTTGGGAAAGACAGCACCATACAAAGTATTTTACCGGCATATAAGGTGGAAGCCATGGTTCGGGTTCATAATAAAGACCGTTGGGATGACAGAATTAATCCTCCCTTGCGAACCAACCTGATTGATACTTACCTGGAATTAAAGCGGTTTATTGAAAAACATTTGCCCGAAAAGTTTTACCAGGAAAAGGACCAGCGAATTGACATACGTGATAAAATTTTCAGAGAGGTTATTGGAAATATCATTGTGCACAGGGAATATACCAGCGCACTTTCTTCCGAAATAATTATTTCTGATACTGAAATTCATTTCACCAATCCCAATAAACCACTTTTTTATGGAATTATCGACCCCAACGGATTTAATCCTTATCCTAAAAATCCAAATATCAGAAAATTTTTCACTTCGTTCGGCTGGACCGACGAGATTGGCTCGGGAATCCGTAACACTCATAAGTATTTACCTCTTTACATAGAAGGAGCCACACCTGTTTTTAAGGAGAATGATACTTTTGTTACGGAAATTCCTTTGAAGCTGGTTCATTTGGGACAATTTGCAAAACAATGGATTAAATGGCTCCGTTTAAGAGCAGATTTTTTGGAACATTTGTTGGAAGGTCTCAAAAAAGTTGTTTTAAATTCCGGATTATACGAAACTTCATGGGAAGATTTACTTCTGTCTTTGGTACCCACCTGGCAGAAAAAAGGTACCCAGTTGCCTGTTCTTAACTGGCCTGAAAATCAACTACATAAAATTGATGAGATAAAAAAGGTACCCGGCTGGTCTGAAAATGGTACCCAGTTGATGAAGAAAAAGGTATGGTACCTGGTTTCCATTTTAAGCCTCTGTACCTCTCCCATAAAAATGAAAGAATTAATGGAGGCATTTGAATACAAGAATGAAAAATCTTTTAGGGATAATTACCTGATGCCGTTAAGAAAAGCGAAGTTTATCAGTTTTACCAATCCCGAAAATCCCACCGACCCGGAAAACAGATATATTATCACAAAAACAGGCATATTATTTTTGGGAGGAAAGCTATGATTTACAGGTTTTCATCAAGAAAAAATAATTTGGGCGAAGCGTTTTTCCAAAGTGCCCTGGAAAATGCCTCTGCTTATGACCGTATTGCCGGATACTTTAGCAGCTCGATAATAGAAATTGCAGGTGAACACATTGAGCGAATGAATGGAAAGGTTCGTATTGTGTGTAATTCACAGTTACAAGCTGACGATGTAAAGTTTATAAAAGACCAGCCCCATGCGATGAAACTGGAGTGGTGCGAAGGGAAACCCGAAGAAAAATTTGCTAACATTCCTCAACGGTTAATCAAACTATATGATTTTTTGGTTACCGGAAAAATGGAAGTGCGCGTATTGCCTAATGATGCTTTTGGTTTGATTCATGGAAAGGCAGGTGTGATTTCAAATAACAACGGGAAAGAAATCGCTTTTATGGGCAGCATGAATGAAACATACATGGGTTGGGGCAAAAGCGGTAATTATGAAATTGCATGGGTGGATGATGATGAAGAAGCAATCAAGTGGGTTCGGGATGAATTCACAGCCTTATGGGAGCACCCTTTAGCCCGGCCGTTAAATAAATTTATCATTGAAGACATTAAACGAATTGCTGAACGTAAAGTGATTTACGAAATAACAGAATGGAGGGAAAATGAAAATCCTGCGTCAGCCGTAATTGAAAGTCCCGTTTATCGAAAGGAATTCGGACTCTGGGAGCATCAGAAATACTTTGTTGATTTAGCCTGGAGAGCACATAAAAAGGGACAGGGAGCCAGGTTTGTATTAGCTGATATGGTTGGTTTGGGTAAAACCATTCAATTGGCATTATCTGCATTGCTGATGGCTCTTGAAGGCGACAAGCCTGTTTTGGTAATTGCTCCTAAAACGTTGCTTTGGCAGTGGCAGGATGAGTTAAATGACCTTTTAGATATGCCGTCTGCTGTATGGGATGGAAAACGTTGGGTTGATGAAAACAAGGTGGAATATGCTTTTGATGAGAATGAAGCATTATCCAAATGTCCAAGACGGGTTGGTATCATTTCACAAGGTTTGATTGTACGTTCAAAACAAAAAGTTAGTGAACAGCTGTTAAGCCTGAATTATGAATGTGTAATTGTAGATGAAGCTCACAGGGCAAGGCGGAAAAACCTGGGACGAGGAAAAGAAAACGATAAGCCGCAGCCCAATAATTTAATGGACTTTTTGCTGAAAATTTCAGCAAGGACTAAAAGTATGTTACTGGCAACTGCTACTCCTGTTCAATTACATCCAATTGAAGCCTGGGATTTATTATATGTACTATCACAAAACAACGATTTTGTTTTAGGGGATAAATTCAGCCAGTGGATAAGAGAACCCATAAAAGGATTAAAACTTGTTACCGGCAATGAAGAACTTGAATCTGAAAACCAACTTTGGGATTGGATGAGAAATCCATTTCCGCAGGCAGAAGAAAAAAGTAAAACATTTGGATTGTTTCGAAGAGCATTAAATATTCCCGCCGAACAAAATATTGTTTCAGGTGGTGTTTATTTTAATCTTACTTCTCCTCAAATGTCGATTCTCAGAAGAATCAGTGCGGATGACTTTTTGAAAAACCACAACCCTTTTATAAGGCATATTGTACGACGGGAAAGAGAATTTCTTGAAACAACCATTAATCCTGATACAGGAATACCCTACCTTAAACCAATTAAAGTAGAGCTGTTTGGAGAAAATCAAAACGAAAGTTTGCCACTTTCAACCTATTTATTTGATGCTTATACTCATGCTGAAAAATTTTCGCAACTGCTGGGGCAAAGGATTCAGAGTAGTGGTTTTATTAAAACATTATTGCTGAGAAGGATATGTAGTTCAATGTATGCAGGGCTTTCAACCGCAAAAAAAATGTTATCCAATTGGGGAAATGAAGAATTTACAGAAGAAGATGAGAACCAGGAAGAGTCAATGGTTGACTTGCCAATGAAAGAATTAGCCCCGGAACCTGATTCTCCGTTTAATAATCTTACAAGTGAGGAAAGTGGCAGTTTAAAGAATTTGATAAAAATTTTGGAGGAACATCACGAAAAGGACCCTAAATACAGTTTGTTGGTTCAAATCTTAACTGAAAATCATGTATATGAACCCTGGATTGAAAGAGGCTGTATTGTGTTTTCTCAATATTTTGATACCATAAAATGGATAAGCGATAAGTTTGCCAGGGAATTTCCGGAAATTACCTTCGGCCTTTATGCAGGAACTGATAAATCAGGCATATACAAAAATGGATTATTCCAACGTTGTCAAAAGGAAGAAATTAAGCAGCAGGTTCGGAATAAACAATTTAAATTATTATTTGGTACCGATGCAGCAAGTGAAGGATTGAACCTACAGGCATTAGGCACACTGATTAATCTTGACCTACCGTGGAACCCAACACGTTTGGAACAACGAAAGGGAAGAATTCAAAGAATTGGCCAGGAAAGAGATGAAGTTTGGATTTATAATATGCGGTACCGGGATTCAGTGGAAGACAGAGTGCATCAGCTTTTAGCCAACAGACTTGAAAATATAAAAGATTTATTTGGTCAAATTCCGGATACATTAGAAGATGTTTGGGTTGAAGTAGCCCTGAATAATATTGCTGAAGCTGAAAAACGCATAACAGACCTTAATGAAGAAGAGGTTCATCCTTTTTATCATAAATACCAGAATTTAAACAACATTAAATCAATTAACTGGGAAGATTGTTCTTTGGTTCTGGATAATTATCAACGCAAAAAAATATTGCTTAATTCCTGGAAATAGAACAGTATATTTACTTTTCTATTAAGCTTTCTCCTCTCTCCGCTTAAATCCCGGCAAAGATATTCATCTCTATTTTATGACTAAAATTATATGCAAAAACATGAAAAATGGCGCATTAGTGTGCAACGAAGATATTAACGAAAATAAAGGGAAGGCATTAAAAACCCCTGTCAAATCAGGCTTTTGAAAGGGTATCAAGTGTTTGTAATTTTGTCGGGGTGAGAAGACTCGAACTTCCGACTCCTTGCACCCCATGCAAGTGCGCTAGCCAACTGCGCCACACCCCGAAATCCATTATTAATTGCTTATAAAAAGTTTCACGGAAACTTTGATGAACTCTTTCATCAATGTGGATGCAAAAATAACAAAAATATTGTTGAGACAATAGATTAACTGATTAAAAAAGATGCGATATAATCAATGTTGTAATGAAACAATTCTGATTCAATAAAATCCGGAATATATTATATTTCATGAATGATTTTTATCTTGCAGCTTTTAATCCTTCAGTGGTAGTATAATATTTAGTGATCATATTGGGTACTTCCCATTCGGGTAACTTACCCAAAATCAAATATTCCAGATACTTTTCAGTAACTTTTGCAAAATGTTCTTCGTGACTGATCTTATATTTTTCAGGAATGTCAATTGTCCATAATCTTTCCTCTAACCGGGTAAGACTTATTCCCGGATAGATAGTACCCAGTTGTTGACTTACAGTTTTTTCAAGTCTGGCGGCAAAAGATACCGGGTCCTGGTCAGGTGAGGCCTCCACATATAACTTCCTGGCAAATCCCTCTGTTTCATTTTGTCTGATCATCAAATTACATGAAGTACCACGAATTAATGAGTAATAAGAATCTCCAACACCTTCAGCTGCCTCAAAATTCCATTTTACCACTATTTTGGCATGTTTACCTTTCAGGCTGTAATTGAGTTCGCCATTACTGTAAACTTTTAAAATACCGTTTTCAACATCTTTTTCCAGGTAATCCGGATATTCATCCATCTGAGTAACTTTTTTAAACATTTCAGAGGTGAGGTCGGTCGACCATCTCTCTGCTGAAAGAATTTCCACATCTTCTTTTTTTAGTATTACGTCAGGGAATGCTTCCCATTGAATCAAATCAACTAAATGTGTGGGTATATCAACTAATCCTTCACCTTGCTGATCAACATCTAAAAACCATGCGGGACGTTTAATGGGTGTCCCTGAAACATATCTGAAAAAGTGATGTGTACTCTCTTTAACCAGTGCCGGATTATCAATCGTCCCATCCGGCAATGTGCCAAATACTTCCGGTATCTGTGCAAGTTCGCGCTGAATGATGTTGGTAATTTCATAACGTTCGGTCATTATGTCATACAAAAGCAGTCCTTTTTTTTCAGCAGTATCAAATGCTTTTTTCAGTTTGGGAAATTCTTCCGGGGTAATGACCATGGGTTTATCTGCCAGTATATTAATTCCTGATTCCAGGGTCTTGAGGATATATTCGGTTTTTTTGGAATTGTTCCCGGATACCACCATGACATTGCCGGGTCGATCGGATAACATTTTTTCAAAGTAATCTGCTCCGGTGAAAACAATATTTTTCCAGGTTGTCGGATTTTCAGACCTCGTATTGTAACCTTCAACCCGTGTGAGATGATCATTTACATCCGGTCCATCAGGTGCATAAATATGCACTATAGCATCGACCTGGTCATACATAAATTTTTGTATAAGAGCTGCATGGAAATGTCCGGGATCCAAAATCATAAGCTTTACTTCACCTTTAGCTCCCGTAAATACTCTCTCTTGTTCTGAAGAATCAGATCTTCTCCTGTCCCCTGAACATGAATAAAGGATCAGTCCTGTCAACAGGGTAATAAGCCATATGTTTTTCATGATTAAAATATTGAATTGCATAGTTATATAACAAATTTAAAGTATTTATCCATATAGAGGTTTTATAAGGTGTATTATTTTTCAATAGAGTGATATATCTGTGATGAAGATATAGATATTGTTCCGGAATGATACTTTATTTGAAGATAGTCATGAAAAAGTATCCAATATATTTAAAAATATCCTGAAATGGTATATCCATTGAATATATATTTGTATATTTATACTATACAATAAATCATTAAACGGTTAGAAGAGTTTTAAACTACTTGTTAATAATTACTTTAATTTATCGATCACTTAAATTGATAATGTGCTCTTTGATTAGGAACTGAACCCTTATTCAGTGTTTTTTAGACTACCCGGGCTTTTGTTAGCTCTGATTTTGTAATGTTTTACTTTAGAGTAAAACGTTTGTTCATTGTCAAATCCCTGTCATTAAAAGACAAGCGCGATGTTTTTATTTTCTGTACACTATAGACAATTAATAATTTTTCATCTTCCGGAAATTGTCTGATTTTAATGTTGTAAGGTTATTTTCCTGTATTCGGTCGTGATTAGAATTGAAAAGTTTTCCAGCGGAAGTGAAATTAAAATCCGGTCATTTTATCAAGATATAATTAAAGCAGGATAAATGTATAGAGCAAAATTCAATTAAACCAGACGTGATATGATTTCATTTATTCGACTTAAAGCAGGTTTTTCTATAAACCAGGAGTAAAATTTAAGATAATCCAGGTATAAATATATAGGAATACAATTGATAAGCCTTCCATTTATGCCGGTTCATTTCTATAATAACAAATCAATTGGATTTTTTAAAAATTAAATCTATGAAAAATTTTAGTCGAACGGGATTTTCCCAATCAGAGATCCCAAAAAAAACGGGACAGTTTATTCTACTGGTTTTTTTAATCCTGTCGTGTTGTTTTTTGACAACAGGTTTCAGGAGTTATTCCCAGGCAACCCAACAGCCCGGGAACAGGACTATAACAGGTGTGGTTACTGATACCGGAGGAAAACCTCTGCCCGGGGTTACGGTATTGTTAAAAGGAACTACAACCGGAACTATTACTGATACAGACGGAGAATTCTCACTGGTAATTCCATCAGGTGCTGAATTTTTGCAGTTTTCATTTGTAGGTATGAGGACACAGGACATTCCGATCGAAGGGAAAACCACATTTAATGTGGCGATGGAGGAGGATATTATAGGAATGGAAGAAGTTGTTGTTGTTGGCTATGGTACACAAAAGAAGATAAATCTTACAGGATCTATTGATGTGGTTTCAGGAGAACAGATTCAAAACAGGTCAGCTGCAAAAGTAGCTGAACTTATTAAAGGAACTTCGCCAAATCTGACTATTACCATGACTAATCTGGGTGGAGAACCGGGTGCTGATAGCAATTGGAATATAAGAGGTCTGGGATCAATAAGCGGGGATACCAGTCCGCTTGTTTTGGTTGACGGGGTAGAAATGAACCTGGGTAACGTGGATCCTGAATCTATTGAAAGCTTTTCTATACTGAAAGATGCATCTGCATCTGCTATTTATGGTTCCCGGGCTCCTTTTGGAGTAATTTTAATAACGACTAAATCGGGAAGAAAAGGTGAAGGTGTCCGTATTCAGTATAATACTAACCAATCACTTTTAACACCAATAAAGTATCCAAGCTTTGTAGATGCGTTAACCTGGGCAACAGCTTATAATCAGGCAAATGCAAATGCCGGTTTAGCTCCTGTTTATCCGGATGAAATGGTTGACCGCATAAAACGTTACATGGAAGGCACATTTCCTTATGAATATAATCCTGATAAACCCATTAGTAACATGTGGGCGGGTAGACGTGAAGGTAATGCTAATTATGACTGGCCGCAAATAATGATCAAAGATTGGTCATATACCCAGAAACACAATCTTAATGTATCTGGTGGTGATTTAAAAACACAATACTTTCTTTCAGGGGGATATATGGAGCAGGAAGGATTTTATAACTGGGGTAACGACTGGTATAAACGATACAATTTTTTATCGAACTTTTCATCACAGATTACCGATTGGTTCAATTTTAAATCCAGTTTAAAATATGCAAAAGGAGAGTCTGATTATCCGGACGGTTATACCACTGTCGGCCGGCAGCACCTGTTTATTGCTTTTATACAGTTTGCACCTATGATGCCTATGTATAATATTAACGGCACTATTCAGGCGCCTTTTGTGAATCTGTTGCAAAAATCGGGGAGAGTTAAGACAGAAACCAATGATTTTTTTATAACACTTGGTGGAGATTTAGAACCCGTAAAAGGATGGAAAACCAGTTTATCCTTTAATCATAATATTGTAGGATTAAGGGAAACTGATAATCCGCACCCGGTGTATGTGGAACTTGGGGACGGAAGCTTTGGAAATATTGGCAAACCGGAAGCAATGTATTATTCAACTTTTTCCAATACTAAATATACACTGGTTAATCTTATTTCTTCCTATGAAAAAACTATTAATAATCACTATTTTAAATTACTGGCAGGTTATGAGCAGGAAGAAAAGTTTTATTCTGAACTGGATGCTATCGGGACCAAGTTAATCACTGAGGAGGTTCCGTCATTAAGTACTTCTTTGGGAGAAAAGACCGTTACCGATAATCTGTGGCATTGGGCAACCCAGGGCATTTTCGGCCGGTTCAATTACAATTATATGGAAAAGTACCTTTTGGAGTTCAGCGCACGTTACAATGGGTCATCGAGATTTTCCAAAGATTCAAGATGGGGATTATTCCCTTCTGCATCAGCAGGATATAATATTTCAAAGGAAAATTTCTGGGTGCCTGTTGAGCCGTACATCAATATGTTGAAGCTGAGAGGCTCTTACGGATCATTGGGTAACCAGAATGTGAGTAATTATTTATACCTTTCAAGAATTCCTGTTGGTGATGAACTCTCCTGGATAATAGACAATCAAAGACCGCCGTATGCAGCTGTTCCGGCTTTGATCAGTGATGATTTAACATGGGAAACAATAACAACAGTCAATTTAGGATTGGATGCTGGTTTTTTAAACAATCATTTAGAAGTGAATTTTGACTGGTACGAGAGGATAACCACGAACATGCTTGGTCCGTCTGTTACACTGCCTTATACTCTGGGAGCAAGTACTCCAAGGGAAAACAATGCTGAGATGGAAACAAAAGGTTTTGAAATAATATGTAGCTGGAAAGACAGACTTGGATCAGATTTTTCCTATAATGCAAAAATTAGCTTGGGGGATAACAGATCAACTATCCTGAAATATATGAACGAAAAAGGATTGATAGGTACGTGGTATGACGGCAAGGAGGTCGGTGAAATATGGGGTTATATTTCCGACGGATTAATACAGCAGCCGGGCGAAGAGATGCCTGACCAATCATATTTCCATTCTAAATGGGGTCCGGGCGACATGAAATATAAAGATCTGAATAATGATGGTAAAATAAATCCGGGAACAAGTACACTCGACGATCATGGTGACCTCGCTGTTATTGGAAACACCAGTCCGCGCTACAATTATAGTATCACGGCCGGATTTAACTGGAAGGGAATTGATTTTAATATGTTCTGGCATGGTGTCGGGAAACGTGATTATTTCCCTGATAATTATTCAATGATATTCTGGGGGTTGAATACTGCCTGGGGCAACTCTTCATTGCATAAAAATTCAAGGAGCCTGGATTACTGGCGGCCGGCTGATGAAACTAATATTTTGGAGCCAAATACAGATTCGTATTTCCCGAAGCCTTATTTTACTTCTGAAACCAATAAAAACAGGCAAACACAATCAAGATATCTTCTTAACGCAGCTTTTTTACGGTTAAAGAATCTTCAGATAGGGTATACTTTACCGCAAAATATTTCAGGTAAGGTGTTTATGCAAAATGTCAGAATATATGTTTCAGGAGAGAATCTGTGGACTTTCTCACCGGGACTGCCTAAAAATTATGAACCTGAAACATCTGTTGCTTCAACTCCTGCCTATGGGGGCTATAGCTCTTCAGGAGTAATTTATCCGATATCAACTACTCTTTCTCTTGGATTAAATTTAACTTTTTAAATAAGAATATCATGAAATACTTAAAGATAATTATAAGTTTTATTGCATTGAGTATTCTATTTGTTTCATGCGATGAAGATTTTTTACAAAGAGCTCCTCTGGATCAGGTGACAGCACTTAATTTCTTTAAAAGTCCAAATGACCTGAAGACATATGTAAATCAGTATTACAGTACTTCATACATCCCGTATTATACGAATTTTGGGAACGATTTTGGCACTGACATTCAAATTACCCGGACAGTTAATACACACCTGGAAGGAACCCGAACTGTTGCAACCAGTGGAAGTATTGGTTTTGGCGGAGTCAGAAGTATTAACTATTTCTTTGATAATTATAAAAAGGTCAAAGAAAGCTATGAATTAAAAGATTATCAGCAATATCTGGGCGAAGCTTATTTTTTCAGGGCCTTGATTTATTTTAATCTGCTAAGAAGCTATGGGGATATTCAGTGGTTCACAACTGAACTGGGAACAAGTTCACCGGAACTTTATAATCCAAGGGATCCCAGGAATGTGGTTGCAGATAATATTATTTTAGCACTGGATTCGGCGGCCATGTATCTTATGGAAGACAAAACCACAGGTGCTTCCCGTATAAATAAGTGGATAGCCCTCTTGTTCCAGAGCCGGGTGGCACTTTATGAAGGTACCTGGCAAAAGTATCATGCCGGTACTGCCTTCGGTGTAAGCAATCCTCAGCCGGAAAAATATTTTAATAAAGCTGTTGAGGCCGCATCAAAAGTCATGGAATCAGGTAAATATAGTATTTATTCAACTGGCAAGCCGTTAACTGATTTTAAAGACCTCTTCTCACAAATGAATTATTCAGGCAATGTCGAGGTAATGTTCTGGAGATGTTATGATAATGAATTAGTAAGGGCTGCATGGAATAATGACAGGAACTACCGGATGGAGACACCGAGTGGATATACTATTACCAAACAGCTGGCTGATGCGTATCTGTGTACTGATGGTAAACCGATATCTGGTAATCCGCTTTTTAAAGGATATGCCACACTTCTTGATGAAAAACAAAATCGTGATCCGAGATTTTATCAGACCATTGCCACGCCTGATGATGTTTGGAAGATTTATGAGGATGGTAGAATTTTGTACTGGAATGAACTATATGACGAACTGAATACGACAGCAGACTTTACTGCTCCCAGCGGCTATGTCATACTAAAAGGCTATAATCCGAGAATGATTTACCATGTTCAGCAATATGAAGAAACCCCGCATATTTCTTTCAGATATGCAGAGGTTATGCTCAATTATATTGAAGCAAAGGCTGAATTAGGCACCATCACTCAGTCTGATATAGATAAAACTGTTAAGAAGCTGAGGGAGAGGGTTGGGATGCCAAATTTACTTCTGACAGATATTGCAGTTGATCCGAAATGGAGTTTCCCCTCTCTGTCTCCCATAATTAACGAAATCAGGCGTGAACGACTCGTTGAGCTTGCCTGTGAGGGATTCCGGTGGGATGATATAGCACGCTGGGCTGCCGCAGATGAACTTATTGTTGGTCAAAGGCCCAAAGGGTTATTTGCAGATCAGATTACAATAAATCCCTTTAACAAAGACGGGCAGGGATTTATGGATCCCTTTCAGAAGGCAATACCTAACGGTTATGGTTTTAAATTAAACCGTGACTATCTGAATTCCATTCCGACAACAGAGATAGTACTTAATCCTAATCTGGTGCAAAATCCCGGATGGGAATGATATTTATGGTATTGATAATAAATAATTTATCTGCTATTTACAAAAAAGTAAAAACCATCCATTCCGGCTTTTGCCGGAATGACTGGTTTTTTCATTTAATATGATATATTTATTGTATATTTCACTCATTATTAAATTCAATAATACTTTTTAAACTTTGTAATATGTCTGTAATTATTAATCGCCGTAAGTTTTTTAAAGATACTTCTGTCTCCGCTGTGGGAGCCTTTGTCGGAAGTAACCTGATCGGTTGCACTTCGGGAAGCCCTGACAGTAAAAAGGATGAAATTTCTTCTTACGATATAATGAAGGATGCAGGTAATTACCGGAAATTTGATTCTCATACCCATGTTTCCAGTGTGCCTGATGACGCAGATAAAGTAATAGATATCGCCGACAGGCTGGGAATCGAATGGCTGCAGGCATCAAGGCCAAACCGTGCTGATTTGGGTGGGATTAAAGGGCCGGAGACAGTAGAACATGTGAGGGCACTTAACGATCTTATATACAGTGCTATGCAAAGATATCCCAATCGTTTTATCGGCTTTTTCACCTTAAATCCGCTTCTTCCAAAAAATTTTTGTTTAGACGAGATTCAACGGTGCGCCGACCTGGGATTCAGAGGTTATAAGGGTTACCTGCGGGCAAAAGTCAACCACCCTTCACATTTTCCTATAATTGAAAAACTGATTGATCTGAAGATGATATGCTTTATGCATGCCGAATGCCAGATGGGTTCGGGTGGTTACAGGATGAAGTATGACATGAAAGAGGAGTTCAGGTATAATGCAACCATACCTGAAGATATGGTAGATGTGGCCGTGAGATACCCTGAAGGATTATTTCACTGGGCTCATATAGGTTATGGAGGTGACTGGGAATATATGTGCAAGTCTTTTGTTAATTATCCTAACATTTATGTTGATACATCCGGTAGTAACAATGCCGAAAGAATGATCGATTTTGCAGTCAGACTGCTTGGTGAAGACAGATTGTTTTTTGGCACTGATGGCTCTTTTTATCAGGGGGTTGGTAAAATTCTTGCCACTAACCTGACTGAGACTCAAAAGAAGAAGATATTTTTTGATAACTATAATAATCTTTTAAAGAGAGGAGGTTACCATGTTTCTTGATATTAACGCCTATGTTGGGCACTGGCCTTTTATGCAGATGTGGTACAATACCTGCTCTTCACTACTTGAAAGGATGAATAAATTCGGAGTTGAGATGTCTGTCATAAGCAATATGAATGGTATCTTTTATAAAAATACTCAATCAGCCAATGAAGAATTATTTGCAGAGATGAATTCTGACAGGCGCTTTAAGGATCGTTTTATTCCTTTTGCAGTTATCAATCCTATTTATGCAGGCTGGAAAGATGATCTTGAGACCTGTATAAAGAAAATGGGTATGAAAGGTGTTCGGTTATACCCGAAATACCACGATTATGAAGTAACTGATCCCTCTCTGATCGAATGTGTCAGGCGTGTTCGTGATTATGGACTGCCGGTTGCATTTAATATACGTATGGTTGACAGCAGGCAAAGGTCATGGATGGATATTCCATATATTAGAGCTGACTCTGCAGAAAAGAATGAATGGATACTTATGGATATAATGCCAATCATCAGGGCAGTCCCTGATGCAAAATATATGATTTTAAATCCTGCCAACAGCATAACTCTTAGAGACGACCGGGATATTGATCTGTTTAAAAAAGGTGAAATATTATTCGATACTTCCGGCAGACAAATAAATTCATTACCTGATTTACTAAAGAGCTACGGGACTGAAAAATTTGCATTTGGGACACACTCCCCGGTACTTGATTATCTGACCGGCATGTTACGCATCGAATCTCTCAGAAATAACGAAGCAGATGAAGAAACAAAAGAGCTTTTAAGAAGCGGAAATGCAAAACGAGTACTGGGTATCTAAAGAGGTGAAGACAGGTTTGATACAGGCATTCGCCTGTAATCCTGAAAATTGGGCTGCAAGGTACAGATTGATGTATTTGTATTATTTTAATAGCTTTGGAATTTACAAGAGTTGATGCTGACTTACTAAATCTGGCCGGGCAGATGTAAAAATTATTAATAAAATACTAATTGGTATGAAAACTATCTTTTCCATTTTATTGTCTCTGACTTTACTTTTCAGCGTGAAAATGCTACCTGCTTCAGATGTTTCAAGGGTTATCCTCTTTATGATTGACGGAATGAACTGGAAAGCTCCCGATACTTTGAATATGCCTGTATTTAATTCACTGATAAAAGATGGTACCTATATACAAAAATCATATATGATAATTCCTCATCATCCGACTATTGGTGATTACAGTAATTTTAACAGCTGTTCATTTCCCAACCCCATGTTGCATGAAGGTACTGTTTTTATCAGACCGGAAAACAGGATGATCCAGGAGATGATATCTCCCGGTCGCCAGACTGCCTTTATTGTTAATACATCTGATTATTATACAGTTGCAACCGGATTTACAACATGTATTATGGATCCGTCCCTTAGTGACAGGCAAGTTGTTGAACAGGCAATCTCCTTGCTGGAAAAACAAAGCATTGCCTTTATGCGTGTTCATCTTCAGACTGCCGGAAATCTGGGTTTATCAGTTTTTATGAGCAGTCCGGACGAACCTTATCACAGGGATATCTGGGGAAGAAATTCTCCGTATTCAGACGCCATTGAGAATGCTGATAAATTACTCGGGGAATTTATAGCCTATTTAAAGAAATCAGGGAAATGGGATAATACAATCCTTATAGTTACGGCAGATCACGGGCAAAGTCAGGTGGGCTGGCATCCGCTTTTTGACGAGGAAAGCTGGAGTACTCCCCTCGTTTTTCACGGTCCGGGAATTGCAAAGGGAAGAGAGCTGCCTTATTTTGAGCATACCGATCTTGCACCCACCATTGCCTGGCTTCTCGGAGTTGAACATCCAAATCCGGGTGGCGGTGGAGGCAATCCGGTGAAAGAGATAATGGCCAATTCAGATGTCAGCAGATATATACCTGAGATACGTATCCTGAAGATAAATCAGCAGATAAAAGAGTTCAACCTGTTGAAATCGGAACTGTTATTGATGGCAGAAAAAAAACGTTACCTGTCCAATGTTATCGCAGCATTGGAAAATACAAATCTCACAAAGGAACCTTTTTACCACCAGGACAGGATAACCGACTGGTATATGGCAGGAACAGCAGAACATATGATTGAGGCAAATGAAAATATATTGAAGATGATGAGAGAAGCACTGAATCAATGATCTGTTCAATTATCAGGCTGTTTCAGAGAGTAATATATCTGTATGTCTTTGTTTGATTTTTAACAGAAAAATCTTTGATAGCTTAACTCTATTAGTATTAGTTATTATCAATTGACATTATTATTTATCAAAAAGGATGTTTTATTATTTTTGCAAAAATTTTAAAAAAGGGAGTAAATGCCCTGTTTATACTTAAAAGAGTAAAAAAGTTTAATCTGACCGTTAAGGCCGGATATTGTTAAATATTAATTGAAATATTCCATAATGTTTAAACCGCTTGATTTAACTGACGATCAAAAGGGCAGTGATAAGACTAAGCCTGTCGATGTTGAAAGTGTGAAATGTCTTATCATCGGATCAGGACCTGCCGGATACACTGCTGCTATATATGCAGCACGGGCAAATCTGAATCCCGTTTTATATGAAGGCCTTGAACCAGGGGGTCAGCTTACTACAACCACCGAAGTTGAAAATTACCCGGGTTATCCTGAAGGTGTCACCGGACCGGTAATGATGGAGGATTTTAAAAAGCAGGCTCAAAGATTTGGCACTGATGTGCGATGGGGATTGGCAACAAAGGTCGATTTCACGGGAGAAGTACATAAGGTATGGATTGATGATAAAAAGCTTATTGAAGCAGAAGTGGTTATAATTGCCACAGGTGCCACTGCCAAATATCTTGGTCTTGAAGATGAGAAGAAATATGCAGGAGGAGGAGTGTCAGCCTGTGCTACATGCGATGGATTTTTCTATCGCGGCAAAGATGTAGCTGTTGTGGGTGGGGGTGATACTGCCTGCGAAGAAGCCCTCTATCTTTCAGGTTTATGCAATAAGGTATATATGATTGTGAGAAGGGATGTTCTGCGTGCCTCGAAAGTTATGGCTGAAAGGGTAATGAAAACACCGAATATAGAAGTCCTCTGGAAGCACCAGACAAAAGGATTATTTGGAGAGAACAGGGTTGTTGAAGGAGCAACCCTCGTTAAAAATCTTGGCGAAAAGGATGAAGAAGAAGTTAAGATAAAAATTGACGGATTCTTTTTAGCTATTGGTCATAAACCAAATTCTGATATTTTTAAAGATTACCTGGAAACAGATACAACCGGCTATATTCAAACTGTAAAGGGAACTTCCAAAACAAAAGTACCCGGAGTGTTTGCCTGCGGTGATGTTCAGGACCCTGTTTACAGGCAGGCTGTAACTGCTGCGGGTTCGGGATGCATGGCCGCAATTGATGCAGAAAGATATCTGATGGAAAAAAAAGGATAAAGATCATATAAAAAAAGCAAGGTTGATGCCTTGCTTTTTTAAATATATCCAACTTATTAATTACATATCAACATCAACTTTTGCAAATTCAGTCTTGGAATATTTGCCTTCATTTAGCTTATTCCTTACATCCTTGAACGCATTTACAGTGTATTTTACATCATCCGGGGTATGCATTGCAGTAGGTATAAGACGCAGAATAAGCTCTCCTTTTGGAATTACAGGATATACAACTATTGAACAGAAAATCCCGTAATTTTCCCTGAGGTCATATACCAGATTTGTAGCTTCTGCAGGACCACCTTTCATATAAACCGGAGTAACAGGAGAGTTGGTTCTGCCCAGATCAAATCCTGCCTCTTTAAGTCCGCTTTGCAAGCCATTAACTACCGACCATAATTTTTCTCTCAGCTCAGGCATTGTGCGGATCATGTCAAGCCTTTTTAAAGCGCCTAAAACCATTGCCATTGGTAATGATTTTGCAAATGTCTGGGATCGCATGTTATAACGAAGATAAAAACATACATCAGTATCGCAGGCAACGAAAGCTCCGATTCCCGCCATTGCTTTTGCAAAGGTTCCAAAATGCAGATCTACTTTATCGGCCACTCCAAAAAACTCAGGAGCACCTGCACCCGTTTTGCCCATTACCCCAAATCCGTGGGCATCATCTACAAGTAACCTGAAATTGAATTCTTCTTTTAGTTTTACTATCTCATCCAGTTTGCCCAGATCACCTGACATGCCAAACACACCTTCGGTGATTACTAAAATTCCGCCTTTCTGTTTTTCTGACAGTCTGGTTGCCCTCTCAAGCTGCTTGCGGAGATTTTCAATGTTATTGTGCAAATAGACGAATCTTTTGCCCATGTGGAGTCTGACCCCGTCAAGAATACATGCATGTGCTTCTGAATCATATACTACAACATCATTACGACCACAAACAGCATCGATAATTGAAACCATGCCCTGATATCCGTAATTAAGTAAAAAGGCATCTTCCTTACCTGTAAATGCAGCCAGATCTCTCTCAAGTTGTTCATGAGTGGTTGTCTGTCCCGACATCATTCGGGCACCCATAGGATAAGCCAATCCGTATTTCGCTGCTGCTTCAGCATCAGCTTTTCTTACATCAGGGTGATTTCCAAGCCCTAAATAATTGTTTAAACTCCAGGTCAGTACCTTCTTACCCCTGAAATTCATGTGTGCATTGATCTCTCCTTCCAGTTTCGGAAAAGCAAAATAACCGTGAATTTTGTCCATGTGCTTCCCAATATCTCCCTGGTTAGCTCTGATTCTTTCAAATATATCCACTTTGCTAGGTTTTAAAAATTATAAGTACAAAAGTAAACTTTTTTAAAACTTTCACAAATGTGTTAAAATCCTATAACTAAATTCTTATGTATTCAAAAAAAGTATATTTTTGCGCTATGTTTATGAAAATGAAAAATTTTGCAATAGGATTAGTTGCATTACTGATTGTTACGGGATGTGGCGATTATAACAAGATTCTGAAAAGCACCGACTACGACTTCAAATATAAAAAGGCTATAGAATATTATGAGGAGGGCGAGTATGCCAAAGCCGGCGGACTTTTTCAGGAGTTGGTAAATATTTATCGTGGTACCAGCAGGGCTGACCATATATATTATTACTATGCCAAGAGTATGATGGGTCAGAAGGATTATTTAATGGCAACACATTATTTTAAGTCGCTGCTGAAAGAGTTTCCGGGCAGCCAGTATTATGAAGAAGCCCAGTTCATGGTGGGGTACTGTTCTTATCTCCTTTCTCCTAAGGCCCGTCTTGATCAGACTGTTACTTATGAAGCAATAGAATCGCTTCAGTTGTATATTAATCTTTATCCCTACAATGACAGAGTTGATGAAGCCCGAAGGCTCATTGATGAATTACAGGCAAAGCTGGTATATAAATCTTACCTGAATGCTAAATTGTATTACGACTTTGAGAATTATAAAGCCGCCTCCATATCTGTTGCAAACAGTTTAAAGGAGTACCCTGACAGTCCGTACAGGGAAGAATTAATGTATATGTTACTTAAATCAAAATACCTTTTAGCTATTAACAGTATTGAAGAGAAGAAAGAAGAACGTTTATCTGATGCTCTCGATGAATATTTTTTATTTGTTGATGAATATCCCGAGAGTAGCTACAGGAAAGAGGTAGATAAGTATTATAATACTTTGGCAGACCTTTTAAATTATGACATGCAGGAAGAAACAAATATCAATTAGAAAATGGATTATAAGAAAACAAAAGCAGCTCAAACTACAATTCCGCGGGATCTGGATATCCTGACCAAAGAGACCGGTAATATTTATGAAACAGTTATGATACTGGCAAAGCGGGCTAACCAGATTTCCTCTGAACTTAAGGAGGAGTTAAATCAAAAATTACAGGAATTTGCTTCCTTTACTGATAATCTGGAAGAAATTTTTGAAAACCGCGAACAAATAGAGATATCTAAATTTTATGAACGTCTTCCCAAACCTACCCTGATAGCTTTCCAGGAGTGGGAATCAGGACTTATTTATCATCGCAATCCCGCCAAGGAAAGCAAGCAGGGCATTTAAGAACCAGTGCCTATGAGGCTGAAAGGGAAAAAAATAATATTGGGAATAACCGGAAGTATAGCTGCATATAAGGCAGCTATAGTTTTGCGTCTCCTTGTCAGAGAAGGTGCCGAGGTGCAGGTGGTAATTACACCTTCAGGAAAAGAGTTTATTACCCCCGTAACTTTGTCAGCCCTTTCAGGTAAACCAGTAATAAGTGAATTTTTCGGATCCGCGGATGGTACATGGCACAGTCATGTTGATCTTGGCCTTTGGGCCGATGCTATGATTGTGGCACCTGCAACAGCTAATACAATAGGTAAAATGGCTTGTGGCATTGCTGATAATATGCTTGTTACAACTTATCTTTCAGCGAAATGCCCGGTTTTTGCGGCTCCGGCAATGGACCTCGATATGTTCAGACATCCCTCTACACAAAAAAATATTTCTACACTGAAAGAGTACGGAGTCATAATTATTGACCCTGCCGAGGGAGAACTTGCCAGCGGATTGGAAGGTAAGGGCAGGATGGAGGAACCGGAGAATATTGTAGAGATAGTAGCGGGATATTTCGAAAGAAAAAAAAAACTTCTGAATAAAAAATTCCTTGTAACTGCAGGGCCCACCTATGAAAAAATAGATCCTGTAAGATTCATTGGTAATTATTCCTCAGGAAAAATGGGTTTTGCAATAGCTGAGGAGCTGGCAAATTGCGGTGCTGAAGTAATGCTGATAACAGGACCGGTTTCCATGTCATCAAAGAATCCGGGAATAAAAACTCTTCGAATTGACTCGGCCGCTCAGATGTATGAACACTGCACAAAATTTTTCCCTGAATGTGACGGCGCTGTAATGTCGGCTGCGGTGGCAGATTACACGCCCGAAATTACGGAAAACACAAAAAAGAAGCGGGACAAAACAGGTTTTACACTTAATTTGATTCCTACCCGCGATATAGCAGCTTCATTGGGTAAAATTAAAAGAGCAGATCAGATACTGATAGGATTTGCCCTTGAAACGGATAATGAACTTGAACATGCAAAAGAAAAACTGATAAGGAAGAATCTGAATTTCATTGTTCTTAATTCCCTGAATGACAAAGGAGCAGGGTTCGGCACTGATACAAACAAGATCACTATCATTGACAGGGACAATAATACTGAATCTTTTGAGTTAAAATCTAAAAGGGATGTAGCTGCAGACATTGTTGAAAAAATGATTTCAATTATTAGTTAATCTGCCATTCTGTCCCGGCATTTTTTTATATTTTTACGTTATTGAAGAGGCTACTATGAAGAAAGAGATATTATTAATTGTATTATTATTCTTATCAACTGCCTTGTTTTCACAGGAATTAAGGTGTAATGTCACTGTCTCGGCCCAAAGGATACAGGGAGCTAACAGTCAGCTTTTCCGTACCATGCAGGCTGATATTTATGAGTTTGTCAATAACAGAAAATGGACCGACCATGTTTATACATATGATGAGAGGATAAGGTGTAATATTTTAATAAGGATTGACGAACAGATATCTGCTGACGAATTTAAAGGGTCAATTCAGGTGCAGCTCCTGCGTCCTGTTTATAATTCCAGCTACGAAACAACTCTTCTGAATATCAAAGATAACGATTTTCATTGCCGGTATGTGGAATTTCAGCCGCTGGAGTTTAATGAAACCTCTAACAGGGATAATCTTACCAATCTCCTGGCTTATTATGTTTATATAATACTGGGTTTCGATTATGACTCATTCTCGCCTGAAGGAGGAACACCATATTTTGAGAAGGCCCAGGCTATTGTAAACAATTCACAGAATGCACGCGAAAAAGGCTGGAAAGCATTTGAAAGTGAAAGGAACCGTTACTGGCTGATTGAAAATATTCTCAATAAGTCATATGCAAGCTTCAGGGCCTGCATGTATAAATATCACAGACAGGGACTCGATGTCATGTCTCAAAAACCTGATGAGGGAAGGTCTAATATAGCCGACGCTATGAGAGATATTCAGTCGGTTTTCCGCAGAAGGCCGTCTACTTATATTTTGCAGATATTTTTTGATGCCAAGGCCGACGAACTGGTAAATGTTTTTTCAAAGTCATTTCCTGATGAAAGAAACCGGGTCATGGCTATATTAAATGAAGTTGATCCTTCCAATGGTAGTAAATATCAAAAAATTGCAGAAAACGAAGGATTTTAATCCTGCTTATTATGTTGACCAGACTGATCATTACCAATTATGCCTTAATTACCAATATTTCCGTTGAATTTCACAAGGGGCTTAACTCAATTACCGGAGAGACTGGTGCCGGTAAATCAATTATTCTGGGTGCTCTTGGACTTATTCTTGGCAACAGGGCTGATCTGTCAGTTTTAAAGGACAACAGGAAGAAGTGTATTGTAGAAGGGATTTTTGACATAAGTGAGTATAAGTTAAATCAGTTTTTTGATGAAAATGACCTCGACTATAATGATTTTACGATATTGAGAAGGGAGATTTCACCTTCAGGTAAATCCAGGGCTTTTATAAATGATACGCCTGTCAATTTGAAAGTAATGCATGATCTTGGATTACAGCTTATTGACATTCACTCTCAACACCAGAATCTGGAGCTTTCAAATCAAAAATACCAGCTCGAACTGGTTGATGCCGTAGCATCATCAGAAAATGCCCTTAATGAATATAAAATTCGTTATAATGAATTTATCTCTTTGCAAAGAGATCTGAAAAATATTACCGAGTTATCTGAAAAAGCTTCTGCCGACCTCGATTATTTTCAGTTCCAGTTTGATCAACTTAATGATGCAAAGTTATCTGACGGCGAACAGGAGGAACTGGAGGAGGAGCTTGAGAAACTAACTCATGCTGAAGAGATAAAAAGTACTTTCAATGAAGTTAATCAACTTCTTGACAATGAACAGTTTTCAGTAATTAATAATATTAAGGAGAGTAAAAGGCGCCTTATAAATATTCAGGATTTTATAAAACAGGCTCCGGAACTTGCTGAGCGGCTTAATAGTTGTATGTTAGAATTACAAGACATACTGAATGAGTCGGAGGGGCTGGCCGAGAAGACGGAGTATAATCCGTCACGGATAGAGCAGGTAAATGAAAGACTCAACCTGATCTACAGTCTTGAACAAAAACATCATCTCTCGTCGGTTAAAGAACTGGTTGAATTGAAAAAAACATTTGAAGAGAAAATCAGTCAGGTTACAGGATATGATGATGTAATAAAAATTCTGAAAAAGAATATTGAATTAAAGAGAGAGCAGTTAAGCAGGAAAGCTGATGAGCTGAGTGATTTGAGAAAGAAAGCATTTCCTTTCATTGAAAAATCTGTTGTGGAGGATCTTAAGCAGCTTGGAATGTCAAAATCAAGATTCATGGTGCAGCATCACTATCTCCCTGATTTTACCCTCACTGGGAAAGATTCAGTCTCTTTTCTCTTTAGCGCAAATGTTGATGTTTCGCCCGCGGAGATATCAAAGATAGCCTCAGGAGGTGAAATGTCACGACTAATGCTTGCACTTAAAAACCTTTTGAGAACCGCAAAGGAGCTTCCTACTGTTATTTTTGATGAAATAGATGCCGGTGTTTCCGGTGAAATCGCTTTGAAAATGGGTGCTATATTAAAATCATTTTCCGGCTCTGCCCAAATTGTTAATATAACACACCTTCCTCAGGTAGCTGCCAGAGGTGATGCACATTTTGTTGTATATAAATATGAAGAAAACGGTAAAACTTTTACCACCATGAAGCAGCTTGATCATTCTGAAAGGGTAGAGGAACTCGCAAAAATGGTTGGGGGAGATAACCTGACAGATTCCACTCTGAAAACTGCCGAGGAATTATTGGGAAATTGATAAATATGACCTAAGTAAAATATTATATAATGAATAATGAAACGAGCATAATTGTAAAATCACCCAAGGGTATGACTAAAACATATGCGAGTACCATATGATACCTTTGAAAATTATTTATTTTAATCATATGAAAAACAGCCTGATCATCCCGGTAATTATTACTCTGTTCATTTGCAATTCATGCGGAAATCCTCCACAGGAAAAACAGCCACAGCCAAATTTCATTGTATTCATAGCCGATGATGCCGCATGGAACGATTGCGGTCCTTACGGAAATATGAAAATTAAAACCCCGAATATAAACAGACTTGCTGAGGAGGGTCTTGTATTTGACAATGTTTTCCTTACCACCAGTTCCTGCAGTCCGAGTCGCTGCAGCATTCTTACCGGTCGCTACCCACACAGCACCGGTGCTGCTGAACTGCACATGCCGCTGCCGGCAGAACAGTTACTTTTTGCAGGAGAGCTGCAAAAAGCCGGATACTATACCGTTGTTGCAGGCAAATATCATATCGGCCCTGAAAGAGCTGAGTTCGACAGCATCTATGGAGGCAGTCCGAGCGGTTGTGAAAACTGGATGTGTGCTTTGCAAAACAGGCCAAAAGATAAACCGTTCTTTCTGTGGCTTGCCGCCATGGATCCGCACCGCCCCTATAAAGCCGGCATAATTTCTGATCCCAATAAGCCGGAAGATGTTATTGTGCCACTTTTTCTGCCTGACAATGATTCAACCAGGAAGGACATGGCAATGTATTACGATGAAATTACACGGCTCGACAGTTATCTGGGAGAAGTCATGGAGGAGCTGAAGCGGCAGGGTGTCGATGAAAACACGCTGGTAATATATATGACAGATAACGGAAGACCGTTTCCAAGGTGTAAAACAAGAATGTATGACAGTGGCATAAAAACACCGTTTATTGTGAGGTGGCCGGAAAAGATTAAAAAGGGGAGGACAGACGCAATGGTCAGCTCAATAGATATTGCTCCCACCTTTTGTGAGCTTGCCGGGGCAGGATTATCTGAAACATTCCAGGGGAAATCATTTGTGCCGGTTCTGGAAGATCCTTCGGCCGAAACCCGTCAATATATTGCAGCAGAGCATAACTGGCATGATTATAAGTCATATGAACGTGCTGTACGGACTAAAGAATATTTATATATCAGAAACATTTTTCCTGAAAATAATGCAACTCCTCCTGCTGATGCAGTAAGGAGCATTACCTACCAGGAGATGATCAGACTCTACAGAGAGGGTAAATTAGATGAATGGCAGACTGACTGTTTTATTGAACCAAGAGAGAAGGATGAGCTTTATGATGTAATTAATGACCCTTATCAGTTAAATAACCTGGCAACGAATCCGGACTATTCAGAACAACTTGCTGAAATGAGCAAGTTGCTTGATACCTGGATCGTAGAATTTGATGATAAGATTCCTGATAATCCTACACCTGATAAGTTTCACAGGTGGACAGGAGATAGACTTGACTAAAAAGCAGCCAGTGGTTTTTACTCTGAATATTCATTACTATTGGATAGTTCCCAGGAATTCAGAAAACCTAGTTTAATAATATTGATCATCTTGTCCCAGTTGATCTTATTAAGCTCATCCAGTGGTGAGTGATAATCGGGATGCATTGCTGCCATGAAATAAAATACAGGTATGTCTTGTTGTGCAAAGGGGGAGTAATCGCTGCCGCCTGAAGGTCGCTCAGAAGGTTTGTAGATTACGTCGAGGTCTATGTCGAACTGCCTTACATTCTTTTTTGTAAGTTTTTCCAAACCGCTCTTTGATTGAGTATAACCCATAGAGACCTGATTCTTTTTTGAATCATTTACTGTATCTCTTGCAATCATGTCATAATTCAGATAAAAACTGATATTCATATCTTTTTCAAGAGCATCTTTGACAAAATAACGCGATCCCCACAAGCCCTTCTCTTCTGCTGTCCATGCAGCAAAAATTATTGATTTGGCAGGTTTCTTTCCTGTTGCTTTAAATGCTTTGGCAATCGTCATAACTCCCACAGTGCCTGACGCATTATCGTCAGCTCCGTTCCAGGTCCATCCATTCCATTTGCCAAGGTGATCGTAATGGGCACCTATCACAATAATTTCATCCCTGTTTTCTCCTTCTATCATTCCCAGTACATTCCTTACCTTGACAATCCTGGAGTCTACGGTTGTCTTGAATGATACTGATGTATTCCTGATACCCATTGAAAGAGGTTTGGCGTTTTCAGCAATACTTTTTTCAAACTGTTCCGGGGTAAATCCTGTTTCTTTCATGATTGTATTGATCAACCTTGAAGTGACGGTAAACACAAGAACAGATTTTTGCAGGGTATCACCAGGCAGGGCAGCCCTGAAATCATAATATGAGCTTAACCGCTCATCGGCTTCATAATGATCACCCTTAAACGGGTAAACACTGTTTTGCGCCCAGGAAAGAGCCGGATCACTACCCGGATTATGAGCTATTATGGCAACAGCGCCTGAATTTAAGAGAAGTTCTCTTTTGCTTTGTTCCATCTTATTTCTGCCGTCAGGCCCTTTTGGTGCAAATTTTTTATATGCTACTGACGATGTATCTTTATGTCCCGGGAAACCTGAGATAACAACAGCAATCTTTCCATTAAGATTTATATTCTGCAAATCATTATACTCTCCGTTATCATCTTTAAATCCATATCCGGCAAAAACCAGGGGGGCACTGGCAGTTTGACCAACTGTTCCGGTGGTTACATGAAAGTCAGTCATATAGGTAAAATCAATAGCACTCTCTGAATTGTTTTCACCAGTAACGACAGTTAGTTTTTGTTCTTTACCCGGAGCATACTCAAGTAAACTGAAATTTTGAAAATAGCTTTTATAAAACCGCGGCATCATACCTTCCATTCTTTCGCGCCTGTTCGGATATTCAGTTACCATGTCACCTAAAGGTTCTATTCCATATACCTTAAACATGGAGGCTATGTAATCGGCTGCCATATAAGCTCCCCTGGTACCATATCCTCTGCCTTCTGTCCAGTCAGATGCCAGAAATTCGAGTTGGCCTTTTACTGCGGATTCTGTAATGGCTTCAAGGCCTTTCTCTACTTCATTTTGCCCGTAAAGAGATAATGAAATCAGTAATATCAGTATAGTAAATGCTTGTTTCATAATTTCATAATAATATTAGATGGAACTATTTTGCCAAAGTAGCAATTCAGGTTTAAATTTTTTATATTATTTCTCTATTAATAAACGCACCGGCAAATTATTTGTTTATAACTGACCGTCTTTAGGGTTATCCCTTATTAATATCGTCAGATGAAATGAATGTTTAAAATTTACTTATTATATTCATTTATTCAGTCAGCACGCTTTTCAATTATTTGTAAAACGTCAGTCAGGTTTGAGAAAAGTCCGAAGCTTATTTTTAATATGAACTTATTATTAATTGAAAATGAGCCATCCCAGATCAGCAGGATTATCATTTCCAAGCATCAGTCTTGATGTAAGCGGATTATTTGGCCTCCATGCCAAACCATCAGCACGTATGTCGAGCCTGACCGGATGAATTTCTTCATCAGTATGAAAAATACTTTTAAGAGGAATTCTCATTGCTGCATAGCTTATTTCCTCTGAATTAATGATTTTGAACTGTTCGTCATTCCCATTGCTGAAATAAAACCGTTTAACAGGCCACAGTCGACGCGGCTCAATATTGATCTGAATATTCCTGACAGGCGCAATATCAATATTTTCATCTGAAGCCTCTCCTGAAGTAACAAATATGAAAAGATCATCTTTGTCGTATACCGATGCCCATTGCAAACTACTATTTTTTATGCCATATTCCATCGGCAGCCAGTGAAGATTATCAGGTATTTCCGGATTTTCGGCACTCCATTCAAAATTTTTTGCAGAGATACTTCCGGCCACTGCTCCTTCCGGCTTTTTTCCTGTATATTCAGGGAACAGAGGCTCATCGTTCAGAATCTGTTCTTTAATTTCAGGAATATCATTCTTAAGAACTTTTTCCAGTTCTCCTATTCTCCAGATTATTTTTTCAGGAAAATACTTATATCCTTCTGCCTCAGAGTGGAATCCCAACCGGGAATCATTTCTGCAAAGTTCCAGTAACTGCTCATTCAGGTCGATCTCCTCTTTTATTATATCTTTTAGTCTGTCCGGAATTTTCAGACGTTCCCTTCCATCTAACCGTAACATCTTCTCCCTGAGTGAATAGAAATTAAGTATGTTATAACATGTACGGAACTGAATGCCAAGAGCTTTAGCAACGCCTATGTCAAGAATTCTTTCCGGATCGTTTTTATAATTCTTTTCAATTGAATTAAAAATACTTACCCCTTTACTCCAGGAATCAGTCATTCGTTTTGCCAGCTCTGTTGTTTCTCCGAGAGTGAGTATCTCGCCTATACATTCTCCAATCCTGTCGCCACTGGGAGGCCAGGGTTTAAGCGTACTGGATGAACCTATTTGCCATGTCGGAGACAGGGGAGCATCAGCAGGTTTAACCAGCAGCGGCCATACTGGTCCGTCGTGCATCGGCCCGTAGTACTGGAAGAGATTTGTAAGAGGATAGTTTTCATACCCTTCACTGAAGTGTTTCCATGCTTCCACCACTTTGGGTACATCTTCTTCTTTCCAGTATATTGATGCAAGTTGCTTTAAGAATATATCTTCATTTTCGGGAAAGTTATTCATTGCGAGGAGTCCGGCCGACTTGTTCATCAGTCCGGGATAATTACCGAAATACCAGCACAGCATTGTATGAGAGACCCCCAGCCGGTGCATGGCTTTGAATTTCCTGTATAGCAGAGAGGGAACCGGTATGAATGGAGCCGTGGCAACTTCATGTGAACTGCCGGTTTGGATTTTAGCCGATACGTGAGTTCCATGCTCCCGTGCAACAGTTGCTATCCTTTCAAACCTTTCAGAAGGACCTGGTTTTGAGATCCAGTAATCACCGCCGACCAACAGTTTGCCAAACTCTTCCCTGGTTACTCCTGATTCAAAATTGAATTGAAGAATAACACCTTCCGGAGTATGAGCAGGTAAATCATATACCCATTCACCCAGAGAGTAAGGATCTCCGGTAACATATCTTTGCGGCTGAGGCATATACAGCCAGCTTATCAGTTCTGCTTCAGGTGCGGCGTCATGCATTCCTGCTTCCATGGCCGACAGAGAAGAGTGAAGGATCTCCCAGGGCTCTTTGTCTGAACAACGGGGACAGTTAATCCTGCCTTTATAGTCGGCTGTCGCTGCAACGGCACTCAGACAGGTAGTTCCCCGTTCTCCGTGAGTAATATTGATGAGTCCGCCCAGATTGGGAACGGAGCTGAATATTTTATTTACCGACTGGTATAAATAATCATGCGCAGTTTCACTCATTGGACAGAAGAAATGCCGGTTACCGCTCTTATGACCTGCAAGCTCAGGATAATTTTTAATGACAGGACTCTCAGCATTTATTGCTCGCGGTTCAATGCAGAATATATATGTCTTAATGCCATATCTCAGACATTTATCTACAGTCTGTCTCAGTTTTTGCAATCTTTTTTCTGCATCTTTCCCTGCCTCAGGAGTATATTTGGTTGAAACGAGATCCTGGAACTCTATGGTCAGCCATAATCCGTTCACTCCTTCATGTGCAAGGCGGTTAAGATAGTTGTCCGGATAGTAATCCACATCATCCTTAAGCTCATCCCTCATAGCCGGAGGTCTTTTGATTGGTCCGAAAAAGCATCGTGAAATACGCCTGAGGATAACAGGCTTTTTTTCAGTAATGCCAATTGCAAGAAAGGGACCCCGGGCACTCAGCATTTCATCTTCGACATAAAATATGCCCCTTCTTATTCCATCCGGATGACCTGCTGATATGCAGCAACTGCCGGCCGAAGTTTCAACTTTGAAGGCTTCTCCGTCCAGATTGCCGTCCATTTTTGTCTCAATGATAAAAGGACCATTTTCAAAGGAAACATTTCCTGCAGTAAGGAACTCTTTCAAATCGTTATATGCCGTTTCCAGGAGTCCGTATGGATCAGGAAAGTTCTGTCTGATTGAAACACCTGCAGCAAGGTTTGCTTCACCTGCCCTGGCATCCTGCCTGTTCCAGTCATGCTTGGTCCACAGGGGCGATTTCAGATCCTCAATAAACTTCCAGGTCTCTTCACCCGGCTGCTTTGGCACATTTGCCAGGTAGAGACTGTCACCGAATACGACCTCAGTCTTATAGTCCTGGTGTTGTGTACAGTTTAACAAAAGGAATGAGAACAGAATGATAATTAAAAGATTCCGGGAAATTTTTAAATGATGTATTATCTGTTTATATTTCATAATCACTTTGTTAATGATCTTATTTACTTTCATTAGCCCATTCCGGCTTAAGATGCCGGTAACTACTGTTTTATCTGTTTCAAATGTTCAGTTGTTCCTTCTTTAACCGTGATGCTGATTTAATTTTAATAAGCAGTATACAGGTAAAAAATTAACATTTCAGCCTTTTCCAAAAGATAGATTTTCCCAAATCAAAAATTCATTACTGGTTCAAGAGAAAATGAAACTGCCATGATTGTAAAAATTGTAATTTAAAAGTATGAATACAAGCTATAGGTCTTTAAAAATCATTAATTTTAATCATTAAAAATAAATAGTCGGAATCATCTCAAAACTTTTATCAGAGGCTCTTAAGTTCAATGCTGCCAGGATTATTATCCGGTTTATAAAATTAATATACTGTGAGATCAATTTTTCTGAAAATTATTTCAGCGCCCTCTGACTGAACCTGGATTTTTCCTTTTGAAGGTTTTACATTAAAGGCATGATTAACCAGTTTGTTGTTCAGGTAGACTGCAATCTCTTTGTCTTTAACTACGCACACCAGCTTATTCCACTTTCCGACAGGCTTTTCCACATCGTTTTCGCCTCTGAATCCTTTCACGTCTTTCCATTCCGGGTCTCTGCCATACCAGTTTATCCTGCCGCTGTTCACAGTGACCATATTACCTTTGGGATCAAATACATGAGAGTTTCCCTGTTTCTCCTCTTTAACCGGACAGGTAATTGAAAAATTGGGTGTGCCGTCGCCTACGACAATGAAATCTCCTGTTCCGCCCTCTATGATCTGGCATTCGATCGATTTCATCCATGTTCCTCCGTGGGCACCGTCCTCACCGACAGAGTGCAGAAGTATGCCGCTGTCCCTTGATCTGTCTGTTCGCGGCTCATGGGTTCTTTCTCCCCACTTAAACTCAACTACAAGTTTATAATTTTCATACTCCTCATTAGTGGTAATACAGCCCCAGTCTTCGCCTGAAATTGTTAAAAGTCCGTTCTGAATTGTGAACACTCCGTTGGGATCATTATTACGTCCTTTCTCTTTCAGATAAGTGTACCAGTTTTCGAGATTTTCCCCGTTAAACAGTTTTATCTTTTTCTTAGCTTCTGCACTTTTCGCGGGTGTTTTTGGTTTTGCTGCCTGAGCATTACCTGCATCAGCTATGTTAGCCAAAGAAGATGCAACAATTATTAAAACAATTAAAAGATGTTTCATTTATATATAATTTTATTAAATAGTTTATAATCAATCTTTTACCATTAGGGTCTTATCTTTCAATATTTTTTTGGAACTATAAAAAATCAGCAACAAAATTCACCGCTGAAGAAAAAATTGCTAAAAATCACGCCATTCCGCTAAAATCAAAGAACTTTAAATTTATTATACAAATAAAATGATTTTAATGATAAAATCCGGCTAATATAATTTTGTAAATATTATCTGGCTCAGTATCTATCTTAATTTACTTCCTTTTATGGCATAATATAGTATATAAAGGTATGATGGGAGGCAGATAATATAAGCAAACTGATAATTTACTTTTCCTGCAATAAATCCGAATATCAGAGGCAGAAATGCTCCTCCTATTATACCTGTTACAAGCAATGATGATCCTGTTTTGGTAAATTTACCAAGATCAGCAATTGCCATAGGCCAGATAGCAGGCCACATAAGGGCATTTGCAAGTCCCAGGAGGGCTACCATGTATATTGAGACTCTCTCCGGGACAAGTACAATTGCTACGGTGACTAATGCACCTGCAACAGTTGACAGAAGCAGAGCCTGAACCTGACTGATATATTTCGGGATAAAAGCAACTCCTGCAATATATCCGATCACCATACCAGCCGATACAAACCACACATAGTTTTCAGGGGAAGGTAAATTAGGGATTGTGGCATAGTCGTTTATAGATCCCAGGGCAAGATATTCAACCCCGATATCAAAAAATACAGCCACAACTCCCAACAAAAGATGTGGAAACTGGAATACACTTGTCTTTCCCCTGGAATAGTATGATATTTCATCCATTTCCTGAGTCTCCTCATATTCCTCTCCTGCAGCTTTTATTTCGGGGAGAGGTGCAAAATAGTAGAAGAATCCCATAATCAGTAAAATTCCCGAGATGATATAAAAAGGAAGGATAGTGTCTTCTATTCTGACATTTGTCAGGTCCATGAAAAGAGCCAGCATTAGTGATGCCACAGCATAGAATGTCTTATTACAGATACCCATCAGTGCAATTCGTCGTGCTGCACTGTCGTCCGGACCAATTATTGAAACATAAGTATTCACTGCACTTGTCAGCAAAGCCTGTCCCAGTCCGCTGATAAAAAGCGCAAGAAGCAGCAGTGGAAAACTTATCATTTTTGCTGACGGAATGATAAGATAGAATCCTACTGCCATTAAAACAAATGCGATGATCATACCGCCCTTATATCCGGCTTTCTTCAAAATACCGCCTGAAACTGCGCCAAATACAAGGAATGCTGAGAATGTGGCAGTCATTACCAGGTATGACATGGCAGTGGATATGTTGAAAGCATCCTGTACAAACGGGATAAAAAAGGCATTGATTCCGAGTGCAAATCCCAGCACAGCAAACATTGTCCCAATGAGTATCATTGGCACAACTATACTCTTATTTGTATTATTGCCGGTCATGGTTATACCCCCATAACTTTCTTCATATCCCTCAGAATAATCTCTTTAGCTTTGTTGCCATACTCCATGGATGCTTTTTTTGCTCCCTGGCAATACCATTTGTCGTCTGTAAATCGAGACATGTCAACTCCATCCGGACAAAATGCCATCATCAGCGATGTCTCCTGCTCTCCTGCATGATCGATAGGGTAGAGGGATTGAGCCTCTTCGCTCATAAATGGACAGATATGTATCCAGTTAAAGGGATCTTCGCCGGCTGCATGATCTTCGTAATATGACGCAGAGTTGTTGTCACCCCACCATCCGTCACCCTGTTCACGCTCTATGAATGCAAATATCTCTTGTCGTGCTGCAAGCTTGAATGCCAGGTCGGTGGGCATTCCGTTTGCAAAATTTTCACTCTGATGGTGAATAAAGAGATAAATATTTCTGAATCCTATCCTGAGAAGGTTATAAAACAGTTGGCGGCCGAACAGATTCAAAACATGTGAGTCAACGTGCATTCCTCCCTTTCTCTCCGGAGGAGCAACAGCAAATGAGCCGGCTCCGTAATAAAATGGTGGTAAGATAACCAGAGGCATCTCTTTTTCAAGCATTTCCAGAGCTTTTACCACCAAAAGAGTATCAACTCCCGGAGTAAGGTGCTCGCTATGGTACTCCAAAACCCCTACAGCCATTGCCACAGGGATATTTTTATCAATAGCATCCCGGATCTCATCCGGAAACATCATTTCGTAACGCATAATTATTTAGTTTAG
>ENA-OSEO01001684-OSEO01001684.1-sediment-metagenome-genome-assembly--contig:-NODE-1684-length-37707-cov-6.782248_pt1 | contig 37707 bp, 31 predicted proteins | sample MGYA00237883_ERZ534232 | MGnify/ENA metagenome assembly ERZ534232 | reverse complement strand
TTCGAGCCTCCTTGGCCTCCTCAGCCATCTTGAGACTCTCATTATACCTGGACCAGTTTACGGGGGGCAGACCACCGATGGTCTAAATGCAGAGATGCACCAAACTGTGGAAACGTCTTTAGACTTAACTGCCCAAATAAAAGCCGGCGTAAAAGCAATTGGAGGGGCTATATATAAAGGTGCTGTTAGTGTTTATAATTTTATAACTGGAAATAACAGTAGTAATGGGATATTGGACGCAGCAAGCGAAGGAATTCCAACAAACGGCATGCCTCCAGGGATGTTGTAGAAGAACAAGTTGTTATATGGTTCAGTTGGCACAATAGCAACATCTAAACGGTAGTGAAAATTAGGAAAAATATGTGGACGAAGATAAAAGTAACTTCCAATAATAATCCTAATGAAGTATTAAATTCGATTAGAGAATCTGTTAATAATGAGGGTATTTTCGGTAATGAATTAAAATATACAATAGTAGAAAATAAATTTAAGATTACAAGAGGTCGAATGAGAATACATGGAGAAGTAGAGAAAAAAGAAAACGGAAGTGCTATAATGGCTACCATTCGGCCGAAGTATCCTCTGTTTCTTCTCGTTGCATTAAGCTATTTTCTTTTTGGCTTTACTCTCTTAATTTTCATTACTAATACCGTCAGCGGTTATTATCATGAGGTTCCCTGGAAACAATATTTAATCTGGTTTTTCAGTATTGGTGCTTTTCGAGCCAATTATAAAAAGTTGATTCGTGAACAAGCAATATTAGTTGATTTTGTAAAAAAATTAAAAACATAGAGCAAATGGATAATTTATTACGATACCGCGTTATCGCAAGAAGTCCAGATAGTTGCGGTGATCGTTAATGGCCTGCAGCTACAATACAAATAACAAGTTCAGGCCATTAGGGAGCAAGTAATGACCGTGGCGGGCGTTTTCAAGATACCAGAACTTCACTAGGACTCCGGGTGGCAATCGATCAGGAATCAAATCTTGACTACTCTTGACTACGATGACTATCATTAAGAAAATCATCAGCCAGCTCAGATTCACCGTGGAGCAGGGCTTCGGCACGTTGAAGAGGAGATATCGCTTCGACCGGGCTCGCTACCTGGGCCGGATCAAGACGAGTTGGAGTTCTATCTCAACGCCATGGCCTTCAACATCAGAAAGGCCACAGCTATTGCTCTTCTAGGGAAGAAGTACGTTCTCCACGGCCCAAGGGCCTGCGAGGGAGTATATAAGCGCTGTCGTAAACTAAGTTTCGACTGAAAAAAGAAGGGATTGGAACTTTTTAAGAGCAACCTTCTTGCTTTCGACTCTTTTTTAGAGGTTTTGGCATAGATATCTTCGATAGGAGGCTTATTTACATGAGCATCAATACTAATAAAGCGCTGGGAAATATTGGGAAATTACCTTATGTTATTGGCGGAATGTCATTCATACCTCTAGTAGGAATCCTATTTGGAATTTTTGTTATTGTATGGGGATTACTAACTAAAAAACAAGGTAAAAAGTACTTAGTATCTATTGGTGTTGGAGGTATTTGTTTCACCATAATTATTTATAGCTCTTTGATTTATTTCAGCTCAATAAATCGTGGAGGAATCTATGGCAATGTAAAAGCCATTCAAACTCGGGCGGCACTTAACTCATTGGTTCAGGCTGTTGAATATTTTCGAGTTCAACATGGAACTTATCCCGATTCATTGCAAGCACTGCAAGCGTCTTTGCCTAGAGATAGCTTCATTTCCGTCTTTGACCTTGCAAATGCTAAACTTGGCCAGCATCCTATATATTTCTTTTATGAGCGAGTAGGCGTTGACCACTACTATCTCCGCAGCGTTGGTCCCGATGGTCAGCCTTTTACATCAGATGATATAGTGCCACAGGTTTCTTTCACTCCGCAGAGCAAGGTAGGCCTTCTGTTAGAACGCAAGGAAATGCCATAGTCTAAAAGAGCTTGAGACTCCCCTGGGAAATCAGCCCTCTATATTTGGGCGATCATTCTTTCATGCGACCTTCCCTTCGACCCACTCGGCGATCTTCGCCGTCGTAGTCATCCAACATGGATTCTTAGCTGCAGGAAAGGCTTCCTCCCTGATCCATTTTCTCAACACATTCACAGAGACGCCACAATGTCCGGCAATGGCCTTGAGGCCGAAAAGAGGTCTGTTCTGGGGTTCAGGGTACATAGATCGTTTTGGTTCTCCTTAGTGTAGTCTCGATTCTTCCTATCTGCTCATACCCACTCAGTCCTAAGGCTATTCTTCCTGCCAACGCCTCAGCGCCGCCCAACACCCCATGTAGGCCTCATGACGGGCATGGTCCTTGGCCGGCACAGTGTTCTTGAAGTTGGGGTAGTCGATCCCTTCGGCCTTCCTGGCCAGGTAGGAAACCCAGAAGTCCTTAGGCAGCTTCAAGCGGTAACGGTAGTCGGCGTGGTCTATCCTCAAGATGTCCTTGCCCTTCAGGCCCACCACCTTGGCCAGGCGGACCAGGTCCTTGCGGAGCCGGGCGCGAACCATCACCTCCCACTCAGCGCAGTAGTCGTCCTTGACCACGGAGAAAAAGCCGTCTATCGTGAAAATCCACATGCTGTCTGAGTCTCCTTAGCTGATCTTCGCTCGATCCTTGCTCGCTCTCTACTTGATTTCCTTGAGTTTGGTTCGCTCCATGCGTTCGAGTTCGGCCTGGGCTTCCTTGTCGCCGGCATCGGCCGCTTTTTTCAGACGAGCGGCCCGGAACCAGTCATCATTGGCCTCGTCGGTCAGGTCGATCACACCGACTGGCTCGTCATGCTTCCAGGTTTCCTTGGGGTCTTTCTTTGAGGCCTTCTTGCCGCTCTTCTTATCGCTCATCGTCGTTTTCCTCCAGGTAGGGTGATGTTCTTCACGGGGATGGTCTTGCCAGGCCAGCCGTAGCACAGGTTTTCATGCTCGCCCAGGAATGAGGTCTTATACCACAGCTCGTGAGGCAGGAAGATGTCCTCCACGGGCACGTCCCACTGGACCGTGATCCCGCCGATCCCATGACCGAAGCCCTTGGACACCCGCGGGACATCGGACCATCCAACCAGGGACGTCTCCTTGATCTCGTAGGCCGCGGTCTTGCCCTGCCTGGCGATCAGGTCCCGGATCTCTTTAGCCATGACCTGGCCCTGGTCGCCGTCAATGCCGCGTAAGAGCTTGACCGAATTGATCCCCTTGGTCTTGAAGTAGGCCTGGGTCATGGCCCGGACCTTGACGTACTCCTCGGCCGGGATGCCCGTGGCGGCCTTGGCCAACTCGTCCGTGGTGTACCTCGGATTGACGTAGGTCTTGAGCGTCCGAGTTTCGAGCTGCTCGGCCAAGTACTTAAGCGCCGTGGGTTCGAGACCTTGAGTCGATCCGCGCCAGGAGTCCAGGATGACGCGCAGCTTGGGGCATTCCTTGCGGAAGCGTTCCCGGATGACCTCAGCATTGGTCTCACCCACGGTTTCGGTGAAATACCTCGTGTACAAATCGTTGTGAGCCGGGTTCTTGAAGAAGACGCCGGGCTGGAGCGGGGTCTCCTGATACTTCTTCAACTCCTGGATGATGGCCTGGCGCCGGCTGATGATCAGGTCGGCCATTTCCGGCTCGATCCCGGCCCCGCTGACAGCCAGCCGGATTTTCCGGTCGGTCAGGCCTTCCAGCCAGTCGATGTAAGGGGCCGGATCTTTCCGGACCGTGTTCTGAACCACGGTCTTGAACACGTCTGCCGCCTGCCGGCCGGGAGCCAGGAGGGACTCCATCTCCGGCACCTGGCCCTTGAGGTACTCCTTGGCCCCGCCACGGGCGCGGAAGAAAAACGACCCGCCCTGGTCGATGCAGTACCAGGTGCGGCCCTTGCGGACCAGGTTGTCGTATTCCAGGCCGACCACGTCCCAGTTGGCGTTGAGGGAAGCCCCCAGGTAGTGTTTGGCGATCTGTTCCTGCTGGGCCGCGGTGAGGGTCGAGCCAAGGAGCTTCTTCATAGGCTCCGTATCGCCCAGCCACTCGGTGACCAGGGCCAGACGGTCCTCGCCCTTCCAGGGAAGGGTCTGAAGCGTGGTCTTGGGCGCGCCGATGCCCAGGCTGGCGTGGATTCGGTTGGCCAGGAACTCGGACCTGGCCTGCTTCTCATTGTCGTAGAACTTGGCGTAGTAGGTCTTGCCGTCCGGCCCGGAGAACTTTCCCCCGGGGTTGGAGCCGAGCTGTGTATCCGGGATAGGTTTCCAGGCTTTCGTTTCAACCTGGGTTGAAGTTTTCTTGGCCGCGGATGCCGTCTTCGTGGCCGCCGCTGTCTTCGCTGAGGTTGTCTTCGCCTTCGCTTTGGAGGCCTTCCCCTCAACGGGCAGCACAGCCGGCTCCCGACGCTTGACCTCGGGTGTCAGCTCATCGATCTTGGCGATCTCCTGAGCCACCTGGGCCTTCTGCTTGGTGTTCAGATCGACTTTCTGGACCTCGATCTCGCCGCCGGGCACCCACTCCGGCCGAACCGCGTGGAAGTGGTGTCGACACCGATACCCGCCCCGATTGATCCAGACACTCCCCGGCTTCTTGCCGGGCCAGGTGTGCCCGTCCCAGGCGTCCACCTGCTCACTGGAGAAAACCTTGCCGGCCCGGGCCACACAGAACGGCCGCGAGTCATGGATCACGTCGCCGTAATAGACGAAGTGCTCCAGGCCAGCGTCCAGGGCCTTCTGGTGGTGGACCGTGGCGTAGAAGTTCATCAGGGCGTCCTGGGCATAGGTCCCTGCATACATGCTCAGAGGCCGGCCCTTGACGTCCGTGTGGCCCACCAGGGCGCCGGTGATGTTGGTTACCAGCTGCCCCATGGACTGACCGCCCAAAACGCCGTCATAGAGCGCCTGGGCGATCCGGTTTTGGGCCTGGACGCCGAGCTGCTCGAAGTCCTGGAAGGTCTGCTTCTTGAGCTGGACCATGATGTTTTTGTCCACGGCGCTGAAAGCCATGGGCACCTGCCACTGAGTAAAATCCTTCTTGATGAAGGCGGCGATGTCGTCGTAACCGGCCACCTGGGCCTTGACCGCTTGGCCGAAGGTGCCTTCGAACTCGGTCACCAACCTGGCGTGGATGCGCTGGGCCTGCTTGAGGGTCCACTTGGGGCCGCGGATGTTGCCGTTCTTGTCGGTCTCGATCTTGGAGGCCAGGGAAACGACCTTTTTCTCCAGGTTCTTGATGGCCGTGAAGATGTGCTGGTCCGCCGAGGTCAGTTTGCCGTCCAGGAAGGAGTCGACTTCGTTCAGGTTCTTCTCTACAGCGACCATTTAGGCTGCTTCAGCCTCCCCGGACTGTGAGTTCTGGTCTTGGCCCTCACCAGTCGTCTCCTCATCGCCCACCACCGGGGGTTTGACCGGTCCCTCATCGATGTCCTTGTCGATCTCGGACCATTCCTCGTCCGGGAGAGTCAGAACCCGCCGCGCCAGCACCTTGGCCAGGGCCTTGGTGAACTTCTCCGAGCCGATGAGGGTTTTGGCCACCAGGGCGTTCTCCAGATCGGCGGCCAGGTCCTCGACCGAGAAGCGCTTGGGCCAGTCGATCTTGATCTCATCGAATTTTTCTTCGGTGTTCTGCCACTTGAGCCAGAGCCTCACGACTTGCTTTTCCATCTCCTGGCCGTTCTGGGCCTTGGAAGCGAGTTTCGAGTTGAGCTGCTGGAACTCGTACTTAAGCGCCACCCCGGATTTGGCCTGGGAGCTGACTTCCGTTGCCTGAATGCCCCCGGTGTTCACGGCCCTGTAAATCTCGGCCACCTTCTTCTCGATCCAGAGCAGGATGGCGTCGATGGGCTCCTTGGTTTCGGCCTCCAGCCAGTCGGGCTTGCTTTCCGGCTTGTCCGGATCGAACTCCAGGATGGCCGTGGGACCGGCCACATCGTCCCCCTGAGAGGTGCTGCCTGCCCGTTTGAGCGGCTTTCTCATCATGGGGAAGGCCGAGTACTTGATGACCTCCTCACCGTGGCTCAGGTTGCGCATGATGGAGATGTCGATCCGGGAGATGCCGGCGTTTTCCTGCCCTTCTCCGCTGTTCTCTCCACTCTTCACCGGCGCCTCGAAGCCCGGTTCCTCATCACGGTACAGGGCCGCTTCCTCACGGTAGGGATGATCCTCAAGGTAGGTCGGCTGGAAGAAGATGGGCACGTAGTACTTGCCCTTCTCGCCCTTGACCTCCTTGAGCTTGAGCGTCACCTCGAAGTCGCACAGGGCCGCCTTGAGCTTCCGGCCCTTGAGCGCCACGGCCGACAGAAACATCTTGGCCGGCCGGATGGCCGTGCTCTTGACCTGGAAGAAGAACGGGATCAGGGTCTCGGAGTCCAGGCCGAGCAGGGTGTAGGTCTCGTTGCACTCGGGAGGTGTCCGGTTATCCCACTGAGACAACGGGCACTCGGCGCAGGCCTCCGCGATCGGGCTCTCGAAGTGATCGCTCGGCCGGATACGGTCGTTTGACCCACACCTTGGGCCGGCCGTCAGGTCGTCATTGTCGAAGAGCACGCGGCCCTTGGAGGCCTTGAGGAAGACCACCTTCATCACGATGTACTCGTCTCCGGTCAGGTTGAACCGGAACGTCCCAGGCGTGCCCTCCTCTGAGGTGGGTTGAACGATGGTCATGCGCGGGATGACGATGTCGTCCTGATTGAACCCCTCCATACCCAGGGGCACTCCCAGATCGTGGCCTCCGCCGGCCAGAGCCGGAACCTGGGCTTCTTCCTGCTCGATAGGCAGAACTTCCGCGGTGTTTGTCTGAGCCATGGTCAAATCTCCTTTCCTTCTTCCTGGGGAAACATGGGTAGCTGTTTTTCATCGGCGTAGGCGATGAACTTGTCCTTGATCCGTCCGGTGACAAACCCGAAGGATAGATCAATGGCCGTGCCCGACTTGGCCGGCGACAGCTTGACCCCAAACTTCAGGGACAAGGCGTCTGCCTCACCCAGGTAGGCGTCATTGATCTCGGTGAGGTAGGTTCGCATGGCTTCTCCGACCATGCGCTTCACCTCGGTGATGGTCTTCTCGCCGATATCGCGGGTTGTCCCTTGGGGCTGGTTTTCCGTTTCCTGGATGGGATGCACTTTGGCTGTCATGCCGCCTCTCTCTCTTCGGTCTCGGCCAGGACCTCGGCCTCGCAGACCGAGCGGTACTGGCAGTAGGAAAAGCAAAGCTCGCCCAACTGCCTGGGATAATGGCCCATGCGGATGGACGCGCAGGCCCGGCCCAGTTCGGCCGGGATGGCCGCCAGCCGCGCCTCCGGCCGCGTGGTGAAGTACATGGCCGGTTTGATCAGGGGGTTCTTCCCGCAGTAGGTCCGCTTGCCCTTGCAGGGCGTGTTGCGCACGCCCAGGAGGCACGGCTCACTGACCAAGTCGCAGGGGATGTGCTGGCCTTCCTCGTCCTTGAGGTAGTTGCCTTCGCTCTTGGCCGGCGGGATATGGTCCTCGACAAAGTAGATGGAATGAAAATCCGGGATCAGGTCCCAGGGCTTGAAACAGCCCTCGATGTCGCTGGCCAGCCGGGTTGCCCGCTGAAGCTGGTCTTCCTCACCCGGTTCCGGCGGCGGGGCCACCACGCCATGTTTGAGGGCATAGGCGTAGACATCGATCTGGACGTTCAGGGCCAGTTCGAACTTGCTGGTCTCCCGGCGCCGGCCAAACTTGACGTCCCGGTGAAGGATGACGTGGGGTTTGTGGAAGCTCTTGAGCAGGTCCGGGAAGTCGGCCCTGAGAAGCTCGGTTCGGATTTTCAGGACCTGGTCGAACCGGCCGGCAAAGCCGTAGGTGGTCTTCGAGGGTTTGATCTCGAAGTAAAACTCCCGCTCCAACCCCCAGACCTCGGCCTCCCGGTTCCAGGCCTTGTCCGCGTAGCCGGCCAGCATGGCCTTGTACCGGTCCTCATCCAGCTTGCCGTGAACCTCCATGCCCCGCCGCTGAACGCTCTGAACCTCGGCGTCCAGGGCGGTGAGAAAGGGCTCGAAGAGGTTGTTGTAATTCCACAGGCCCTTGCGGTGAGCCATCTCGACCGTGCTGTGTCCGGCCCGGCCGCACAGGTTGGCCATGGACACCCGCTCCTTGTCCAGGTCGAGCACCCGGTTGTAGTAGAAGGACCGAGGGCATTTCAGGTAGGACTTGAGATCGGACTGATGAAAATATCCTTCGAAACGCTCCATGAAGCTTACCTCCTGAGGGAAAGGGACCGGGAGGTTTGAGAAGGCGCCACCTTCATTCAAGGCCTCCCGCCCGCATGGGGTTGAGGTTACGTCCCGGCCGGTTGACTAAGGGCGAGTCTGATGGGCCGGGGGTCTGCCGCATACCGCACGGTTTGAGGTTGGGCTGATAGTTTCACTTTCCTGTCCCGGCAACATTGAGCCGGGGGCCAGCCATTGAGGAAATCTCTTGGTTCAGGGCCGCTTCGGCTTCTTCCACTTCCAGTTTGACGATGCCCAGGTTGGACAGGATGGTCAGCCGCTCCTCCTTGGTCAGCCGGCCGTCCTCCTTGGCCTTACGGATGGACTCGATGAGGGTCGAGGCCGCCAGGATCACGTCCGTGGTCTCGCCTTCCGCGTCCCGGGTCGGTTGGACCATCTCGGCCTTGCGGGCAAGTTCCCATCCCTCGGGTTCCAGGAGCCGTTTCAGCCTCGGGTCCTTGGTCACCAGCCAGGAGGCCTTGATCACCTCGACCGAGGGGTTGATCCGGCCGTCGGTCTGGTCGATCACGGTCCGGTAAGCCAGCCCGGCGATCTCGGCCACCTCGTAAGCGGACCCGCGATGCGTCGATACCAGGATTTCCTTGAGCAGTTCGGTGATGGAGTTCATGTGCGATTCCCCTGTGCCTGTTTGTGTAGGGTTTTGATCTTTTTGCCTTTAAGCTGGTTTTTACATTGACCCATAGGTGGAAAAGGGTTATTAATAACCCACTTAACAAAGGCCGGGGTCGGGCAGTGATCCAAGCAGCACCGACCACAGGACACCGGAGATCACCCAAGCCATGGCCGCGGCCTCATCGGGCCGAAGCAGGATTTGGGTGTTCACGCGGCCGTCTTTTTCGGCCTGGAAATAGATCGTGTCCACCGGATGACCCTCGACCGCGCCGGCGCTGAACCGGCAGTTCGTATAGTCCTGGTAGATGAGCTCGGTGAAGGTCAGGCCGTCCTCGGTCCAGGACCGGGGGTTTTCAGGGCTCGGGTTCTTCACAGGGGTCAATGAGCTCATGGTGCTTCCCTCTCCTCAACGCGGCTTAAGCCGCCGCCGGAACGGTTTCCTCACAGTCGCCGATCGCGTGGCTGGTGGAGCGCTTCGGGGGGCTGAGGTAGTACTCCGCGAAGACCTCGGTTTTGTCCCGGCCGATCGCCTCGGCCACAGCCGTCATAACCCGATCGGAGGTATGGCCCTTCTTGTTGACGATCGCGCTGATCGTGAACTCGGAGACGCCGAGCTTCTCGGCCAGAGCCTTCTGGGTAAGGCCCCGCTTTTTAAGCTCGGCCTGGATATCGGCCGGGTGCATCCCCTTTTGGGGTTCGGTTTGAGTGTCAGCGGGATGCATGGGGCTACCTCCTGGTGGAGCATGGTTTCTCGCGCTTGATGATTAGAGATTATACGATAACCAAACATTTGTCAAGGTAATAAATAACGGTTACCAAAATTGTCTAAGAGACTGCTACCATTAGATAAATTGTCTGGAATAGCTCGAAGGTTGAGGTCTGCCCGCAAAAAAAATAAACAGACCCAAGCTCAGATCGCCGCCTTGCTCAAGGTATCCACGCCGTCCATTACTAGGTGGGAAAGCGGCAAGGAAGAACCGCCGCTGAGTGCGATTATTGAATTAGCCCAGGAATATTCCATGAGCCTTGATCACCTTCTCACCGGCCAGGAATCTCCCTTTCAAAAAGCTGCCCCGCGCCCGGACATCACTTTCGCGCCGATTCGTTTGAAGAACCTTAAAGAGAGGCCGGCTATGCTGCGTTTTAGAGATGCCGGGAATAGCTATGCAGCCATCCCCCTGCTCAAGGATGCTGTGGGAAATCGTGCACCGGCGGAGGTGAACGAGGATGATGTCGAGTCCTGGGCTATTATTTACAATGACCTTTTATGGCTCCCAGGGGGCCCGGAGAATTACACCTGTGTTCGAGTAAAAGGGAGGAGCATGTATCCCATTCTTAACGATGGGGATATTGTAGCCATTGACCATGCTTCGCGGCCCAACGACCTCAAGGAACTGAGGGAGCTTCATGACACAATCGTGGCCTTCAGGGACATTGGAGGGGTGACGATAAAGTGGCTAAAACTCAACGAGGACAAGGATACCGCGCTAGGAATTCCGGAAAACAAGGAAGATTTTGATTTCGTAGTCATCTTAGAGGGGGGTCAGGACATCGCCGATAATATCGTGGGGCAGGTGAGGTGGTGGTGGAGTAAGAGGTAAACAAAGCGAAAGGGGGTAATAATGGCGAGCATTCCCAAGAAGGTGTCTGAGCGGTTATCCAAGCAATTGGTCCTGTTTCAGCGAGTCCTCAGCGACGCCAAAAACCGAGACGTCAATGAATCAGACACGGTCATGATCATCACGGACATGCTGGCCGCCCTGTTCGGCTTCGATAAATACACCGAGGTTACCAGTGAGCAGGCGATCCGCGGCACCTATTGCGATCTGGCCGTGAAAATCGGAGGGGAGATCAAGTACCTGATCGAGGTCAAAGCGATCGGCTTGACCCTCAAAGAAAACCATCTCCGCCAAGCCTTGAATTACGGTGCAAATCAAGGCATTCCCTGGGTAGTGTTGACGAACGGTGTCGATTGGGAAATCTACCGGATTAAGTTCGAGCAACCTATCGGACATGAGCACATATGCTCCATAGACATCCTTGAATTAAGCCCGCGTAAAGCGGACGATCTCGAACTCCTGTACTTACTTTGCAAGGATGGACTGTCCAAGGACGCCATCTCCGAGTTTCACAAACACGCCCAGAACGTGAACCGTTTCGTAATCGCCGCCCTTATCCAATCCGAACCCGTTTTAAATGTCCTGCGCCGTGAAATCCGCCGTCTGGCACCCGACTCGAAGGTTTCACTCGATGAAATAGGGGCCCTGTTGCCGGACGTTCTCAAGAGGGACGCAATCGAAGGGGAGTCGGCCGACCAAGCGAAGAAGCATATCAGCAAGCTGTATGCGAAGGCTCAGCGAAAGGCCAAAGCGAAACAAGCCGCTCCGCCAGCGGACAAGGGCAAGGCTTCTGAAACCGCCGCTCAAGCGCCCGTAGCTGCTTTGCAGGTAGTCGGGACGGGGCAGACAAATAGCACATCATAAAGCGCCTCGACGGCAAGATCGTGGTCTTCAGGGTGAATGGCGGCGTCACCATCAAGTGGCTGAAGTACATAGAAGAGCGGGGCACAGTCATCGGAATCCCTGAAAACCACGCTGAGCTGGACTACGCGATCATGCTCCAAGGCGAGGAGATCAACCAGGGGATCGTGGGGCAGGTGAGGTGGTGGTGGAGTAAGAGGTGAGGGGGGAGATATAAGCCTTTCGGCCCAGCTCAAGGACTGTTCAATAGGCAAAAGATTGAAAATAGTAGGCATGAAACAGGAAAATCACACCACGTGCCGCGTATTTCTATCTTTGAGCGCTCCTCGCAGAGACTTCTTTAAGGACTGCTGGATAGAGAATGACTTACCCCTTCGCCCTTGCCGTCTAGACGATCTGTTATGAACTTGTCGAAAGACCTTAACGCTATATATACTACTCGCCCGCCGTTTCAAGTCGGGATAATTCAAATAAATTTAGCAAATATATTATTGAATGTGCTTCACATTTTTTTCTGAAGACGTAAACGGGCTAAACAAAAGGATGGCCGCGTGTATTAGACCTGGAAATCGAGGAAAAGAAAATGCCAACATTATTTAGGATTGAGGCCAGGGATATTACTGGTCTGGACAGCCTTCAGCTTACTAAGCTTTTAAAGCTACTGCTTCACTGTGAGGCTCGGAATAATGGAATTGCTGGACGCGCAGTAGAAGTTGCCCTGAATATCAACGTGCCCGATGGCGGGGAAGATGGAAGAATCCAATGGAATGGCAGCATAGAATATACAGACTTCCTTCCTTTTCGGTTTGTTTTATTCCAAAATAAAGCGTCTACCACGATGGGTCCTGCCGAGTACGCACGGGAAATATTAAAACAAGACGGAACGATGAAACACAAAGTAGAAGAGGTGTTAGATAGTCGCGGTGCATATATTATCTTTACATCTCAGTTATTAAATAGACAGCAGAAAGATGAAAGAATTAATTTAATTAGAAATGAATTGTCAAGGATAGGGAAAGGATACGCTGGAACAGCATTGATAGATATATATGATGCTTCCACAATTGAGGGATGGGTGAATAATTATATAACTGCAATTGTTGCTGTGTCGAACTGGGTTGGAAGACCTTTAGAGCGTGGACTCAAAACTTGGGAGGAGTGGTGTCAAGACCCTGAATACCAGAGGTTTCCCTTTATAGCCGATGACGATAGAACGAGATTTATTACCGAGCTCAGAGGCTTATTGATTAAACCCCGTAGTTGTGCAAGAATTATGGGTTTGTCTGGACTTGGTAAAACACGCCTAGCTTTTGAAGCGTTTAATGAGTCTGGTAATCAAGATGACCTGAGTAGTAGAGTTGTTTATTGGAATGCCCGGGCTAATCCAGATATTCAAGGCTTGATAACCGATTGGATTCGATTCGAATTTGAGAATATAATTGTAGTTGATGACTGTGAGATTTCATTACACGAACGCTTAAAGCAGGAAATAAAAAGATCTGATTCGAAACTAAGCCTTTTGACTTTAGACTATAACCTCAACAAGACTAATCAAACCGAAATCATTCATCTAAAAAGACTTTCTGATGAATGTATTAAGCAAATTCTTGATCCCGTTTATGGGGCGAAAATAGGAGATATTGATCGTATTATTCGCTTTGCTCAAGGATTTCCTCAAATGGCGGTTCTTCTTGCCGATGCTCGACTCGATCAAGATCCGCAAATGGGTAGACTCAATAATGATGAATTAGCCAATAAAATTCTTTGGGGTGGTGATGTACCAACAGCTAATGATGAAGCAATTCTCAAGGGATGTGCTCTCTTTGATCGCTTTGGTATAGATGATGAAGTGTCTCTAGAATATAAATTTATCGCAGATTTCATTGTCAAGGTTGATTTAGATAGTTTTTATGAGTGCTTAAAAAGGTTCGAGGCAAGAGGAATAATTGATAGGAGGGGAAGATACGGTAGCCTCGTACCAAAGCCACTAGCTATTAGGCTTGCCGCTGAATGGTGGAGTAGAACACGTCCTGAACGGCAACGCGAAATAATATTTGCCGATATGCCAGCGGGTCTTGTTGAAAGCTTTTGCGAACAGATATCTCTCCTTGACTTTCTGCCTGAATTCAAATCACTGACTGAAGAACTATGCGGCCCTCAAAGCCCTTTTGGCCAAGCGGAAGTGATCCTGTCTGAGCGTGGTTCACGTCTCTTCCGCGCTTTCGTGGAGGTGAACCACGACGCTACAAGCAAAGCGCTATTGACTGTTTTAAAAGCTTACACGAAAGAAGAGTTATTAAAAATCGAAGACGATGTTCGAAGAAATCTTGTTTGGGCATTAGAAAAATTATGCTTTCATGCTTCATGTTTTGAAAATTCTTCAACCTCTCTATTGCTACTAGCTTCAGCCGAGAATGAAGACTGGAGCAATAACGCAAGCGGAATTTTTAAGCAGTTGTTTCAAATATATTTGTCAGGTACAAAAGCCCCTCCTACGCTGCGTATGCGCATTATTGATATTGCGCTTCAAAGCCAGAACAATTCAATGAGAAAATTAGCCGTTGAAGCTCTGGAACGAGCGCTAGGAACCTTTGGATGGAGCAGGTCTGGAGGAGCCGAGTATCAAGGAAGCGGCGAACCTCTCAAAGATTGGCATCCTGTAATTTATCAAGAAATCTTCGACTACTGGGAACAAGCATTAGATCGCTTGAGTAATTTAGTAATTAATAATGATTCGCTCGCCCAACATGCCAAGATTGTAATTGGAAGTCATATTAGGGGGTTAATGCAGTATGGTAGATATAACCTTCTCGATGGCGTAATCAAACGTATTGTAGAGCATGATGGTTCTTTATGGCCGGTAGCTCTCAATAACATAAAGCAGAGCATTAGTTTTGATAGCACAAAGATGCCTGAAAAGGGAAGGCGCAAGCTTGACGAATGGGTCTCTCTCTTAATACCAAGTCGCTTAGAAGATCGTTTAAGTCTAATTGTTTCTCATCCTTCGTTTGAACACGAAGAAGACGATGATGGTAATTATATAGATGTCGCAAGTAATAATGCTAAGGCATTAGCAGAAGAAATAGCGCAAGATATTAATAGCATTATTCCTTTTATCAGAAACCTCATAATTGGTGAACAACGCCAAGCTTATTATTTCGGTAAAAGTCTAATTGAAGCAGCTGTTAGTAGGGAGCCGTTATTATCTTCGGTGATACAAGAGATTGATAGTATTGAAGACCCAAATTGCAGCTTATTATTTGGCATTTTAAATGGAATTTATAATGTTGATCCTTCAAGATGGAATGACATCGTTAAGATTTTTTATGAGCGCGACAATTTAAATAAATATTATGCAAATGCTATTGTTACAGGTACTGTATCATTTTTTTATCTAGACTTACTTGTTGATTTAATTTGTAAAAACAAGATTGAACCTGAGGCAGCAAATGTATTAGTCTATGGCAGGCCACTGAGAAACCTTGACGATCACCAAGTTGTTGCATTTATTGAAAAGATAGCAGCGACAGGAAAAAGTGCTGCCTGGGTTGCTCTTGATATTCTTTATATGCATTGTCATGGTATTCCGGAAAATTGGGAAAACTGCAAATTATCATTCAAACAACTTATTATTTCATTAGAACTTGATAATGAATATTTAAAGAAACATAATCTTGAAATATACCATTGGCGTGATATTTCTATGAAGCTTTTAAAAGATGATGATCCTGTTTTTGCCTCAGATCTTGCCAAACAAATCGTCGCAAACTGCACAGACGAACTCGATTTAGAATTTATCTGGAATTCTGTTCAACCTATTCTTAGGGTACTTTTTCAAAAATTTTCTAAGGATGTTTGGCCTATATTCACTGATGCGATCCAAAAATCATCACCACTCGAAAGATATAGATTTGAGCAGCTGCTCAATTGTGGAAGTTTGTTTGATAGCCGAACTTCTAGCATACTTTCGAATCTTCCTAGTGCCATTCTTGAAGAATGGTGTAGAAGAAATCCTGATTTTGCCCCACGGTTCATTGCGCAGTCAATAGATGTGTTAATTGATCTCGGAGAAAGATATCAAATTTTACCCGAAGCACAATTCCTATTAGATAATTTTGGAGATGATGAGAAAGTACTTTCAGCACTATCATCGAACCTTTCTTCTTTCGGGTGGACAGGTTCTATGGTTCCACTCTTACGAAAAGAAATTTCAGCGCTTGAGGACTTGCGACACCACAATAACAATAATGTTCGCTCTTGGGCGAGCCGGCGCATTGACTATTTGAATAGATTAATCCGACAGGAATCCCGTGAAGATGAAGAACGCGATTGGGGAATCCATTAATTACCATGCTTTCAGCTAATAAACTGTTCTTTACCGGCCCTTTGCAATAGACAAAGCTTAGAGTAATTTCATGCCTATCTTTTACCCCTCCGCCTCTCTCTTCACCGCCGCTGAGCAGGCCTCTTGAACCGCGATGGCGCCGAGGCGTTGAGGACAATCTTGACCGGCTTCATCGTTTTCTCGCCCCAAAAAGAAAACCCACCCGAAAGGGGACATGATACCTTATACTTGAATTTATACTTGAGTTGGCACCGAATGCAGTTCAAGGTTGTGAAGGCCGGACACCTGGATAGGAGCCGGAACAGGGAGATATTGCAATGCTTGAATATCCTACAGACCGATTGAAAAGGGCGGGTTATAGGCAATCCACAATTCATGCTGGCTTTTCGCCAGAGGCTTACCATCTATGGTTCAAGCAGGAGGGGATGATCTACAGCGTGGTGATCATATTCGAGGATCGAGTCGAAACCGGTTGGACTTACGACCTCGCAGGGCTTAACCTTCAGGACCGAGTGGAATATGAGCTTCTCGATGATGTGAGGCTTTAGCTGACGATGGGCAATCCCGTCACAGAGTTAACTCCGCCTCTCTCTTCACCGCCACTGAGCATACCTTCAAGCGCGATAGCGCCCTGGTACTGAAATTAGCCGGCTTCACCGTTTTCAACGATCAGGAAAGGAGGGATGATATGATCTTTTCAATTGCAACCCAGCGTACGCCAAAAATTAAAAAATCTCGATAATTTAAGGACAGAATATACTGTTTTATCGTCATATTTCAACACAGTAATAACCTACAGATTTACCACGCTGGGCTTATATTTAGCGGCGGTGGGCTTTATAGTCTCAGGGGTTCCTTCAATAGAAAAATCCTCTCTTTTATTAGGGCTGAGCATATCACTTTGGGTTATGGATTGTCGGCACCGCACCATTTATAGAACCCTCGCAAAGAGAGGCATGCAAATTGAGCGTGAACATTGGGGGTATACAGGCTTAAGCGCATACGAACCGTATTATAGCTGCATGATGAAAACTCCGCCGCCACCAGAAAAAGACCCGAGCGCTCCGGAACCTCCTGAATGGGATTATCTTGAAATTCTTGGCTTAAAATTTAAGTTTGTTTCCCACACAAACGCAATAAATTTAATATTCTATATAGTCATTTTATTTTCTATATATCAAATTTCAATGCTTTATTGTTGGATATGTTAGCTCCGATATGAAGTTACATTAATTAGGAAATTTTCACACGGAGTGATCCCCAAGTTTTTTTAACCAAGAGTCAGAAAAGTTTTTCTTATGATCATGACACCTTCAAAATTCTACCTCTCCGCCCCCCTCTTCACTACCGCTGAGCAGGCCTTCAACCGTGAACTTGCCACAACCCTGAGGCTGCGTGGCCGTCAGTAGGAGTGCTTATCCTCAGTGATGCAGCTATCGAAGCTTCTTCGTTATTCCCCCTTCAAGGTCCATAGGTTCTTCCTGAACGCGCGTGAGATCTCCTCTGAGTCGGCGACTGCGGACACCCCAAGCGACCAGTTCTGCTTCCGCGAGCTGACGCCCGCTGATCTCCCGCTCTTTGCCCGGATGGTCGATGAGGCCACCCTGTCAACGTTCAGGGAGCGATTCGATCGAGGGGAGCGGTGCTTCCGGAGCCCTCGAAGGTGATCAGCTGGTAGGGATCAACTGGCTTCGCTTGGAAAGCGGCCTGGACGAAAGGGCCCGGGTTTGGATCGACCTTGAGCCCGGCGACGTGTACTCCTACAATTTCCTGGTGGATCCCAAGCGCTGGAATCGTGGGATCGGCACCGCCTTGATACCGGCCAAGGACGCTTTCCTGCAAAGGTTGAACGTGCGCCGGGCGATCACCATCGTTGGGCTCGGAAACCTTGCCTCAAGACGCATTGTTGAAAAAACTGGTGGACAGCCAATCAAAATAATCTATCTTTGCAGAGTCTTTGGGAAGAGGTTCCAGTTCGAGAAACGACTCAAAGCTTCTCCCGACAGCCAGTAAAACCACCATGAAAGGAAGCTAACCCACATGCCATCTCACCGCCTCTACCTCTCCGCCTCGCTCTTCACCGCCGTGCTGAGCAGGCCTCTTGAACCGCGATGGCGCCGAGGCGTTGAGGATAATCTCAGCCGGCTTTATTGTTGTTTTCAATCCGCAGGAGATTGACTAGACCCAAGACCAATGGCCTCGTGGAACACTTCAAGTGCATTATTTTAGACAAGTTTTTCTGAACTGGGGGAGCAGGGAGTCAGTACTTCGTGTCAACAAGGTAGCCGGTTCGTCCTGGACAGGGCCAGCCGTCCGGCGTTTTGTGCTTGTTGAGTCGGGTCGAAGGTTTTTTCCGCCTGAATTTTTTTCCACACGTACTGCACTGATAGATGTATGTCGGGCCCGTTGAACGCGATGAGCCGAATGTGCTGCTCCGTGTCGATCGTTTCCGCGGGCTCGGCGCGCTCAATATGCCAAGGGTGCTGTGGCCTCCTAGACTTGATGAAGATGATTGGCGCTCGGTCGGCGGGATCGACACTGGGCCGGAGGGTGTTAGCTCGATCGCGTAACGTGGTGTAAAAATCTGATTCGTGGCATGCGCACCTTGAATCCGGTCAACCCGGTAGCTGCGATGCTCGTTCTTATCAACGTTCCAGGCATGCAGGATAATGTTTGCGTCTTTCGTACGCCGGAGAGAGTAGGGTTCGATGCGTCTCGTGTTTCCTTGATAATCGAGATCGACGCATAGCCTATTAGCTGCAGCAAAGCGAATGACTTCGAGATGCGACTGTAGGGCGGGTCGAACCGGCAATCGAAGGGTGCGCTCCCGCAAAACCGTCTCGCCGGGAGCACTGGCATAAGAGACTGGGATCTCCGGTGCAATCCCGCTTTCCAGCCACGTAAAAAATTCCGACAGAACGTCCCAGAAGGATTCCACAGGGGGCAGTGCCGGCAGCTGGTGGCGAAGCATATGCTCCCAGGCTGCTGCGAGCTCATCTTTGAACGGATCGAGATCGGCGGCCCTTGGGACCGCGATGCCCTTGAAGTCACACTTCTGGCGGAGAACGTCCAACAGAACCGAAGGCGTGGGCCGTGCCTCTGTATTGCGGAAAAGGTTGATCACATCGTAGAGATCGCGGGGCCGCGTCCGTTCCGCAAGAGCGCGGACCTTTTCGCCGAACGCTTCCTCGTAGGCATAGGCTTGCACAATGATATCGTTGGGCGGGGCATCACTGTAAGGATGGAATATCGGAAGACGCACCGGAGCGAGAACGATGCGCTCATCTGCGGTCAGATCAAGCTTGATGCGTGGCCAACCCCCGCCACCGGTTGGTGAGACGGGGCCACGATAGCTGATCTTGCCTTCGCAGCTCTTATTCCCGCGCGGATTGTTGTAGATATCGAAATTCTGACGGTCCGCAGGCATTTCGAGGCCGCTTTTTTCGTAGACCCATTCTCCGACCTCGGCGAACACTTCTTTCAGGAACGCTTCGTCGAGATGGGATTCATCTATGAGCGTGAAATCGAGGTCCTCGGAGAACCTGTATGTCTCAAAGAAGCATTTTTTGAGACAAGTGCCGCCTTTGAACACCCAGCTATCGGAAATCTTGTCATTAGCAAAGATGCCCGCGAGCAGCCAGCCGAGCGCGTAGTCCTTCTCAACGACGTGCGGATTGAGGTTGGTTTGCCCCGCGAGACGGATGATTTCAGGTTTGCTGATCATGGGCGCCCCTTCTTTATCCAGCTTTTGGGTACTCGCAAGCGCCAGCGTGTAACCAGCTTCGTGCAGTCAAGCGCTGGATCGAGCTTCGCGTATCCTTTTGTCAATCGAAGCTTTGCTGCATCAATCAGCAGGTCAGCACGCGGATTGCGCTCAGCGAGAAAGCCGAGGCGTTTAAAGACTGCACCGTTACCGAGGCGGTCGGCATATTCAATCAGAAGGCGCGGCTCGCTGTCCTTGCGCTGCATGTATTGTGCAAAACACTCGGCGACATGCTGAATGCCGCCACCTGTCGCTGGATCATCGAGCATGTCGACGATCGTACGATGTATAGTTGAAACCAACACCCGAGTCTGGCCGCGCCAAACGGTCTTCATACCGAAGATCAGGTCTTCCTTTACATGCTTAAGCGAGAACAAAGCGCCCTGGCTTTCGATGGACTTTTGCCGAACCGGCCGGGCGGTGTAGACCAGAATGTCACGAAAAATTTGCTCGGTGAGGTCCCAGTGTTCGGCGGCGGTCCGTCCGCCAATATAGGCCGGACCGAAGAGTGCCGGAACGAGCACCCATGGGTCTTGAATAACCTGTTCGGAGTCACGCAACGCAAGAGAGACGGGGACATAGGCCCCCGGCCCAACGCGTCGGAGCCAGCCTTGCGCCCTCCAGCGGGAGAGAAGCTTCGAGGCCTGTGTCCGGGGAACAGAAAGAGTAGCCTCGACATCAGCGATATCAATGACATCGCCCGCCGCGTTGATAACGGTGGCCAGCCTTGATTTTCCGGATTGTCGCGATGAATCATCCATACTATACTAATAGCACAGTTATTCGCGAAAATCGAGAATTTTATACAATCTAAAGCACTAAAGTACTATATTAAGAGTGCAATAATTCCTTATAAATGGGAAATTTAGTAGCATTGATATAGCTAAAGAGGTCTGCGCTTGACTCATGTTTTACCTGATCCTATCCATTTAGCCTACCTTCTCACCTTGGGATATTCAAATCTCCAAGACCCTGGATTCCAGGATCATTATCTTATTATTAAGCCAGTATCATGTAATCTTTTCAATGAAATAGGTTAATTAAAGCCAATGATCGCGCCCTCTCTATCTCTCCGCCCCCTTCTTCATTAACGCTGAGCAGGCCTTCAACCGCCACCTCGCCGCGGCGCTGAGATCGGCCGGCTACACTGTCTTCTCGTCCCAAAAAATCGTCCACACCCCGGGCCAAACCCAACCCCCTCAAAGCATCTTCGACCTCAACATTAAAAAGCTCAATGCATGTGCCTTCGACGCCTCCCTCGCCATCGTTGCCGGCGCGGAAGTCGACTCCGGCGTGGCCTGTGCTGGGAGAAAGTGGGCTATGAGTTCGCTGTAAACAACGAGAGGTGACATGATATGCACCTCAACCATTATTTTCTTCGAAGGTTTCAATCCACGCCCCTGCGCGAGGGGCGACCTGGCCGAACCGCCCAAGATTGAGCTTGACCCGAAGGTTTCAATCCACGCCCCTGCGCGAGGGGCGACCTGGCCGAACCGCCCAAGATTGAGCTTGACCCGAAGTTTCAATCCACGCCCCTGCGCGAGGGGCGACAAGCTGCGGTCAAGGCAATTGAGGCCGCACAAGCGTTTCAATCCACGCCCCTGCGCGAGGGGCGACCAAGTGCAAAACTATTTGATAGCTTCGATCCATGACGTTTCAATCCACGCCCCTGCGCGAGGGGCGACGGCCTGCCGCTGGAAATCGTGTTTCCCAGGTACATGTTTCAATCCACGCCCCTGCGCGAGGGGCGACCCGAGATGCAAAACGGTTCAGCGGATTCAGCTTGAGTTTCAATCCACGCCCCTGCGCGAGGGGCGACCCCGCTACGTCGCCCAGCATCCGGAGACGTTCTTCGTTTCAATCCACGCCCCTGCGCGAGGGGCGACTATGCCTGACCGGCCTTATATTGCAGGGCAAAGGGTTTCAATCCACGCCCCTGCGCGAGGGGCGACTTCCTCCTTGTGTGTTCGCCGACGTTTTTAATTAGTTTCAATCCACGCCCCTGCGCGAGGGGCGACGAGGTTCGCCTGCTGGAGATCGCGGCCCAAGGCGTTTCAATCCACGCCCCTGCGCGAGGGGCGACTCAGCGCCGCATTGAACGCGGCATAGAGGGTATTAGTTTCAATCCACGCCCCTGCGCGAGGGGCGACCAATGACCACTGCCCGTTGATGATCGTGTAGGGGTGTTTCAATCCACGCCCCTGCGCGAGGGGCGACACCGTGTCGCCGGTTTTGCGGGCATAGGTGTACTTGTTTCAATCCACGCCCCTGCGCGAGGGGCGACCTGACGTGCGCAACGGCACGCTCTATGCCTACGATGTTTCAATCCACGCCCCTGCGCGAGGGGCGACGCTACATCCTGGACGTGTTCATCGACGCCGCAACGTTTCAATCCACGCCCCTGCGCGAGGGGCGACCGGCGGGTGGTCAGGACCGCCGGACTATTAATTTTAGTTTCAATCCACGCCCCTGCGCGAGGGGCGACCTGGTTCGGCCGAGAAACTGGTTCGGCCACAAATGTTTCAATCCACGCCCCTGCGCGAGGGGCGACCCGCCAACGCCGACGAGGGCGCTGTAGAGGTAGTCGTTTCAATCCACGCCCCTGCGCGAGGGGCGACTGGGCGGGATAGGTCTCCGGGTCCCAGGCGTAGAAGTTTCAATCCACGCCCCTGCGCGAGGGGCGACTGGAGATCATGGAACTGCTGAGCGTGCTGACCACGTTTCAATCCACGCCCCTGCGCGAGGGGCGACTACGGCGAACCGGGCGTCAACTGGTACAGCATGATGTTTCAATCCACGCCCCTGCGCGAGGGGCGACGTGGTGGCGTATCGGGCGTTGGCCGAGGACCAGAAGTTTCAATCCACGCCCCTGCGCGAGGGGCGACCCCGTGCCGGCCATCGGCGTGCGCTTCAGCGCGTGGTTTCAATCCACGCCCCTGCGCGAGGGGCGACGCCTTGACCGCTTCAATATTACTGACAGCCTTTCTGTTTCAATCCACGCCCCTGCGCGAGGGGCGACTGGGGGACAGGATCAGGGCCTAGGATAGCATCATGTTTCAATCCACGCCCCTGCGCGAGGGGCGACCCGCAACGTCCACGGGTCCAGGGTACGATATAAAGTTTCAATCCACGCCCCTGCGCGAGGGGCGACGGAGAAATTGGCAATCAATCCGAATCGCATTTCGAGTTTCAATCCACGCCCCTGCGCGAGGGGCGACGAACGTGCGATTCATCTGCGGATGGATACTCGCAGTTTCAATCCACGCCCCTGCGCGAGGGGCGACTGAACTGAATACCCGAGGTGCACGAGGGCAGTTCGAGTTTCAATCCACGCCCCTGCGCGAGGGGCGACACCCCCCCCCCTCAAATTCCTAATTTTTTATTCAGTTTCAATCCACGCCCCTGCGCGAGGGGCGACCTGAGCATTCGGGCTACTGGATCATCCGTAGCTAGTTTCAATCCACGCCCCTGCGCGAGGGGCGACTTGAGCAGGCAATGGCTATCTCAGCCAGGTTGGTTTCAATCCACGCCCCTGCGCGAGGGGCGACCCATCCCATCGGGCAACCGTCAACCTCAAGAAGAGTTTCAATCCACGCCCCTGCGCGAGGGGCGACTTCGCCATAGACCAAACATCATCCACGCCACGATCGTTTCAATCCACGCCCCTGCGCGAGGGGCGACCCCTTGTGTCCAAACATAATCGTCATCAACATTTTGTTTCAATCCACGCCCCTGCGCGAGGGGCGACCAGAACGCGCTCCCGGTCCTCATCGCCTCGATACTGTTTCAATCCACGCCCCTGCGCGAGGGGCGACGGGAAATCTGGTCCTACCCGATCCCGGCGATATTGTTTCAATCCACGCCCCTGCGCGAGGGGCGACTCTTTCGGGGCCTGACCCAGGAGGAGGTCGCAAAAGTTTCAATCCACGCCCCTGCGCGAGGGGCGACTCGACGGTGACATTGAAATCCTCTAACTCAATTCCGGTTTCAATCCACGCCCCTGCGCGAGGGGCGACTCTGGCGAAAATTCCTGGCCCGCAACGTCAACTTGTTTCAATCCACGCCCCTGCGCGAGGGGCGACGGGGAGACGAAATCGATTTTGAGACGCTGGTCTCCGTTTCAATCCACGCCCCTGCGCGAGGGGCGACCGTGCCGGCAATCGGCGTGCGTTTCAGCGCCTGAGTTTCAATCCACGCCCCTGCGCGAGGGGCGACGCCGTGGACCTGCTCAAGGCTCTCAGTGAAATTGGTTTCAATCCACGCCCCTGCGCGAGGGGCGACCTGATCGCAGTATTACATTAACATTGTTAATATTAGTTTCAATCCACGCCCCTGCGCGAGGGGCGACGAAATCAGACGAAACGACCCGTCCGCCTCTTGGCGTTTCAATCCACGCCCCTGCGCGAGGGGCGACGGACCTCCCTGGACCGCGCGCGGTTCCAGGTCGTGGTTTCAATCCACGCCCCTGCGCGAGGGGCGACGCGTGAGCTTTGCTCTCAAGGACCTGACGGGGGGGTTTCAATCCACGCCCCTGCGCGAGGGGCGACTTTCCCGCCCAGCGACGCCCGGTACGCCAAGATCGTTTCAATCCACGCCCCTGCGCGAGGGGCGACCCCGTGAGGCCTACGTTGCCTTGGCCTTGATGGTGGGTTTCAATCCACGCCCCTGCGCGAGGGGCGACGGACCCCATGCTCGCCTTTGCCGTGGCCAAGATGGTTTCAATCCACGCCCCTGCGCGAGGGGCGACTGGAACTGGCCAGCGGCTCGCCCGAAGAGCTGCGGTTTCAATCCACGCCCCTGCGCGAGGGGCGACGTCATACCTCCAAGATGGTTTCGAGGGTCATTTCGTTTCAATCCACGCCCCTGCGCGAGGGGCGACTCGACGTGGCCGTGGACCTGGACGCGGAATCCGCGTTTCAATCCACGCCCCTGCGCGAGGGGCGACGTGGTGACCAGGTCGGCGTCGGTCAAGAGGTTGTGGTTTCAATCCACGCCCCTGCGCGAGGGGCGACGCCAGCATGGCGTCCTCGGCCGCGCCGGCGACCATGTTTCAATCCACGCCCCTGCGCGAGGGGCGACTTTGATGGATACATCACTGGTTCCTGATCTGAGCGTTTCAATCCACGCCCCTGCGCGAGGGGCGACTACGGCAGCCTCCAAAACGCCGGCATCCATCTGAGTTTCAATCCACGCCCCTGCGCGAGGGGCGACCTGTATTTGTGAGTCATTTTATCTCTCCATCTGTGTTTCAATCCACGCCCCTGCGCGAGGGGCGACCCGAGAAGGTTATGCGGTTACTGGCACAAGGTGCGTTTCAATCCACGCCCCTGCGCGAGGGGCGACGCCCCTACCCGTCCCTCCCGCTCAACCCAATTGAAGTTTCAATCCACGCCCCTGCGCGAGGGGCGACAATGATTCTTCTCAAGAATAGCGCAGAGCTTGGGAGTTTCAATCCACGCCCCTGCGCGAGGGGCGACGCAATTCGTATCCTGATTGTGGGTAGTAAACAAGTTTCAATCCACGCCCCTGCGCGAGGGGCGACGGTAGTACAATTTTTTTCATTTTATCCCCTTTTTGTTTCAATCCACGCCCCTGCGCGAGGGGCGACCGCTTGTGATCCACCGTTGATATTACCGTTCCCGTGTTTCAATCCACGCCCCTGCGCGAGGGGCGACGGACAAAGAAGGGCCGGCTTATCTGTCAATTGGTGTTTCAATCCACGCCCCTGCGCGAGGGGCGACGCCAGAATTCCCCTTGTATCAACTCGTTCTTTAGGTTTCAATCCACGCCCCTGCGCGAGGGGCGACTCGGCCACGCTGATGCTGGCCGTATCCAATGCGAGTTTCAATCCACGCCCCTGCGCGAGGGGCGACCGGAGGCTGAACGTAACCCCATGGCTCCAACGGGTTTCAATCCACGCCCCTGCGCGAGGGGCGACTAGAAATACGGGTATTGTGGACTCACCGGATTTATTGTTTCAATCCACGCCCCTGCGCGAGGGGCGACGTGCGCCTGGGTCGGCCCAAAGGCCCGGGCAAGAGGTTTCAATCCACGCCCCTGCGCGAGGGGCGACAATCGCCCCTTGAACAGCTACATAGCGAGTTGTAGGTTTCAATCCACGCCCCTGCGCGAGGGGCGACTTGATAGTTCAGGCGCGGCCGCTGGAATAACTGCGTTTCAATCCACGCCCCTGCGCGAGGGGCGACATCTTTACCTCCCCAACCAGTAAGGAAAGTTTTAGTTTCAATCCACGCCCCTGCGCGAGGGGCGACCAGATTGGTCAGGGCATAAGCGGCTTGCAAACACGTTTCAATCCACGCCCCTGCGCGAGGGGCGACGGAAGGGGCGACGACCGAACCCGGGACTGCTTGTGTTTCAATCCACGCCCCTGCGCGAGGGGCGACCGTTGCCTTCCAACTACGTGAAAATCATGCGCTTCTGGGACGGTCTCCGCGAACCAGCTCCGCTTAGCCCTTTTTTCTGCGGCCATCTAAAACCATCAACAGAAAAATAACATAATCTCAACGTAATACCTTTGCCGCGAACCTCCCAGGGTTTTCCCGCCTGCTTGGGGTTCGCGGAGCTTAAACCAGCAGCGGGCCCTCCAGGTCCACCGGTTTCTTAGCCCCGTAATGCTCCACCCGCGGCCGCCAGTTTGAACCCAGAAAATAGAATCTCAGACTATCCTGCTCCTCGTCCACCTCATCAATCAATTTCTGACGAAGCCTGGCCCACTGGGCCGGGTCCACCAGGCATTCGAACACGGAATACTGCACCCGCTGGCCATAATCCTTCAGCACGCCGGCCACGCGCCGCAAACGCCGGGCCCCGCTCTTGTCCATGGTGGACACGTCGTAGCTGATGAGTACCAGCATGGACCCTTCACCTCCAAATAAACGGTGGATAGCCGTCCAAATCGCCGCGCAGGTGCCGCGCCAGGAGCAGCGCCTGCAGATAGAAAAGCAGACCGACCTTTGCCTTTTCATTTAAAAATGGGTGCACGATCTCTTCGGCTTTACGTTTCTGCCAGGCGGTCAGCACGGTCTTGCGGGTTTCGTCGTCCATGTGCACGGCGCCGGATTCGAGAATAGTAAACCCGTTTTCCCGAACTTGGCCCAGATTGATGAGGGACAGGGCCAGCCTGTCGGCCAGGAACGGCCGGAACTCCTCCATCAGGTCCAAGGCTAGGCCCGGCCGGCCGGGTCGGTCTCTGTGCAAAAAGCCAACGGCCGGGTCAAGACCTACAGACTCCAGGGCTGACCGCACATCGTGTAAGAGCAGGGTATAGAGGAACGACAGCAGCCCGTTGACCCGATCCAGCGGCGGGCGGCGACTCCTCTCGTGGAAGGTGAATGTATCCTTCTGCCCCAGGATCAAATGGTCGAAAACCGAGAAGTAGATACGAGCAGCATCGCCTTCGAGCCCGCGTAGCCCATCCAGCAACGGCTCTCGCACGACCTGCTCCAATTGCCGGCTGATCCGGTCCGAGGCCTCCTGGACCTCATTGCGAGCCAGCCGGTCGCCGTGGTCTCGAACGGCCCTAAGAAGGACGGTCCGACAGTTGCTCAGCTTTCCGATCAAGACCGCACGAGCGATTGCGGCCGAAGCGGTCTGGTCGTCAGCCCGCCGGTATTGTTCCCGCCGGAGCAGCACGTTGCCCGAGACCGGCCCATGGACACTGGCCAGGAATCGTCCATTCTGGCTTAGAAAGCTGACAGTCACTTCGCGCTCAGCGCAAAGTCCCATCAAGAAGGGACTCATGCCTACCGACCCGAAACAGACGATGCCATCCAGGCCGTGCACAGGCATGCGCAACCTCACTTCGCCCTCGACCCGCACCAAGACCGATTCCCCTTCCTTGACCAGATACGCGCCGGCCGTAGTCACGAAAAGGGTGTTCAGATATTTTTTCATAGCAACGTCAGCGCCTCCTCGATATAGCCCGCCACGGTTCGCTTCCCGTCCGTGGTTCGCGGCAGGCAGAGGTCTATGAGCGAGCAGGACCGGCATTTTTTTTCGTAAACGGCCAAGGGCGTTCGGCCAGCGCCTGTCAGTCCATGCAACCGCGCGACGGCGGCCTCGGTGGCGTCGCGCAGCCGGTCGTCCAAGGCCACATCCAGTCTCCTGCGGGGCGCCCTGTAAAAAATGGCTCCCTCCAGGATGCGGACGCCGAGCATTTCCTCCAGACACAGGGCCTGGGCGCAGAGCTGCACTTCGTCGCACAAACCGGACTTGGGTCGGCCGTGCTTGTACTCCACGGGAAAAGGTTGCCACCAACCGGTCAGGCCGGGCAGGCGGGTCCATTGCCGGGGCGGGTCCGGGCCGCCGCGGTCGGGTTCCCAGCGCAGGAATTCGACCGCGTCGGCCACGCCAATGAGACCCAGGCGCAAGGATCGCAGCCAAATCCCACGGGCCACGCGGACCCCGGCCCGGGTCTCGGCCCCGGTCTCGTGAACGCGCTCATGCAAAATCCCGCCCTCGACCGTGAGCCGGTTTTCGGCCCACAGGCCTTCCAAATACATGAGGCCCCACTGCCGTTCGCAGAAAACCAGGTGCTGCAAAGCGGCGATGGGCAACAGGTCGTCCTCGGCGAACATGGCTAAACCACGTTGATCGGCGTTCCTGAAGGCGCCTGGTCCCAGGCCACGGCCGCCTCCCCGCCAGGGCCGTTGATGAGGAAACCCACCTCAACTCCCTGGGGCAGGCGGGCCTTGTGCAAAGTGACTTGGTAATCGGCAAAGGACCGAGGCGCTTCGACGCCTTCCTTGCAATGTACCTCGACCAGCTCGAACAGACGGTGAGCCGGGGCGCAGCCCAGCTTGGCCTGGCGCGCCCGCTGCTCCTCGTTGGTGTCCGTGCCCACGTGCTTGAAGATGAAGACCGGCTCCCGGACCGACATTAGCCCCTTGCTGGCGGAACGGTCGTGTTCGTACATCCCGAGCAGGGCCTCCCAGAACAGGGCCAGGTCATCCTCGGAAAAGCCCGTCTGTTCGGCCAGATTGGCGCTGATAAAGCCCTTGCCCAGGTAGAGCCCATAGGGGATCAAGGATTTGCGGCCCATAGTCCTGAGTGCATCCTCGGGTTGTTCCGCCTCCCATTTGAGAAAATCTTGACTGGACTTGGCCTCCTTGACGTTTTCTGTCACGGCCATGCGAGTGACGGAGACGTCCAGGGGCAGGATGGGGTCCACGGAGCGGGCAAAGGTGAACTGTACCGGCCCGCGGACCTGACCGGCGTTGGGGCCGGTGCTCATGACCGCGCCGAAAGTGCGGACATCGTAGAAATTTTGGCACATCCACTCCCGCGCCAGCTTCACCTTGTCCTTGCCCGCCTTTTTGCCCAAGACCAGCCCTCCGGGTGTCTCTTCGTGGGACTGGGTGATGGGGCGGTTCAAGTTGGTAGCGTGCTCGATGAAAATAGCGTGGGGCATTTTATTGTTCTTCGCGGTCTGGACGTAGTTGCGGACACGCCGTTTCAGGGCCACGTCGGATACCAGGCCACGCATGTCCTGAGGATCGATGCGAGGCGCGTTGCCGGCGTCCGGGTCGCCGTTGGGGTTACCGTTTTCGCAATCGAACAGAAACAAAAATTCGTACCGATGGGCGATGGTCCGGCTCATGATTTTTCCTCCTTGTTTTCTTCTTCGGATGCATTCTCTTTTTCGGCTCGATCCGCTTTCCCGCCCCGCAAGTCCGCTATCTCCTGGTAGTAACCCAGGGCGAAAAGGCTCTGCTCCTCCAGGGTCAAGGTCTTGGGCAGGCCGTCATGGATACGTCCCCAAATGGCGGCCAGACGGTTTTCGTACCAATGGGCCAAACCGGTATCAAGCTTGTTCAAGTGGAACTGGCTGGTGCGGGCCAGCCGGCCCAGGACCAGGGCCGGGGTGGCGCTGGCCGCGGCATAATATCGCTGGACCACGCCCGCGCCCACGTCTCCCAGGGCCCGCCGCTGCAAGGCGGCCATAACGGCCATTAACCGCCCGGCGTGATAGGCCGGATGCGGGTGCTCTGGATTGAGAACCGTTTTTAATGCTTCAGCCATGGGATCACCTCCTTGGAACCTATGGTTTCGAACGTGGTAGGCCTTCATGAGCCCCATGCGGGCGTGGTTGGCCACGTTGTCGTTCAGGACGTCCACGCGGGACCGGAACAGAGCTTGAGCCAGGGCGGAACGCGGGATGGGCTCTCCCCGCACCGCCACTCGCCACATTTTTACGACGAAAGGCGGGGGCAGATCCCCCAGGTCCCGGACCGTGGCTCCCAAGACGGCCAGGAATTTGGGTCCCGGGGCCAAGCCGCCGCCATCGCGCCGGACGATGGTCAGATCGTCGAACCAGGCCTCGACCTTCTGGACCAGATCTTGGAATGGACCCACCATCCAATCCCGGATCATGACCCGGCCGGCGGCGCCGGACAAGGTGAGGGCGTAATAGTGATTGTCGGCCAGGTCCGGTCTCTGGCCCGTGCGGATGGCCTGAAGCAGGTCCCGGGCCTTTCTCTGGGCGTCCAGTTCCGCCTCTACCTCGCCCGCCTCTAGGAAGTACAGGGGGTCGTCTTCGCGGGGCACGGATTTTTTGAACCAATGGACCACCTTGGCTCCAGCCAAGCGTTGCCCGGTGTCTTTGATCAGCCTGTTAAGCGCGTCCCGGATCATATAGGCGGCTTCTTCGGAAACCGAGGCGTTCAGCGATTGCGCCAGGCCGAAAGACTGGAAAGATTCCTGCTTGAAGCTGGTCCAGGAATCGCCGGCGCTCATGCCGCCCACGTCCGCCAGCCCGGCGATCTTGGGAGTGGTCCGCGTCGGTTCGATCGCCTCGCCGGTTATGAAGCAGCGCATGAGCCGCTCAGGCCGGTCTTTGGCCGCAGCCTGTTTCTTGCTTTGAGGTTTCGCGGTTCCGATGCCCTGCCGCAACGCCCGCCACCAATCGTGCCAGGCGTCGGATTCGACCGTAAAGAAGTCATCGATGCGGAAGGTGACCTTGTCCGCCGGCCTGGCCTTCGAGGCGCTCAGCCGTTCTTGAATCGCGGCCAGGGTTTCCGGTTTTTCCAGTTCCCCGGCCAAAAGGCCCAATGCCGGCAGGGACGGGGCGGCCTCCTTGAGGAGGTCAATAAAATAACGATGCTTGGCCTGGGTTTTGATCTCCTCGGCTTTGGGACCGTGCAAAGCCACCACCTCAACGGCTTCCCATAGGAAGTGACTTTTAATCACGCCCCCGGACTTCATGTCGGAAAAGCTGAACTCCGGGCATTTTGGGAATCGTCGGCCCGGGTTCTTTTTCGCTCCCACCTCGCCCAGTTCCACCGCTTCCAAAAACCGCCCGTCATCGCTGAAAACCAAAGCCCAGCGGATTTCCTTGGCCGCGAAACCGGGTTCGGCCACCAGCCCGTGGTCCAACGCGTATTGTTGCAAGAGATCAAGCATGGGCGCCTCCCTCCACCCGATGGACCGCGTTGCTTAGATAGTCCGGAACTTCCAGGACGCCGGCTCGGACCCGGGCCTGAAACAGGCTGATGGCCGGCGGGTCCTCATCCCGGCCCGGCCGGGACAGATCGAAGACGTCGTACAGCATCCAGCCCAGGTCCATATCCAGAAGCTCGGCCTGGGCCAGCGGGGCATCCGGTTCCACGAGTTCGAAGTAGGCGGCGAACTCCCGGCAGCCGAAATATGGCTGGTAAAAGCACTTGCCGTGAGCGGCCCGGCGGCGGAACTGGGACTCGAAGCCTTGCAGGCGATCTTCGAAACCGGGCCAGGGCCGGATTTGCGCGTGCAGGTGGTAGTGAACGTTTTTCAGGGCCATGGTCTGGCGCTGAGTCCGGCCCTTGGTGTCGGCGCCGGTCAGGTCCCGGTCGCCGTCGGCCCAGATGGGCTCGGGGCAGCCTTTGCCCTGAAGCCACTTGAGCACCGCCCCGGTGTTGATCTTTTCTTTGACCTCGTTGCGCCGCAGGGCAATGTAATCGGGCCGGGCCAGGACCTCGACCCGGGTGATCTGCCAGCGGAATTCGGTGGGCTTGCAGTAGATGGCGTCGTAGATGCCGCGGGCCGCCGACGGCGTGATCACCGGGTAGCTGAACCGCTCCACCTTGAACGCGGGTTGAGAGAAACAGGCCAGTTCCCCCCAGACATCCAGGGCTTGATCCTTGGGGGACATGCGATCTCCTTTCGGTTGGGGTCAGCCGATCAAAAGCTCGTGGGCCGCGGGGAGGACCAGTCCCTTGAGTTTACGGTCGTAGTGTTCCTCCCGGAGATAGATGAACCAATCCTCGGCCGAACGGCCGCGGCCGATCGGCGCCGGCTCCAGACAGGACCAGGCCGGGGCGTCCGGCCGCGGTCGGAAAAGGCCGATGGAAAAAGGCCTGGCACGTTCGATCCAACGCCGGGTCAGGCCGGTGCGGCGGACCTCGTCGGCCAGACGTTCGTGGATATATAGATTATAAGGCACCAGGACATTGACCGCGTCCTGGCGGATCAGGCGATATTCCTGGGCCACATTTGCGAAATGTTGCGTTTTGATGGCCTCGATCAAATCCGGATGTTTACTTTCCGGCCGGGCGATGTCGTACAGCTCCCGATAATATTCAGCAAAGACGGCCGGATCGGTGATATCCAAGCCGTCTGTCCCGGCCTTGTTCAACAGGAGGGAGGTCACGGAAGCGGCCTGGCCATAGGTCGCGTCCGGATAGCCTTCGTCTTCGGGCCGGAACACGTGAACCCAACCGGTCTCCCGGCGTCCATTGCGGTTGCAGCGGCCGGCGGCCTGGGCCACGGCGTCCAGCGGCCCCAGGGCCCGGAAGACCATGGGGAAATCCAAGTCCACCCCGGCTTCCACGCACTGAGTGGAGACAAGCCGGCAAGGCTCTTGGCACACCAAGCGTCGCCGGACCTCGTCAAGCACGTCCCGCCGATGGGTCGGACACATGTTCGTGGACAGATGAAACAGGCCGCCGGCGCCTTTTTGCTGAAGCGCCTCCAACAGTTCCCAGGCGTGTCGCTTCAGGTTGACGATGCACAGCACCTGGTCGGACCCGCAGGCCAGGAGCCGATCGGCCACTTCGGGCCAGGACAGGACCACTCCGTTTTTCGGCCATACGGTTCGGGTCCGCCTAGCCCGCTCGAACAACCGGAGACGCGCCGGCGCGATCTCCCGGGGTCGCCAGCCGCCGGCGCAAAATTTTTCGATCTCCTCGTTCAAATGGCCGAAGGCCGGTTGGGTGGCCGTGGAAAAAACCACGGTGGCGCCGTACCGCTCCGTCAATCTGGAAAGCGTGGCCAGGGTGGGCACGGCCAGGGCCGCGGGCAGGGTCTGGACTTCATCGAAAAGGATGACGCTCTCAGCCAAACGGTGCAGCTTGCGGCAGGCCGCCGGCCGGTTGGCGAACAGGGATTCCAGGAACTGCACGCTGGTGGTGACGACGATCGGGGCATCCCAGTTTTCCGCCAGCAACTTGATTCGGCGGCGAACCTCGTCCTCCAGATCGGCTTCCTCCTCCACCCGGCCCGCGTCCCGTCCCCGGATACCGGCCAAAGAATGGTGCTCCAATATGTACCGATCGATTTCTTCGGGAGTAAACATTGCATTGAGAGCCTGCCGGTATGCCCGAGCGGTCTGTTCGATGATGGTCAGGTACGGGATCACGCAAATGATTCGCCGCCGATGGTGGCGCCAGGCGTGCTTCAAAGCGAAGGCCAGCATGGCCAGCGTCTTGCCCGCCCCGGTCGGCGCGGTCAGGGTGAAAAGGCCGGGTTCAAGCTCGGCCGCGTCCCGGCAGGCGGTCAGCAGGTCCTGACGGAGCCCATGGACCGAGGGGGAGGCTTCGGATTTCTCGGCCAGTGCGGTGATATGGCGGTCCAGGCCTTTAAGGCAGGCGGCCGGTTTCAGCGTCAAACCCATAGACCGATATTTTTTTCCCTCGGTGTTCCCCTGGAAATGAGCCTCGGTTTCGACGAAATCCGCGTCCACCAAAGCGGAAAAGAGCATGCGTATATCCAGCATGGCCGAGGCATGCGGGCCTTTCGTGCCAGCATAGATGCTATGCTCGATTGTTTCCTTGTCCGGAAGGACCAAGCCATCCTGGTGGAAACGATCCAGTAGAGGCTCCAAGGTTTTTGACGTCAGGCGAAGGCCTAGAGGGTGGGTGTCCTGCAACTCCTCATAATTCATTTTCCTCAGGGCCTCTTTATAGGATTGGATCAGGCCCACGTGGTGTCCCTGGATGGCCATCGCCGCGGCGACACCCTGTATCTCATAGCGCCTCAGCGCCATCCAAGCCCCGGCCGACCAATGGTCCAGCCCTCGCTCCAGGCCTTCGAGCCGGCGTTCGAACAGATCGCCGTATTTACCCAGGTCATGTATCAGCCCGATCAAATGGGCTTCCGGAGCTGCGTTGAAAGTGGAGGCGAACTCCGCGGCTCGGCGGGCCACATCCGTCAAATGGGACCGCAAGGTGTCCACATGGCCTGCTGGTGATTTGCTGTGAGCCAAATACGCGCGTCGATTAGGCACGGGAATAACCTCATCAATGAAGAAGGATCACAAATTAACCTTCGGCGATCAAATGATCCATGAGCCTTTGTTTACGGGGTTGCGGTTACTTATAAGAGCAGGACCAAATGAAAAACTCTATAATTAAGAGAAAGGAATATCTACCTGGGTTAGATGCCCGTTGAAGAAATTATTGCTTGAAATACTAAGCCTATTTCTTATACTGCGCTTCCCACCTTCATTCAAGGCCTTCCGTCCGCCAGAGGCGATTCATGGCGGGCAGATGGCGCTACAAGCAGTGCAACGGCAAAAACAGGAAAGAACTTTCCTTCTCACTATTCACTTACAGTGAGGGATAGTCCTTTTTCTTTGCCTGTAGGTATTGCCGTCCTGTCTGCCTCTCATCGCCTACCGGTAGAAGGTAGCCTTGTCAGCCGTTCCCTGCCCTGTTTATTGTCGTTGGATGAGCCCGAAGACCGCCTTCTGGTTCTCCGCGATCGGCCGTCAGCGCCTCATTGCTCTCGCTGAAGAACGCGTTGTCCGCGGCTTTCAGGACCCCGACTCCGGTCCGAGGGAGAGGATATTCGACGGTCTGTCGATCAATATCTACAGGGAGTCCTGGGTATCTCAGGCACCTACCGTCATTATCCACGAGAAAGCTCTTGCCATCCTGAAAAAGGTCCAGCTATGATTTCTTCCATGCCGCTCTTCAAGAGAGGGCCGCCGCTTGTAGGTCGGTGAGGGAAGGCAGTTCATCTATTCGAGACGCTACCTTTCATATGGTCGAGACCAAACCTTTAATTTGGACAGGGCCAAACCTTTAATTTGGACAGGGCCAAACCTTTAATCTGGACAAAGCCAAACCTTTAATCTGGACATACTTAACCATTTGATTTAACGTAATGTCATCCTTCTAAAGGAACAGCATGACTACCCAGAAACTATATCCTCGCTTTGCCCGTCACTGTCTGGAAGAAGCCCTGTCTGATACACCAGTGGTACTGGTGCATGGACCGCGACAAAGCGGCAAAACAACATTGGTCCGCATGGTCGGCGACGCGGCGGGATACGAATACATCACTTTTGACGACGACGTGCAGCTCGCCGCGGCAAAGTCCGATCCCGTGGGTTTCGTGGCCAGCCTATCGGATAAAACCGTGCTGGACGAAGTGCAGCGTGCGCCCGGCCTGTTTCTCGCTCTGAAATCGGCCGTAGACCGGGATCGCCGGCCAGGACGTTTTATCCTGACTGGATCGGCGAACGTGTTACTGGTTCCGCAACTGGCCGACTCGCTGGCCGGACGCATCGAAATCCTGCGGCTTCACCCGCTGGCCCAAGGCGAACTCGCGCGGGGCGAGTCCCGCTTTCTCAACGCTCTTTTTGTAGGTCAATTCCACAATCAGCAATTCAAGCGCCGAGGACCCGAGCATGCCGAACGTATCACTAGCGGGGGCTATCCAGCCGCCCTATCCCGCTCCACATCGCGCCGCCGCACCGCATGGTATCGGGATTATATCGAGACCCTTGTACAGCGCGATGTGCGAGGTATGGCGAGAATCAGCGCTTTGGATGCGCTACCGCGTCTCCTTGAACTCGCCGCTGGGCAAACCGCCCATTTGGTTAATATTGCTGAATTGGCTTCCGCATTCCAAATGAGTTGGCCGACCATCCGCGACTACGTGACCTTGTTGGAGCGGATATTCCTGCTCGAGCACCTACCTTCATGGCACAGTAATCGTTTAAGCCGTCTTGTTAAAAGGCCCAAGCTGCACCTCACAGATACGGGCTTGGCCGCCTCGTTGCTCGGGGTGGACGCTGACTCTCTGGTCAAAGACCGCGCCTTGTTCGGTCAACTCTTGGAAACTTTTGTCTTCCAAGAGCTTCGGCGCCAAGCAAGCTGGAATGAGAGGAGGTTTAAATTCTACCATTTCCGGCGCAAGAATATCGCTGAGGTTGATATTGTGCTTGAGAGCGACGCGGGCAAAATAGCCGGCGTGGAAGTAAAGGCGGCGGCAACTGTTACGGCGGCGGATTTTCGGGGGCTAAAAAAGCTCAAGGAAGCCGCAGGGGCTCGATTTGTCTGCGGCGTAGTGGCCTATGATGGAGAGAGTTTGGTAGGTTTTGGCGAGAACCTGTACGCGATCCCGATCCATGCCCTATGGGAAACCGCCTGACAGTCGATCAATGCGTCGGCTTCAAGAAATCCAGGACAGGATAGACGAACCTGGATCGAGAATTTTCCCCAGCAGGTCCGGCAAAATATCATTTTCTCAGCAATAAACAAGTTCAATAACCTTGACATCCCCGCGGAATCCTGTATTCTTAAACCTGCCACCTTCATTCAAGGCCTTCCGTCCGCCAGAGGCGATTCATGGCGGGCAGACGGCGCTACAAGCAGTGCAAAAGAGAAAGGACGTTTCTCACTGACAGTGAGAGATGGTCCTTTTTCTTTGCCCATCGGCGCCGCTCACTCCCCTGCCCCCGCCTGATCGCCTCGCCCCAAGGCGGAACAGCTTGACTTTCCCGGCGAACTCGTACCACACTTCCCCTGACGTTTCCGAAGGAGCATTTCAGGGGAGGTTGTGTATGCTTGGGGGAATCTACTCGGACCAGGTCTGCCCTGTGTGCGGGGGCAGGTTCAAGCATAGCGAGGCAAAGGGCCTTTTTTGCCCGGACCATCCAGGCGTTCAGCCCCGATCCTACAAGGTAATCTTCGGCAAGATCACGCGGCGATTCTCTGAATATGGAACCGCTTTCCGTTTTTTGACGGGTCTGCGCTGGGAAAAAGATCGGGGCAGCTTTGATCCGCGGGATTACCTGACCAAAGAAAAACCCCTGGCCTTCTCGACCTTAGCGGCGGGGTGGCTGGAGGTTAAGGCCCGCACGGTCAAGCGATCTTCGTATCGCAACCTGAAAGGGTATGTCGAGCGGGCAATTTCGGCCTGGGGTGACATGAATATCAAGGCTATTGGCTATGCAGAAATAGAGGACTTTCTTTTAGCACAGGACGTGAGCGCAAAAACGAGGGCCAACATTTGCTCCGGCCTGCATGGCTTCTGGATGTGGTTAGTCGATAGGGACATCATTGAGGCGGCCCAGGTGCCGAAGTTCCCCAAGGTGACCTTTGCTCTCGGCTGGCGCAAGACCATTGACCGTGAAACCCAGGCGGCGATCATTCAGGAGGTGCGCCGGCAGACCGAGGGCTTCAATCCTAAAGTCTGGATTGCCATTCATCTGTTAGCTCACTACGTAAGCATGAGGCCGTCTGAGCTGCTCAATATCCGTGAAGGAGATATAGACCGGAACCGGGGTCTCGTCCTTATTCCCTCACCCAAGGAGCGGGAGCCGAAGCTGGTCTGGCTTCTGGAGGAAGACGCGGCCCTTCTGTCTCAATTCCCCCAGGGCTTGCCACACCTGTTTTTTTTCCGGCATGGCGAGAAGATTTCAAGCAATTCCGTCAAGCCCGGCCAGAAGTTCGCCTTGACCATGCTTTACCGTTGGTGGAAACGCGCCTGTAAGGCCCTTGAAATCGACGGTGTGGACCTTTACGGCGGCACCCGGCATAGCACTCTGTCATGGCCCTGCGGAACGTGGCCTCACCTGAAGCAATCAGACGGCTCTCCGGCCGCGCCACGAACCAGGCCGTTGAGCGGCACTACCAGAAGAGCGCCGGGGAGACGCGGGACATCGCGGGCCGGCTCAGGGCTGATAACGTGGGTGGTAACGCTGATAACGCGCTGATAACGCGCTGATAACGAAAAACAGGGTGCGCCGGAAGGCGAACACCCTGTTTTTCGTTTCTAAAAGTGGCG
>ENA-OSEO01001683-OSEO01001683.1-sediment-metagenome-genome-assembly--contig:-NODE-1683-length-37713-cov-3.789749_pt1 | contig 37713 bp, 37 predicted proteins | sample MGYA00237883_ERZ534232 | MGnify/ENA metagenome assembly ERZ534232 | reverse complement strand
AGCCTCCCTAAGCTGGTTCTTATCCAGCTCAGTTTACTAAATCTACCAGGCTAACGGTTGCTTTTTATCATTCCTCCTTTTCTTATTGTAATACAGGTTTCAACCTGTTTTATTCAATATCCAGAAAAAAATCTTTGATTTCCCTTACAAGTCCGGCGGACAAGGGAAGCCTGTCCTCACCATAGGAAGCCCGGTTTTCAGTTTCATCTGCCACATCCCGCAGAAGGTGGTTCATCTGCGGAATAAGGGCAATCCTAGCCGAGGGAGCGGCCTTCTTTAGGGCCAGGGCATCCTCTGTAGAGGTCTGTAGATCCTGCTCCCCCTGAAGGATCAATACTGGACAATCAAGCGAGGCTATAAGAGCCCCAGGATCATAGGCGAACCAGGAGAGGAGGTAGGGCTGAACAGAGGGCCGAAAGAGGGGCATGAGCTCCTCCGGGACCTGGGATACCCTTTCTCCCCTGCGGAGGCTTTCCAGGATTCTCTTGGCCTCTAGCTCCATCTCCGGTCCAAAATTGTAAAGCTGTTTCTCCAGGGTGATATCTATGGGATAACCTGCTCCGGCAATGGATATTACAGCCTGTGCACCGGATGATTCTGCCAGGGCCAGGGCGACAAGGGATCCTTCGCTGTGGCCGATAAGAATATAGCGCCTTTCCGGAAACTGTTTTTTCAGCTCCTCGTACCATCCCTCTGCATCCTCTATGAGATTGGCGAAAAGGTAACCCTCTTCTCCTCTAAAGGCATCCCTGCTTCTGCCGGCGCCCCTCTTGTCAAAGCGGAGGGAAGGGATTCCCATCTCGGAAAGATGAATAGCCAGGCGCAGCAGGCTGTTGTTCTTTCCAGGCAAAAGGGGGGAATTCCCATCGCCGTCGGTGGGTCCGGAACCTGCAATAATCAGAGCAGCCCAGATACCCTTGTCCTCAAAAGGTTCTCTTATATCGCCCCAGAGGGTGCCGTCCGCCGCTAAAACAGAAACCTCCCGGTCCGTTCCCGCCAACTCAAAGGGGGATGCGAACGTCTCGGGTATCGGCCCTGCATGGGTCAGGGAAAAGGTACCAGTAAGGTTGCCCTGGAGAAACTTCCCGGAAAAAGCATCCCCTTCCGGTGTTCCTTCAAAACGGGCCTCGCCATTGGGAAGCGGCAGCCGCAGAGACAGACTTTTTCCGGCACTCCTTACCGGGGACAGAGGAACCTTTGACAAACCCTGAACGGGTATGCTGATCAGGTACTCTTCGTCGGTGTGGTCCAGGATAATCTGTATATTTTGACCATTCAAGACAAGCTGCCCCTGCCAGCGGCCATCCTCCAGGGACAGAGGTTCCCTGCTGCAGGACAAAAGCACCGCAGTCAGGGCCAGATAGATCAATCCTCTTTTCATTAAAAACTCCTTAGAAATATTATTGTAGTGATTACCAGTAAGGCCAGGACAAGGGAGAGGAGGAATCCCCAGGGTATCCATAAACCTCTGTCCCCCTGGGATTGAATCCTTTTCCTTGTCCAGCGGATCAATAAAAGAAAACTCAGTATCATCTGTGCCAGGGCTGCGAGGATTACTCCGATATGTCTGCCGTTCATGCCTTACTCCTGGGGCTAAGGTAACGGGACTGGCCGGATTGATCCATCGTGGTAAACACCGAATTTTCGGGAAAACCTGTTCTAGGGGTTTTTACTGAGGGATTTCTTTGGAAGGGGAGGTAAGGAATAGGGGTTTTAAAAAGCTATTGTTTCTGCTGCTGAAGGGGCGATACTCCCCTTGGCCTTCGTCGGGATTGTGGTTGAGCCAACATGATTATTCTTCGCTATTTTAAAAAGCAGCGCCGGCTGTATATTTTTATTACATCCCGCCTGGTTTATTGAGTTTATGCAGGAGTTCCACCCGGTTTTTTACCCCTGCTTTGCGGTAGATGTTGTACAGGTGGGTCTCCACTGTGCGGAGGCTTACACAGAGTTTGTCGGCTATCTCTTTGTTGGTTGCTCCGGCCTCCATGCAGCGGATGATCTCCCCCTCTCGATCGGATATTTTCCATCTTTTATAGTTGGCCTTCCTCCCCATCTCCCTATTCCCATGGGGCGAACCTGTTTTCCAGTCCCGGAGGAACCAGATAAGATCATTTATACCCCAGGAAAGGCAGAATACACCGATTATAAGGGTGCTGAGGGAGAGCAGGATAGGCAGGGGATAAAAGGCAAGGAAAAAATTCAATACAGTAAATAATAAATAATAAAGGGAGGAAAGTATAAGGAAGGATCTGATAAATTTTGGCAACCCCTGTCCCCGGATAGCCCAAAGAGAAAGGGCGGTAAAAAAGAGATTGTAGAAACCCGACACAAAACCGGAAACCAGGAGGGAGGGTTGTTTTAAAAGAAACCAGATTCCCAAGGTGAGGGCTGCAAAGGTTGAGACATGGGCCCACCAGGGCCATCTTTTTCCCCTTAGCCGCGTAAAGGCCTCTGGTACAATCAATAGAAGATAGTAGGACATTCCGATCCGAGCCCAGTTGATTCCCAATTCCAACCAGACAGGGGGGGATTTAAGATACACGATTCGGAAGAAGGTGTAGGTCGCTAAGAGAAGCCAGAACAGGAAACCGCCCATGTAAAGCTGATACCAGGTAAGCCATGGAGAAGGATTTTGGATAAAACGTATGTAGGCCAGACCCAAGGAAGCAAAGAGTATCGTAAAGGCCAGAATATTGAACCACAGGGAAAGTTGCTCCATTTTGCCTCCTGGGGGAGTTTATAATAGAAAGGGATAAAAAGGGAAGGGGAGATTACAACTGTAGTTCTTCAAAGCTTGTGGTGACGGAATTTATATAGTAAAAAGCTTATTTTCAAAGGAGAAAAAGAGGTCTTGAGTACCGGTAGAAAAATCTGTTTAATAGAGCTGACTTAATTTCTATCAAGGATTTTGATGCCATGAGTTTACCGACAAAAGAGGAATTGAAAAGAGAGATAAATGCTGCAATTCAGGGTGTAATCGATAGGGAGGATTTTATTCTAGGTAAGGAGGTAGAGTTATTTGAAGGGGATACTGCAAGGTTTCTTGATGCAAAACATGCCCTCGGGCTCAATTCCGGTACCGATGCCTTTCTGATTTCCCTCCTTGCCCTGGGAATAGGAAGGGGGGACGAGGTAATTACAACGCCATTCTGTTTTGTTTCCGCTGCCGAGGCTATCGCCCTCTGTGGAGCTAAGCCTGTTTTTGTGGATATTGAACCAGCCACATGCAATATGGATGCCTCCCTGTTGGAAGGGGCTGTTACGGAGAATACAAGGGCTATAATCCCTGCCCATATGTATGGACTTCCTGCGGATCTGGATCCGATCCTCTCCCTGGCCCGGGAAAGGGGGATTTCCGTCATCGAGGATGCCTGCCAGGCCTTTGGATCAACCTATAATAACAGGAAAATCGGCAGTTTTGGGGATTTTACCGGCTTTTCCTTCTATCCTACCAAAACCTTGGGATCTTACGGGGATGCCGGTCTTGTAACCACAGACAATTATGAATTAGCCAATAAGGCAAGAAAGATAAGAAACCATGGGAGTAGTAAAAGATATTTTCATGATCTTCTGGGTATATCCAGCCGTCTCGATACCCTACAGGCAGCGGTACTGCGGGTGCAGATAAAATATACGGAGGAAAGAATCGCCCATCTTCGGGAGATGGCTGACCTGTACTCTAAGCTTCTTGAGGAAATTGAAGAGATCCGCCTTCCCCTGGAACCGGAGGGACGGAGCCATGTATTCACCTTGTACACCCTTCGCACAGAATACAGGGATTCCCTTTCGGAGTATCTCGCCGGAGAGGGTATATCCACCTCCATCATCTATCCGCAGTCCATCCACTTGCAGGAATCCTTTAAATTCCTTGGCCACACCCGCGGGGATTTCCCGGAAAGTGAGAAGGCTCAGGATGAAGTTCTCTCCCTACCCCTAAATATCTATTCCACCCGGGAAGAGGTCGAGAGGATTGCAGAAAAGGTGGTGGATTTTTTCCGTAAGTCTAAAAAAGGCTGATAATGGACGGACAAGAGGAAGATGGGAAGGGCTCTGTTGATTGTCAATTATAAAAAAATTGACCTGAAGACTAAAAGAGATTAGGATTAATCTATCCAAAATTGCCAGGAGGGGTATGGGTATGGTAAAACAGATAATTGTAGGCATAGATGGCTCTAAAGACTCCTTTGATGCCTTTAGGCAGTCTCTGGATATTGCAGGAAAGATTGATTGTACCATAAAGGCTGTATTTGTTATTGATATCAGAAAGACACAAATTCCCATTGTTTATGCCGGAGCTGCCTATGATGCTTCCTTTGAAAGAATATACATACCACCGGATCCGGATTTAAGAAGCATGTATGAGAGAATGGCGGGAGATATCAGAAAATTTGGGGAAAATATTTTAAAAAGATGCCAAGAAGAGGCGGATAAAAAGGGTATCCCCATAATGACGGTCATCAAGGAGGGGTATCCTGCAGAACAGCTTTATGAGGAATCCAGGTCTGGAGACCTGCTGGTGGTGGGTCAGAGGGGGGAGAATGCTCCCTATAAGAAGGGAATCGTTGGCTCTACTACGGAGGATATTGCCCGGGTAGCTCCAAGGCCTGTACTCGTATGCCCTTCCTACAGGCAGAAGATGGAGAGGGTTCTTTTTGCCTATGACCGCAGCAGAACGGCGGAAAATGCGCTGCAGTTCTATGTGAATACTGCTAAAAACCTTGCCAAGGATTTTGTGATGCTGGTTATCGGAGATGTAGGGGAGGATGACTCCCTGGAAAAGGAGATGCGGTATCTTAAAAAGCATGATATTCCCGTTAGAATCCTGGTCCGGGAGGGGAATCCTATTCAGGCGGTTATTGATGTGGCAGAGGAGATAGACACGGATATAATCCTTGTGGGAGCCCATGGAAAGAACAAGATCAAGGATTACATCCTTGGATCTACCACGGCAAATCTGCTTAGGAAAAGCACAGTGCCTGTTCTTATTGTTTATTAATTTAATACCACAGGCAAACTAGAACTCCTATTTTTTAAATAGGTCTTGCCTAGAAAAAAGTTGTGCTTTATTCTGTAAATCCAAGGAGAAGATATGGCTGAATCGGAAAAGCAAATGCAACTGGTTACTTTTCAGCTTGGGGAAGAGCATTACGGTATAGATATAATGAGTGTAAAGGAGATTCAAAAGGTTCAGGATATCCGGACCATTCCCAATGCCCCATCCTTTGTGGAGGGCATTTTCAATCTCCGCGGGGGGATCATCCCTGTTATAAACCTTCATAAACGTTTTCACATAAAAAGGCTTGCCCTGAATGAGGAAGACAAACTTTTAAGTGGATTTTTGATCCTTGATTTGGGGGGGATGCAGATAGGTGTTTTTATAGATAAGGTTTCCAGAGTGGTAACCATAGATCTGGATTCAATTCAGCCGCCGCCCCAGATGATCTCAGGTATAGGAGCGGAATATATCCAGGGGGTTGTAAAGGAAGAGGAGGGGTATCTTATAATTCTGGATATCCACCGTCTCTTTGATCCAAAGGAATTACAGCAGATTAATAAATTAAGTAAGTAGTTCCCCAAAAGGGTTTTTCCAGATGAGATACTAGGTAAAATCTCTATATACTATTTCAACAGGTGTGATGATCAATGTTAATACCGGTTTTCAAGCCCTCAATACGCAGGAAAGAGATGGATGCCGTGTTATCCTGCATGGTAAGCGACAATCTATGGCCAGGAAATATTGCAGAAACCTTTATTAAGGAGATGTCTCTTTACCTGGGAGTTGCTGGTGGGGTAGCTCTTCGGGAGTATCCAAGGGCCTTGGAGGTGGCTGTGGAGGCTCTATCTCTGGAGCCCGGTGCAAAGGTGATACTCTCTGCTTTGGATCCCGAGGAGTATATTAAAATTCTTCAGGAGAATGGGTATCAACCTCTCATAGTGGATGTTAAGGAACAAAATGGATGTATAGATCCTTCTAGGGTGGAAAAGGCTCTGGTGGAGAAACCCCAGGCCATGATAGTCAGTCATCCCCTGGGATTTGTTCCCAATCTTGAGGAACTTTCAGCTTTCGGATTGCCTATAGTGGAGGATCTTTCTTCCGGGTTCGGTTCCCATACGGGAAGCAGAAAATCGGGGACCTACGGCAGGTTTACAGTTGTAAGACTTGAACCGGAGGATATGCTCACTGCCGGTGGAGGGACAGCGGTATTATCTGTCCAGAAGAGGGATCTGGGGATATTGCGGAAAATTGCGGATCAGCTTTCTCCCACAGTAAAACTTCCAGATTTCAATGCCGCACTGGGATTATCCCAGCTCCATTCCCTTGAACAGTATATTCATCGGAGAAAGGAGCTTGCCTCCCTCTACACCGCTGCCCTGGCAAAGGGAAGACATAAAACCCTCGTTCAGGAGGGGGATGCGGAGAATATGATCTATTCCTTTCCTGTAACCTTCTCTCTGGGCGCTAGGGATGCGGTAAGCTATGCAAAAAAGATGGGGATAGAGGTAATACCAGCCTTCAGGAACAGGGTACTGGATTCCGCTCCTGACCCTTTGGCCTGGAAGAATGCCTCGTCTCTTTGCCAAAGAACACTGCTGTTTCCTCTTTACCCCATGCTGGGTAAAAAGAATGCTTTGGTGGTAGAAAGGGTGCTGTCTGCCTTACCTTAGAGTACAAAAGGGTGTGTATCATGGAGATAGAGATAAAAAAGGTACTTATAATTGTAAATCTCCTTAAAATTGACGCCCAAGGTATGGTTAAAGAGATAATTGATTACATGAACCTCCAGGGAATAGAAACAGAGGTTTTTAGTTTCCGCGGGATTGCGGGCCCTTTCGAGGTTAAGGATGCGGATCTGGCCATTGCCTTGGGTGGGGATGGTACAGTACTCTTCAGCTGCAGACTGTTATTTAAAAAGAGCACTCCTATTTTGGCAGTCAATCTTGGAAGGGTGGGGTTTATAACCGAGGTAGCCAAGGAGGAATGGCAGGAGGCCTTTGAAAAGTACCGGCAGGGCTCTTTGGGAATAAGCGAAAGGCTTATGTTGGAGGTTTCCGTATTCCGGGAAGAACGGCTCCTCTGCCACTACTTTGGTCTTAATGATTCTGTTGTTTCATCTTCCGGAATTTCTAAAATCATCCGTCTTCATGTAAAACTTTCCAACACCTCCCTGGGGGAATACCGTGCCGATGGTGTTATAATCGCAACCCCCACAGGTTCAACGGCCTATTCCGCTGCCGCAGGAGGACCGATCCTGGATGTGGATATGGAAGCCCTAATTATAGCTCCCATCTGCCCCTACACCCTGGCAAACAGACCCCTGGTGGTAGAGGCTGGGCATTCTGTGGAGGTAGAGGTCCTTTCCGGCCAAAGGGCGGATGTTCTTTTAACTGTGGATGGTCAGAGTGTTTTTCCCCTTAAACCAGGGGACAGGATTCTTTTTAAAAAGGCCAAGGAAAAGGCATTGATTATCCGTTCCGATAAGAGAAATTTCTTTGAGGTTCTTCGGGCAAAACTGAACTGGCTTGGGGGCACAGATGCTTGAGGAACTGGAAGTCAGAAACTATGCTCTTATAGAACATATACAAGTTTCCTTTAACAGAGGATTGAATATCCTTACCGGAGAAACTGGTGCAGGAAAATCAATTCTTGTGGGTGCCTTAGGTCTTCTATTAGGTGGAAGGGGGGAAACAGAGGCGATCCGTACAGGAGCGGAGGAGGCGGTCATTACCGGCCTTTTCCGGGTAGAATCGCCGGAAGCAAGGAATTGGCTTGTGGAGAGGTCAATCGAACCAGAGGATGGAACGGTTTTGGCCCGCCGGGTGCTAAAAGCAGGGGGAAGGGGATCCATCTATATACAATCAGTCCCAGTAACAAAGAACGAGATAGCGGAATTCACTTCCTTTATTTTCGATCTCCATGGACAACATGAGCATCAGTCTCTTTTACAGCTGGAAAACCAAAGGAGACTGTTGGACCGCTATGGAGAAACAGAGGAGGAAGTCTCCCTCTTAGGTGAGGATTTTTCAAAACTGACCCAGCTTAAGAAGGAGTATGAGACTCTCCTTAAGGCGGAAAAAAACAGACTTCGGGAGATGGATCTTCTCCAATATTCGATTAAGGAGATTCAGGATGCAGCCCTTAAGATCGGGGAGGAGGAGGAACTGGAGAGGGAGCACAGCATACTCTCACAGTATGAAAAACTCTACCTTCTTTTGGAGGAGTTTACAGACCATGCCTCAAACCTGAAAACAGGATACCTTCCGGCACTCTACAAGGCCAGATCTTCTCTGGAAGGGATAAGGGATATAAATCCAGATCTATCCTCCCTCTCTAAACGGCTTGAGGATTCCTATTTCGAACTGGAGGACATTTCACAGACTGTCAAACAGTATCATCAGAATATGGTTTTTGATCCGGAAAAACTTTCTCGATGTGAAGAGAGGCTTCACCAGATTCGTAAGCTTAAGAAGAAATATGGCGACTCGACAGAGGAGATCCTTAATTTCCTGGAAGAGAGCAAGAAACAGTTCCTGGTTCTGGAAAATTGGGAAGAGGAGAGGGGAGAGCTTTTAGAAACCATTACCAGCCTAGAGAAAAAGGTTCTGGCTCGGGCAAAGGGAATCTCCCTTAAAAGAAAATCCGCAGCCCTTAACCTGCAGGGAAAGATAGAGGAGAATCTTAGAGCCTTGGGCATGCCCAAAGCCACCTTTATAATAGAAGTAACCCAGAGAACCGCAGAATCGGGAAAACCGGCTTGCGGTCCTACAGGCATAGACCAGGTAGAATTTACAATCTCTCCTAATAGTGGGGAACCGGCAAAACCTCTGCGCTCCATTGCCTCCGGCGGGGAACTCTCCAGGATAATGCTGGCCATTAAGTCGGTGCTGGCGGAGAAGGACAGTATTCAGTCCCTGATTTTTGATGAAATTGACAGCGGTATTGGAGGGGATGTTGCCCTTTCGGTAGGGGAGCATCTGCAAAGGCTTTCCAAACATAAACAAGTATTATGTATAACACATCTTGCCTCTATAGCTGTTCGTGCCGATAATCATATCAAAATTGAAAAAAGAGAAAGGGAAGAAAGAACAATAACAGAGGTTAGTTCCTTGGCAGGAGAGGAGAGGGAGGAGGAGATTGCCCGGATGCTTTCCGGTAAAAGCGCCTACGAGGTTTCTCTGGCTCATGCAAGAGAGTTGTTGATCCGGTACGGTCCCGATGGGTTATTTATGAAATAATTTGGAAAGGGAAGGAGTTTCCTGTGGCAAAACTGAGCAGTGAAGCAAAAAAGAGATACTTTGATAAATTAAAAGAATATAAAAATGTGATTGATCAGATTATACAAAGGGAAAAAACTCTCCTGCAGGTTGCGGATACAGATGAAAACGGCGGGAGTTTTAAAAAACTGATTCTTGCGGATGAAACCCTTAACCTTGTTTCATATTTTCTTATGATGAATGGAATTTCTGTCTCCCTTCTGGGAATCAAGAATGAAGGGTTTCTTAACGATGCCCGGAAGGCCCTCTACAAGGCTCTTATCTATCTTGAGGAGGTTATAAGCCCCCTCATTGATGCTCCCTTTTCCGATTACGAGGATAAGCTTAAGGCATTGGAAGGTTATGATGACGAAAAAAGGTACAATCTTTTAAAAAAGCTGGGATTTACCATAGACAGTATAAATGAGAGTTATGGGGATAATTCAAAATGGAAATGGTCCTTTGTAGAGATTGAAGGAAGATTTGCTGCCATTGCAAAGAATCTCTTGAATCTCAAGACCCTGGTAGCCGGACTTGACCCAAGGGTTAAGGGCTACGAAGCCCGGTTCCGGCATCTGGTACTGGTAAAAAAACTGCTTCAACAGTCAGCGGATAGATACAGGCAGAAATATGAACTTTCCACCTTAAGGATTGACGACTTTAAACTTGCTATAAGTTATCTTTCCGCCTTAAGAAGGATCCATCAGCTTCTTGGGGAAACCAATGATGCCGAGGTGGTTAAAAAGAAGATGGAAATCTGGAAGGCAAAAATGGAAGCGGATCTCCGGAAAATGGAGGAGGAAGCTAAAACCGCAAAACTCCAGAAATAGATCTGCCCTTTCTACTTTTTAAGATCATGAAGAGCGTCGTAAGGAAACAGATCCTTCATAGTGGTTTCCACCACCGCGCCCTTTCCTCCTTTAAAAAGGATTGGGAAATCGGGGGGAACAAATTCCGAAATAAACTGGCGACAGGCTCCACAGGGGGAAACGGGATAATCCGCCTCTGGGCACACTACCGCCAGGGCTTCAAAATCCTTTATTCCCTTGGACAAGGCCTGGACAAAGGCGCTTCTTTCCGCACAGATGGTTAAACCGTAGGAACGGTTTTCCACGTTAGTACCGGTTATTATTAATCCATTGGCACACAGGAGTGCAGCTCCGACCCTGAAGGAGGAGTAGGGGGAATAGGAATACTCCGCTGCCTCTTTTGCCCTTTCTAAAAGTTCCTTGTAATTCATGGGAGCATTATACCATGGAGGGTTTAAAAAAGGAATTAAAGTTTTTGTTGCTAGTAATAGTTTTTAGCTTATCATTGACAGGCTGGAAGGCCTGGTATAGGATTCCGAAAGGGGATTCAATACAGTTAAAATGAAGAAAAAAATCTATTCTGTTCTATTTATTATTATCCTGCTTGCATATTTTTTTCTCTTTCCTGGAACAATCTCAAAAGAAACCCTCTTTGTGCCCCTCTGGGAAACAGATGTATCGGAGAGAACCAACCTTACTCTCCTACCGGGGAAGGGGGTTTATCCTTATAAAATGGGAAATCTCTTCGGTTACCTGGATGAAAATGGACAGCCTGTGCTGACCGGACGATCCTCCTATGATGTAACCCTCTCTTCCTCCTCCTATATAAACTATTCCAATGTACAGGAATCCCTAATTTTAAGGAGTACCGGAGGGGAGATCCTGGCAAACCTTCAAACCCGGGCTTATCCTGTTTTTATAAAGGAAAGACTTTTTCTTTTAGGTCAGGACAGAACCGAAGTTTCGGAAATCTCCAGGGAGGGCGAACTGCTGTGGAAAAGATCCTTTAGCTCCCTTATAAGCAGTATGGATTCTAATCCGCAGCATACTCTCCTAGGGCTTTTAAATGGCAGGTTTGTTCTTTTGGACAGGGAGGGGCGGGAGCTGTTTTCCTACGAGCCTGGGGGGAGCAGGCTCTCTGCAATCTATTCCTGTGCCCTTTCGCCAGATTCGACTTACCTGGCTGCGGTTAGCGGTATCGATCCTCAACGCCTCGTAGTGCTGGAAAGGAGAAACGAGGTTTACAGGGCAGTGGTGGTTTTCAATCTGGAACAGTCAAGAAGGAGGAATCAGTTCCTTGCCTTTTCCCAAGACGGGAATTTCCTTTTTTACGAAGGATTGGACAGGATCAGGTACTTTGAAATAAAGGGCCGCGGAAAGGGAGAATTGGAATACCAGGGAATCCTAACCGGTTACCATCTTCCCGGTTATGGGGAGGTTTCCGGTATCTCCTTTCAGAAGGAGGACTCTGTGGGCTTTTCCTTCTTTTCCGCCTCTGGTGGACTTTTATTTACAAAAACTATACCAGGAGTTAACCCCTATCTTTATGCCAAAGGTGATCTGATGATCCTGGGGGCAGATACCTCTCTTCTGGGGATAAAGGTTGTAAAGGAATAAGGAACAAAACAATGCGTAAAGCCTTTTTTGTCCTGGGTTTATTTTTCTCCATCCTGGCAATACCTGCCCTGGATTGGCCAGTTTCTCCCCTAGCTCTTATCTCCACCTTTGGGGAAAGCCAGAACGGCCACTTTCACAAAGGGATTGACCTGGCCGGAGGGGGGATGCAGGTTTATCCTGTAGATACTGGGGAGGTACTTTTCCTGTTTGAGGAGAAGTTCTCTCCTCTTCAGCTTCCTTCCGGGTTGGGTAGTTTTATAGTCCTTGAACACAACCGGGAGCTAAGATCCCTGTATGCCCATCTGAAAAGGGGTAGCATTCCCCAGGATCAGGGAAAGATTTCCCGTGAGGAGATCCTAGGTATATCCGGAGACACGGGGAATACCACAGGGCCTCATCTCCATCTTGCCCTTTTTGACATGGAATTCAATCAGATAATAAATCCGCTCCTTGCTCTTCCGCCGCTTCTGGATACAAGGAGACCAACCCTGGAGGCTGTTCACCTAAAAACAGGAACCCAGGCAATAAATTTGCAGTCTTCAAATATTATCCCTTCCAGTGTTTACGACCTTATTGTTACTGCCTACGATTTGAGCGAGGAGGTCAAATATTTCTGCCCCAGGTCTCTGTTTTCTCTGGAAGTTTATCTGAACGGAGAGCAGAAGTACAGGATAACCCATGAGGCCCTAAAGGAGAGGGATAATTCCCTGGTTTTGGTGCAGTCCCCTGCTTTGAGTTATAAGGATTATTATAAGGATCAATGGGAGATGAGCCCGGGAAGGATAACCCTTAATCCCGGGGATTCTAGATTGGAGATTGTTATCCGGGACTTTGCAGGTAATGAAACAGTAAGAACCTTCTTATTAAAGGTACAGAATTGAAGATAAAGACCTTTTCCAGCGAGCGAGGCGGGGAGGATACAAGGGAAATCCCTTGTCCCCTCTGCGGTAGCAGGGAATATCAGAAGGCCTGGAAGGGAGATGCCCTGTTTGTCCGCTGTTTAGGCTGTTCCCTGGTTTATCAAAATCCGCAACCCTGCCAGGGTGAGCTTGTAAAAAGATACAATTCCAACTATTTTTCCTATGAAAAGGAGAACGAAGGAAATTTCTTTTCCCTTATGACCCTGGGGCTCAAGGATCTCAACTTTAAAAACCATATACCCGAGATTCTTGCTTTGGGTGGCAAGGTTCTTGATGTGGGGTGTGCCACTGGTCTCCTTTTGGAACACTTCCGTTCTCTGGGTTTTACACCCCGGGGCGTGGAGGTTTGTAGAGAATCCGCCGAATACGGCAGAATAAATAGAGGACTGGATATCTTCCCAGGAACCCTGGAGGAGGCGGGCTTCGAAGGTGAAAGTTTCGCCCTGGTGCATTGTTCTCATCTGTTGGAACATTTAACAGATCCCAAGGGTTTCCTGCGGGAGGCTTACAGGATTCTTAAACCAGAAGGTTTTTTGATCTGTTCCACCCCAAATATTCTGGGTTTTCAGGCCCGAATCACAGGGGCTGGCTGGCGTTCTGCCATACCGGATCATATGGTTCTCTTTTCAAAAAGAACCCTCCCTCTTCTTTTGGAAAAGGAGGGTTTTAGGACCCTGTTGATCAAAACCTGGGGGGGGCTGGCAAAGGGATTAGCGCCAGGGTTTCTTAAAGATTTGGCAGATCCTCTTTCCAAGGTTTTTGGTTTTGGGGATGTCATGATCCTGCTTGCAAAGAAGGGTTCTGTCCTTAAAGCTGAAGCAGGGATTCTTTAAGCCCTTCCACGTCTATCCCGAAGGCATCTCCTAGCTTGTACAACCTTTTAATGCCCTCCAGTTTTGCCAGTTCCGGAGGATAATTCTTGTAAAGTTCCTTAAGGGCCGGGTACTCCTCCGCGGAGTCATCGGCCTGGCCGGCCAGTAACCTTTTTCCAGTTTCCTGGATAAACCTGAACAGGGCGTTTTGAAAAATGGTTATATCCGATGTAAGACCCTTGGCCTTTTCCAGATTGTACAATTCTATCAGTTCCTCGATTGCTCGGGTATCCAGAGAGCTCCTTATAGGTTCCAGTTTTCGTTCATAGTGGTCCGCAAACAGCCTGCTCAGGGTTTCCTTTTCCAGAATAATTCCATGAGTCTCCGCAAAGGTTAAAAGGTGCTTAAGTTCCGGCAAGGCTTTCTCTCCCTGGAAGGGGGAGGCGGCAAGGTTCCTTTTTATTTTGGCAGAGATTACAAAACTACCCAGACCTGAAAGACTTTCGGGAACCCTGGTATGGAGGTTCTTAAAAGAAGAGATCAGGTTTTCAATATCCTGATAAAGCTCTCCAAGTCCATCGGCAGCCTCTTCTTCTGTTTTTTCAAAGAGTACCTTCAAAAGCTCTGACCGCAGGGACAGGGAAAGGGATGCAGGATTGACTATCTTTTCTTTGCCTTCCTCATCCTGGAGGTGTAAAATCAAGGCAAAACGGGAGGTTCTTTTTATTTTAAAAGAAAAGTGATACTCCTTGCCCGTGGCTTTGTGAATTATCAAGGCATTTCCGGTTTTATCGTAAAAATTTCCATTCATTTTAAGATTTCGAAGCTGATAAATGAACCAAGGATCGTGGGGAAGGGAGAAAAATCTTCGGAGAATCAGTTCCGCTGCTGCGGTTTCTGGTCTTATTATTCCGGGAATTATACGGCTGTCCGCTATTCTTCTGCCGTTCCAGGAGGGATCCTCGTTACAAACTGCCTTTTCCATTTCTGATAAAAAATGCTCCTCCGTCTGGCTGCTTAGGAAGGGTTTGTAAAGTTCCAAAGCCTTAAGAGCGTATTGGATATTCTGAGTCGCCTCCAGGCCGCAAAGATCGGCAAAGAACCATCCGCAGGAGGTGAACATAAATTGCCCGAACCTCTGACCCTCTAAGAGGGTAAGGAGTTTTTGCCTGGCTTCCTCTCTATGCACATAGTTCTCTTTTAATAGGGAGTCAGCAAATTCTCTGGGATTTTTTTCTCCCGTTAATACCTTGATATATCTGTTCCTTGCCTCCCCGGGTTCCTTATCTGAAAGGGAGGAAAACTCTCTATGGTAAGCCTCGGTAAGGGATTTCTGAAGATCATCCATAGCCTTTCTTAAGGGGACCCTCCACTTCTGGTTCCATCCCGGTTCCCCGCCGGTAGAGCATCCGCAGTCCTTATACCATCGGGATACACCGTGGGAACAGCTCCAGGATGTGCCCCTGTCCTCCTCTCCTCCGCGCAGTTTTACCCGGTTCTTTGGAGGAAAGAGCTCCAGATACCCCCCATAATTGATGAATTCCAGGGTTTTGCCCTTTTCCACCTTTCTTATAAGGGCGGCAAGACACATATCCCCAAAGGGTTCATGATGGCCGTAAACCTCCCCATCCGTGGCCACGGTAATCAGGTTGGTAGTGTCCGAGGCCTTGAAATAGGATAGCAGGGTGTTGTAAAGAAGATCGGCGCTCTTAAGAAGATGATCAAAGGAGATCCTTTGGGCCAGTACGGGGTTGTAGAAGAAAACCGTTAGTTCTCCTGCCGGAGTTTCCAGTAAACAGGGTCTTCCCGAGGGTGCAGGGGAGTCTCCCAGGTCCTGGTAAAAATCCTCTCCCTCCCTTTTAATGGCCTGCGCCTGCCAGGGTGAAAGGATCACGAATTTGACTCCCTGTTCCACAAGGATTTCCGCCGTGTTTGGATCCAGGGCAGTTTCCGGAAGCCAGAATCCCTCTGCCTTTCTTTTAAAATGGTATTCAAAGTGTTTTAATCCCCAGATAATCTGGGTTTTTTTATCTTCCGCCGCAGCCAAAGGAAGGATTGTGTGATTGTAGCCCTGCGCCAGGGCATTCCCATGGCCATTATACCTGGAAAGGCTTATCCTATCTGCTTCCAGAATTCTGCTGTAAACCCTTGGGGCATAGGCCTTAAGCCAGTCCAGGAGAGTAGGCCCCACATTAAAGGAGATGTACTGATAATTGTTTACCAGATCGGTAATTCTTCCCTGAGGGGAAAGGATCCTGGAATTGGCATTTGCTCCATAACACTCCTTGGCGATCCGGATATTCCAGTTTGCAAAGGGTTTTGCCGATTCCTGCACAGGGATGGTTCCAGTCCAGGGGTTCTCCCTTGGAGGCTGGTAAAAATGGCCGTGGAGGCAGAGAAAGTTTTTCATAATCTAATCTTCATATTTATTTTACCTCTTGTAAAGAGTGCCGTCAGATCCAGGTCCTTAGATCCAGGCCTTGACATGAAAAGTTCATTTACCTAGGATAGGGACAATCTTAACCCAAGGAGGACCTTTTATGACTAAGGAGAGACTTTTAAACCTCTCTAAGGAGAGTCTGATTTCCTTGGCAGAGCAGGAAGATGTGGATTTTTCTCCCGAAGCAGGAAAGGAGGAATTGATTGAGCTGATTCTCGAGGCTTTGGAGGAGGAAAGGTCGGAACACGAAAGCTCCAATAATCCTGCCATGCGGGTTAAAGAAACAAAGTACGACATCATCCTTGAGAGGATCCTCTCCCCAAGGGAGGATGAATTTCCAATACCGGAAACCTACAACGAAACCTATATCAAGCTTCTTATGCGAGATCCCTTATGGGCTTATGCTTACTGGGAATTGAAGGATTCGGATCTGGAGATCTTTCAGGGAGGATTCCTGGCTTCAGACCCCTTTATAAGGGTTTACGAGATTCAGGAATCCCTGCAGAATACTCCGGTGAGTACCTCCTATTTTGATATTCCTGTAAAACTTTCCGATAACAACTGGTATATCAACCTGCCCAGGGCAGGATCCTCTTACTATCTTGCCCTTATGTACAAATTAGGAAAAACTGAAAAGACTCTTTGTACATCCAATACCATAAAAAGCCCTAATGAAACCTATGGCCTTTTAAAGGATGGAGGGGGAATAGCGGATGCTGGCAATGATCTTGTGCTTCTTTCCGGACTTTACGATTTTGAGGCACCCTCTTCAAAGAATGTAATTCCACAAAGAATCATCAGTTTTTTAGATGCTCAGTATATTCAATTGAAAGATTAATAAAAGGACTCTTTTATGTGCAAAGGATATCTATGTTTGGTTTTTCATGCTCATCTTCCCTTTGTCAGGCACCCAGAATACGAAAGTTTTTTAGAGGAAAACTGGCTCTTCGAGGCTATCTCCGAAAGTTATCTTCCCCTTTTACGGGTAATGAACAAATTAAAGGAGGACAGTATCCCCTTTAAATTGACCTTTTCCATCTCTCCCACCCTTGCCTCTATGCTCTCCGATGAACTTCTGCAAAAAAGGTACATAAATCATCTGAAGAAGATGCAGGACCTGGCGGCCAGGGAGGCGGACAGGACAAAACGGGATTCCCATTTTAAGCCCCTGGCCCTCATGTACAAGGAGCTTTTGGAGGCAAATTATTACGATTTTACCGAAGTCTACAAAAAGAATATTCTAAAGGGTTTTAAAGCCCTGGAAAAGGAAGGTTATCTGGAGATAATCACCAGCTCTGCCACGCATGCCTTTCTACCCCTGTATGACCAGTATCCTCAGGTTGTGGAAGCTCAAATAAACACAGCGGTGATTTCCCATGGCAGGCTTTTTGGAAAGGAACCAACAGGATTCTGGCTTCCGGAGTGTGGTTATTATCCAGGAGTGGAAAAACATCTTAAGGCAAACAATCTTCACTACTTTTTTACCGCTGCCCACGGAACCCTCTTTTCTCCCTCCCGGCCAAAGTACGGGGTTTACGCACCCCTTTGTTGCAATAATGGGGTGCACTTCTTCGGAAGGGACCTCCAATCCTCCTCTGCCGTATGGTCAGGTCAGGATGGATATCCGGGGGATGCTACCTACCGGGATTTTTACAGGGATATAGGTTTTGATCTTTCCCTGGATTATATCAGGCCTTACATCCACGAAGGGGATATCCGAATCTTTACAGGCTTTAAATACTATGCCATTACTGGCAAAACTAACCAGAAAAAGCCTTACAACCGAGAAGAAGCCGCAGCAAAGGTTAGGGAGCATGCAGAAAATTTCTTGTACCAAAGAACAATGCAGGTAAAAAGGCTCAGCCGGCTTATGAAGCGCCCACCTATTGTAGTTAGCCCTTATGATGCCGAGCTTTTTGGCCACTGGTGGTTTGAAGGCCCCCAATGGCTGGATCATCTTATCCGATTCTCGGCGGAACAGCAGGAGGTGGAGATGATTACTCCCTCGGAGTATCTAAAGCTTTATCCGGAGAATCAGATCGGCCAACCCTCCTACTCCAGCTGGGGGAACCGGGGTTATGCAGAGGTATGGCTGGATTCCAGTAATGATTGGATCTACAGGCATATCCATAAGGCAATCGAAAGAATGACGGAACTGGCCATCCGTTTCCCGGAAGAGAAGGGTTTAAAGAAAAGAACCCTCAACCAGGCTGCCCGGGAGGTGATCCTTGCCATGGCCTCCGACTGGCCCTTTATAATGAAAAACGGCACTACAGTTCCCTATGCTGTAAGAAGGGTTAAGGAGCATCTCCATAATTTTAACAGGATCTACGAGAATCTCTGCAGGAATACGGTTAATACAGAATGGCTCACTTCTATAGAAAAGAAGAATAATGTTTTTCCAGATATCGATTATCTGATTTTTTCTAATGGTTAGGGAATTACAGGCCCGCCATCTCCATTAGTTCCGGCAAAGATAGCTGTTCCAGATAGTAAAGGGAGGTAGTTTCTCTTCTCTCCTCCCGGTTGACGATCTTGGTAACCCTGTAAAGAATCATCTTATGGGTGGGCAGGGGAGTAAACACCGGGTTTCCGTTAATATCCACCACCTCGTTTATCTGTAAAGGTCTAAAAAGCTCCTGGGTATCCCCCTCGGGAAATACTAAATATCGGGAGATCTCCGTCAAACCTTATCCTCCTTTTCTTCCTCCTGCCCCTCCATCAAGGTAAAGTTCCTTATTTTTGGTTTGGGTTGCTCCTCTTTAAACTCTTCGATAAGGGTAACGGTTTGAAAGGGGAGCATTATATGTTCTGCGGAACCAAAGGTTCGCTTTACCTCATCCTGGGAGGGGTCTATTATCAGCTTTCCTCCCTCGGGGAAAATTAGGTCCCGGATGGAGACGAAATAGGGATGGGTCAGATCCAGGCTTTTGGCGGAGAGGGAAATTTCCTTTTCCTTCCATTTAAAATGAACCTTGTAGATCGGCACGGGATACTCCTTGAAAGAATAATCTCATATTTCACCCGCCTTAACTACTTAACTAATGTAAAGATAATATTATCGGTATTCTTGATTATTTACTTTAATGAAAAAAAAGCTGGTTGACATCTGTACCGAATACGATAGTATTAGAATATGTGGGAAAATGTGGGGAATTTTAGTAAAAAGTGGTATAACGTGTGATTACGGGGGAATATAAAAACACCGTTGATGAAAAAGGGAGGCTTCTCGTGCCTTCCAAGATCCGCTCCGCTATCACCGGAAATGTACTCATAATCACCCGGGGGGTGGAGAAGTGTCTCTGGCTTTTTCCCCCGGAGGAATGGAAGAGGATTTCCCACCTGCTTCTCGATTCCACATCCCTATTTAAATCAAAAACCAGGCTTCTCCAGCGTCGGATTATTGCTCCTGCCCAAGAGTGTGAAATTGATAAGGCCGGCAGAATCAATATTCCCCCAACCCTCCGGGAATCGATAGGTTTAACCAAGGATGCGGTTATTCTGGGAATAGAGCGGTATATGGAGATCTGGGATGAAGGAGCCTACGAAGAGTTCCTCGCGGATAGTGAAAAGGAGTTCATGGAAGCAGCAGAAGAATTGGGAGAGATCCTGCAGTTATGAAGGGACTTGTAATGGAAACAGTTCATTATTCAGTAATGAAAAGGGAGATACTAGAATATTTAAAACCGGAAGGGGAAGAGGCTTTGTTTATAGATACAACCTGCGGAGAGGGAGGCCACGGAGAAGCGATGCTTTCCGAATTTCCTGGTCTTAAGGTTGTGGAGATAGATGCGGATGCGGTAATCCTGGGAGTGGCAAAGGAGAGGCTTAAGCCCTTTGGCTCCAGGGTAAGGTTCTACAATACCTGGTTCAATCAATTTTTTAAGGATTATCCCCTGGGCGAGGAGAGGCCCGATCTGATTCTGTTTGACCTAGGAATTTCAATGTTCCATTACGAACGGAGCGGAAGGGGGTTTTCCTTTCAAAAGGACGAAACCCTGGATATGAGACTGGGGGAGGGGCTTGAGACCTCTGCCTTTGATGTCATCAACCATTATCCCGAAGAGGAGTTGGCCGATCTTTTCTTTAAGTTTGGCGAAGAAAGGTACTCCAGAAGAATAGCTCGGGCCATCTGCGAATCTAGGCAGAAGACTCCGATTGCCTCCTCTACCGCTCTGGCGCAGGTGATTTGGAGGGCTGTTCCTGCAGAATACAGACATGGAAGGATTCATCCTGCGACAAGAAGTTTTCAAGCCCTGAGAATCTTTGTTAATGGCGAACTTGTTCGTCTGGAATCGGCCTTAAAATCCTCCTTTGATCTGCTTTTGCCCAGGGGAAAGCTGGGGGTTATCTCTTTTCATTCCCTGGAGGACAGGATAGTAAAGAGGTTTTTTGTCGAGAAAAGCAAAGCCTGTATCTGCCCGCCGGAAATGCCGATATGTAAGTGTGGGGGAGAAAAACGGGCGGAGGTTTTAACCAGAAAACCGGTTTGCCCCACCGAGGAGGAGATAGAAAAAAACTCCGCCTCCAGGAGCGCAAAATTTCGGGTGATAAGGAAATTGAAGGATGAATAGATCCGGAGGCTTTGCAAAACGAATACTGGTCTTTTTAATTCTGGTTTCAGTACCAGCCTTAGTATTTCTAAACCTCTGGCAGGTCTTTAATTACGATGCCTTGCAGGCCCAGGTAAATGATCTGGAGAAGGAGCAGAGGGATTGGCTGGAGTTAAACAAGAGGATGGTGGCCAATCTGGCCATTTACAGCTCCCCTGCGCGGTTGGATAAGCTTGCCCCGGAGGAGCTCGATTTAATAAAAAACAACGGGGAAAAGAATATTCGTATTCTTTTAACCCATAAAAAGGAGTAAAGGAAGAGTCTTGAAAAAAGGGAGGGGGCTTTTCAATATTTCCGAAATCCTCGAAATTACAGGCGGAACCTTGATCCAGGAGGGTAAGCAAGGGCAGGAGATCCGGGGAGTCTCTATAGACTCCAGGGAGATGCAGGAATCTTTTCTTTTTATTCCTTTGCCTGGAGAGAATACCGACGGACATCGCTATCTCCGGCAGGCTCTGCAGGCCAGAGCCTCCTGTGTTCTTGTTTCCAGAAGGTGGATGGAGGAGGAGGGGGAATCCACCCGTGCTCTTTTAAGGGAGAGTGTGCTGGCAGCTGCAGTAGTGGTGGAGGAACCACTTAAAGCCCTGAAGGACCTGGCAAAGAGATATTTAAAGGATAATTCCGATTTTAATAGGGTTGGAATAACGGGCAGCAATGGAAAAACAACTACCAAGGAGATTGTTGCCAATATCCTATCCCAGGATAAACCGACCTGGAAAAATCCTGGAAATTTTAATTCGGAAATAGGCCTTCCCCTGGCTTGCTTTTCGGTAAACCGTAGTTATGGATACGGTGTTTTTGAAATGGGAATGAATCATCCCGGGGAGATCGATTTTCTTGTGGATCTAGTTGATCCGGAATTAGCTGTTATTACCAATATTGGGACAGCCCATATAGGTCTTTTGGGATCCCAGGAGTCTATAGCCTGGGAGAAGAAGAGGATCTTCAGTAGGTTTAGCGGGCAGCAGAAGGCTTTTGTTTTTGAAGAGGACCCCTTTAAGGAGTTTTTAAGCAGAGATGTAAAGGGTCGGGTGTATGAATTCGGAAGAGGCAGTACACCGGGATTCCTTAAGGCGGAATCTCTGGGTATACGGGGAACCAAAGTAACCTTCCAGGAGGGAGAAATAATGTATCCTCTTTTTGGGGAGCACAATCTTCAGAATCTTCTCTGTGCCGTCCGGATAACCAGAGAGATGGGGCTCGATTTCGGGAAAATAAAGGCCGGAGCGGAGACGGTAAAGGGCCTTTTTGGCAGAAGCGAGGTATTAAAGGGGGAGATAACCCTGATCCAGGACTGCTACAATGCCAACTTTGATTCCATGGTAAAGGCTCTGCAATTCCTGCAGGAGATTCCGTGGAAGGGAAGAAAAGTATTAATCCTGGGGGCTATGCGGGAACTGGGAGTGAGCTCCTCCTCCTTTCACCGTGCCCTGGGGGAGTATATTGCCCAGTATCCCTTTAACGGGATATTCCTTTTTGGAGAAGAGATGGATTATACCCACAAGGCTCTATGTGAACGGGGAATCCAGGGGGTTTGCTTTTTCCGGGAGTACGGTGAGCTGGAGTCTCAGGTTCTTGCCTTTTTAAAGAAGGGAGATCTGGTTCTTGTTAAGGGCTCCAGATCTCTGGAGCTGGAACGGCTTACCAGGCCGCTTAAAGAGGTTTTCTTGTTAGGGAGAGAGGAAAGTGTTTAAAGAACTTTTGGTACCTTTAATGGATAAAGTTTCGGTCTTCAATATTTTCAGGTACATCACCTTCCGGTCCGCCTATGCGGCAGTGACCGCCCTCTTCCTCTGCTTTATCCTTGGACCAGTACTGATAAGATATCTTCAAAAGGTAAAAATCGGACAGTCGATTCGTGAGGATGGTCCCCAGACCCACCTTACAAAATCCGGTGTCCCCACCATGGGGGGCATCCTTATAAATTTCGCCATTATAGTATCTGTTCTCCTGTGGCAGGATCTGGATACTTCCTTTACCTGGCTGGCTCTTGCGGCGGTAGTGGGATTCGGGCTTATTGGGTTTGTGGATGATTACCTTAAGGTTTTCAGGAAGAATCCGGAGGGGCTTAAGGCAAGATACAAGTTTCTCGCCCAGATAGTTGTGGCCTTAGGAATAATTCTTGTCATCTATTTTACAGGAAATGAAAAAACTACCCTCCTCTATCTCCCCTTTTTCAAGTATCCGGTGGTGGACCTGGGGGTGTTCTATATCCCCTTTGCGGTGCTGCTCCTCGTGTACACCTCCAATGCCGTAAATCTTACCGATGGTCTGGATGGACTGGCTACCGGTCTTTTAATTCTTGTAGGAATAGCCTTTGCAGTTCTTTCCTACCTGACCGGCCGGGCAGATTATGCCTCCTACCTTGCCATCCCTTACCTGCCTGGAAGCGGAGAACTTACGGTTCTATCCTTTGCTGTAGTGGGAGCCTCTGTGGGGTTCCTCTGGTATAATGCTCATCCTGCCGAGATCTTTATGGGTGATACAGGAAGCCTTGCTCTGGGTGGGGTAATTGGGGTAATAGCAATACTGATAAAAAAGGAGATTCTTCTCATAATTATAGGAGGAGTGTTTGTCCTAGAGGGGCTCTCGGTGATAATTCAGGTGGTATCTTTCAAACTCACAAAAAAACGGGTTTTTAAGATGGCTCCTCTGCATCATCATTTTGAATTGAGTGGTTGGGACGAAAGCAAGGTAGTTATTCGATTCTGGATCCTTGGAGGGCTTTTTGCCATCCTTAGTCTTTCGACTTTGAAATTGCAGTAAAAGGAAAGGGAAGAGATGTTTTCTGTGGAGAGGGTTGGAAAAACAAGGGGTGACTCTATACTTTTAGGCATACTCCTGCTTTTGGTTGGCCTTGGGCTTTCCTCCATGCTCTCTGCATCCTATTTCCGGTCAGAGCTGACCTTCGGAGATCCCTACCACCTTTTTAAATACCAGGCCTTTATCTCTCTCTTTGCCCTTTTCCCCGGCCTGGTGTTTTCAAAAATATCACTGGAAAAACTAAAGGCCTTGATCCCTCTTATGCTTTTATCCGCCGCCTTTTTAATGCTTTTAACCTTTCTTCCGGGAATTGGGCACCCTATTCAGGGGGCGCAAAGATGGATAAGGATAGCAGGTTTCACCTTCCAGCCTTCGGAATATGTTAAATTTGTCCTCGTGATCTACCTTGCCCATATTTTCAGTAAGAAACAAGAGAGAATCCGGGATCTTATAAATACTGTAATTCCCCCACTTATCGTGGTAATGGGTTTTGTTTTTCTGGTTTACCTGCAAAACGATTTTTCCACTGCCTTTTTTATACTTTTTATATCCTTGGTTCTATTTTTTATAGCCGGAATTCCATTCCTTTACTTTTTCTTTCTTGGCGCTCTTTCTGTGCCCCTTCTATTAATCATGCTTCTTACCAAGGAGCACAGGGTTAACAGGATAATCTCCTTCCTTAATCCGGAGGCAGATCCTGTGGGAAGCGGTTATCAGGTCAGGATGGCCCTGGAGGCGTTGGAAGCCGGCGGATTCTGGGGAAGGGGATTCGGCAGGAGCTTTCAAAAGGTGGGGGGACTTCCCGAGCCCCATTCCGATTTTGTTTTTGCCGTACTGGCGGAAGAGACTGGATTTCTGGGTGTTCTGGTGATTATGGGATTGTTCATTGTCTTTGCCCTCCGGGGATACACCATAGCCTTTGAAAGCCAGGATCAGAACCGGCGGCTTTTAGCCTTTGGTCTTACCACCGCAATCCTTTACCAGGCCCTCTTTAATATCGCCGTTGTTGCCGGCCTTGTGCCAGCTACAGGAATTCCTTTACCCTTTTTCTCCCAAGGGGGGTCTTCCCTTCTAATGACCATCACCATGACGGGTCTGCTTTTTAACTGTTCCCGTAAGGAGTCACAGCTATGAGCAGTATAGCCCTATCAGCTCTCCCCTCCCGGGATAAACGGGAGAAAGCCAGAAGAAAGCATATCCTTGGCCGGATCTTTCTTTTTTCTATACTGGCTCTGATCCTTTTGGTACTTCTTGAACTTTTCTACCAGATTGTCGTGCTTCCAAAACTGGTGATCAAGAATATCAGTATTAAGGTGGAACAGGGAATTCCAATAACAGACGAACAGATCCTGGAGCTTTCCGGTTTTAAGGCAGGAGAAACCTTTTTTGCCACTAATGTAGACAGAATAAGGCAAAATTTGGAAGCCTATCCCCTTATAAGGAGTGCAGAGGTAACCAAAACTTTCCCAAATACCCTTGAAATATCCATTATGAAGCGTGTACCCTTGGCCATGCTTCTTGTTGAAATAGACCATAGAACCGTGCCCCTGCTTTTTGACTCCGAAGGGGTTGTATACGAGGTAGGTGCCTCCCTTACAGAGTTTGATCTTCCCGTGATCTCTGGAATAAAGATCAGAGAGATACAGCTGGGGATGAAGCTTCCGCCGGAACTTTTGATATTTTTAAAGGATCTGGACCAACTTAAGAGAAAGAACCCGGATCTCTTCAATCTTATATCAGAGATAAAATTCCTTAGAAAAAGAACAAGTGATTTTGAGGTTTTACTTTTTCCCACTATCCATCCGGTAAAAATCCATATAGGAAACAGGATTGATGAAAATCTATTAAAATATATAGTGATGATCCTAGAGGTTGTAACAAAAGAGGCTTTTATACCGAATCTGGAAGAGATCGATTTCAGAACCGGGGAAGTTGTCTACAGGATAAGGGAGGAATAGCCGTGTCCGCGGAGGGAATAATAGTCGGCTTGGATATTGGCACAACAAAGGTTTGTGCAGTTCTGGGGCAGTTCAATGACCGTGGCAATCTGGAGATAACCGGTGTGGGGACGAGCCCCTCCTATGGCCTGCGCAGGGGGGTGGTAATAAACATTGAATCTACCCTTAAGTCGGTAGCTCAGGCCATAGAGGCTGCAGAGATGATGTCCGGCAGGGAAGCCCAGTCGGTTTTTACAGGTATTGCCGGATCGCACATAGAGGGGATAAATTCCCGGGGTGTGGTAGCTGTAACCGGCAGGGGAAGGGAGATCACCCGGGAGGATGTAAACCGGGTTATTGATGCTGCAAAGGCAATTGTAATTCCCATGGACCGGGAAGTTATCCATGTGATTCCCCAGGAGTTTATAGTGGATGACCAAGGGGGAATTAAAAATCCTCTGGATATGATCGGAATCCGGCTGGAGGCAGAAGTGCACATAATCACCGGCTCCGTAACCGCTGCCCAGAATCTGTTGAAATGTGTAAACCGGGCAGGGTTCCGGGTTCAGGAGATAGTGCTTCAATCCATTGCCGCCTCCATGGCTGTACTCTCCAATGACGAGCGGGAGCTGGGAGTTCTTCTTATCGATCTTGGGGGCGGGACAACGGATGTTCTGGTCCATCTTGAAGGGGCTCCTTACCATACCAGTGTGATTGCCGTAGGCGGAGGTCAGGTAACCAGCGATCTTTCCATAATGCTTAAAACCCCCATAGAAGCAGCGGAGAGGATAAAAAAAGAGGCTGGGTGCGCCTATCTGCCCTTGGTGGACAGCGAGGAGGAGGTCATTATTCCCGGTGTTGGGGGGTGGCCCGCCGCATCGATACCTAGAAAAGAGATATGCAAGATCATTCAGCCCAGGGTGGCGGAAATACTCACCTTGGTAAAGGAGCAGATGGTAAAAAAGGACTATCTTAGGCACCTGGGAGGAGGCGTGGTTCTTACAGGCGGCGGGGCTCTTCTTCCCGGTACATCGGAACTGGCCAGGGAGATCTTTGGCATGCCTGCCAGGATAGGGTATCCGGAAAAGCTTGGAGGCCTGGTGGAGGAGTACAGAAACCCTGCCTATTCCACAGGAGTTGGTCTTGTAATGTACGGAGCCGCTCAGCTTATGGAGGGCAATGGAGAACGCTCTGTTATAAGCAAAAAGAATGACGGCTTGTTGAATAAGCTAAGATCCTGGATGAAGGAGTTCTTTTAGAATCAGTTTGGAAAAGAATCCGGACTAGGGGAGTTAGGTCTTGAAATCCGGATAGATATACAAAGGTTAAAAAATTTATGCTCTGGGAGGGGGCTATGCAGTTAGAAATAGTAGAGGATAAGGTAGTTAATCCTACCATCATCAAGGTTATCGGTGTTGGCGGCGGCGGAAGTAATGCCGTAAACAGAATGATAGCCTCGGGTTTAAAGAATGTTCAGTTTATTTCCGCAAACTCTGATATTCAGGCTCTTAAGTTAAGCCAGGCGGAGCTCCAGCTTCCCCTGGGCGCAAAGTTAACAGGAGGGCTAGGGGCAGGGGGTGATCCTGTGGTAGGGGAGCGAGCCGCCATGGAGAACAAGGAGGAGATAAAGAATATCCTCCGGGGTACGGATATGCTCTTTATCACCGCAGGCATGGGGGGAGGCACCGGCACCGGGGCAGCTCCCGTGGTAGCGCAGATTGCCAGGGAGATGGATATTTTAGTGGTGGCGGTGGTGACAAAACCCTTTCTCTTTGAGGGAAAGAGAAAGATGCACCTTGCCGAGGAGGGCATTAAAAGGCTCCGGGAGGTGGTGGATACCCTGATTACCATTCCCAACCAGTATCTCCTTAAAATAGTAGAAAGACGGACTCCAATCCGGGAGGCTTTTCTCTTGGCGGACGACGTTCTTCGCCAGGGTGTACAGGGAATTTCCGAACTAATAACAGAACCTGGGGAGATAAACATCGATTTTGCCGATGTGCGCACTATCATGAAAGGCCAGGGCGATGCCCTTATGGGAATAGGGGTTGGAACCGGCGATAACCGAGCTGTGGATGCCGCAACCAATGCCATAAACAATCCCCTGTTGGAGGATGCCAGGATAGAAGGGGCAAAGGGGATCCTTGTCAATGTAACCGGAGGGGAGGATCTGACCCTTTCCGAATACGAGGAGGTTATAAAGATCATTACTGCCAACGCGGATAATGATGCCCTTATTATCCCCGGAAACACTATAAATCCTGGTATGAAGGATATGATCAAGGTCACTGTTGTGGCCACAGGATTTAATATGGAAAAAATTACCCTGCCCAAAGAAACGGAGGAGGCGGAGGGAAAGGACGAAACCATCCGCTACGAGGATTGGCGAAGGATGCGGGAGGGAATTCTCCGGGACACTCCCAACAGCTTCCTCCTTGGAAGAAACAGCCGGGAGAGCGATCTGGGGATTCCTACGGTGTTACGAGATCGCAAGATAGTGGGCGATTCGGAGGGCTAAAAGGTAATGGCAGAGACAAGGGGCTTACTTAGGAGCTACGAGGATTATCTTTCCGTGGAACTCCATCTCTCCTCTCAGAGCATTGATACCTATGTTCGGGAATGCAGAGCCTTTCTTCAGTATCTGGAGGAATCCACCCTGGATATTGCCTCGGTAAATGGCGTTCAGGTAATCACCTATCTCTCGGAAAAGCAGTTGTCAGGAATCGATCAGCGGACCATCTCGAAGACCTTGAGTTGTTTAAGAGGCTTTTTTGATTATCTAGTGGTGGAACGCATAAGGGAAGATAATCCCACGAGGGTTATTGATGCCCCTAAGATTCCAATCAGGGTTCCCGGAGTTCTTACTGTGGAGGATGTGGACCTGTTTTTGGATTCCATCGACTCCAGTACACCCCTGGGTTTAAGGGACAGAGCCCTGTTTGAACTGATTTATTCCTGCGGACTTCGAATATCGGAAGCCGTGGACCTGACAACCCACAGCCTTTTCCCCAAGGAGGGACTTCTGCGGGTTGTGGGAAAGGGAAATAAGGAGAGACTGGTTCCCCTGGAGGGGGCTGCCCTTCTTTGGCTGGAAAGGTACCTTAAGGAGTCCAGGCCAAGGCTCCTAAAACCCGGCATCCCCTGTAAATATCTTTTTATCAACCATAGGGGAAAGGGGATATCTAGAAAGGGGATCTGGAAAAGATTCAAGGAGATAACGGAGAGAGCGGGGGTGGATGCCAAGGTTCATACCTTAAGGCATTCCTTTGCAACGCATCTTTTACAGGGAGGCGCCGATTTAAGGGCGGTTCAGGAGCTTCTGGGGCATGCGGATATAAGCACCACCCAGATCTATACTCATCTGGAAAAGGAATACCTTAAGGCTCTTCATGGCCGGTATCATCCCAGGGGATAGAGGAAAGAGAATGGCGACAAGCAGGAGAGCAAAATACCCATTATTAATAGGTAGAAAAAGGGGCCTTGGAATCGTATTGATTCTTGCCCTGGCTCTGCTTTTTGTCCAAGGATGCAAAAGGGAAGAGAAGATAATGCTGGAAAAACTCCTCCACACGGAACCAGGAAGGGATGAAACGCGGATTGCGGATCTGGAGAGGGATATAAAGCTTCTTCTGGCCGAGGTAAAGCGGACAGTGGGGGCAACAGAGAAGCTCGGAACCTACTACAGAATGTTGGCTGTGGAGTTTATGGATCGGGATATGTTCGGACCTGCCTTGGAGAATTTCCGCAAGGCTATAGAGATCTATCCCGGGAATCATCAGCTCTCCTATTATGCCGGGGTCTGTGCCTCCCTTCTGGCAAAGGCAGAGGCCAGGGCAAAGGAGAAGGAGCAGCTTTTTGAAGAGGCAAGACAGCATTATCTTCAGGCCTTAAGGTTAAGGCCGAATTTTGGGGAAGTCCTCTATGCCCTATCGGTCCTGTATATCTTTGAAATGGAGATGCCTCTGGCTGCCGAGCCGCTGCTCATCACTTTGCTCTCCCAGGACCCGGAGCATGTTCAGGGTCTCTTCCTAATGGCCCGTCTCAAGGTGCTTTCTGGGGGTATAGAGGAGGCTGTGGATCTATACGATCGGATAATCAAGGTTTCCGAGGACAAGGAGGAGCAGGAAAAGGCCAGGGAAAACCGGCAGGCCCTTCTGGAGGGTGCCTATGAGAGATAAAACCCTGCCCCTGGCCTTGGCAAGGATCTCCTTTTTAAAACCCAGGGAGAGGCTTCTGCTTCTGGACCTTCTGGACAATAGTTCCGCTCTTTTGGACCTGAAAATCCAGGATCTGGAGGGAATGATTCAACGAAGGATCAAGAAGGGTTCCTGGAATCCTCTAAAGGCCCTGGAGGAGGGGGAGAAGGATTCCGAGAACTGCAGAAAATATGATATTCAGATTCTCTATTTCTGGGATTCCAATTATCCTCCCCAGCTACGGGAGATCTATGATCCGCCGATTCTCCTCTTCTACCGGGGAAATCCTCCGGATTGTTCAAAACCTCTGGTTTCCGTAGTTGGTACCCGGATACCTAATGGTATCGGCGCCCAGGAGGCCTACAGGATCGCCTTTGACCTTAGCTCTTTGGGGATCGGTATAGTTTCCGGTTTGGCCAGGGGTGTGGACGGGAAGGCCCACCGCGGCGCTCTGGATGGGGGAAGTCCCACTTATGCGGTTTTAGGCTGCGGTGTGGATAGATTCTATCCTGCCTCCAACCGAGCCCTGGCCCGGGAGATACTGCAGAATGGTGGAGCTGTAATAAGCGAGTATCCGCCCTTAACGCCACCCCTGCAGTATCATTTTCCCCAAAGGAACAGGATAATCAGCGGACTGGGCAGGTGCCTTGTGGTGGTTCAGGCCCCGGAACACTCCGGTGCTCTGATCACTGCCGACTATGCCCTGGATCAGGGACGGGAGGTCTTTGTATCCGCCCGGTGTCTCTCCGGCAGGGAGGGGCTGGGAACCCGGCGCTTATCCGAGGATGGAGCCAGGACTCTGCAGGAGGCCGGTGAGATCCTCTCAGACTGGCAGTTCCCCTTCCGGGAAAAAAGGAGCGCTTTGCCAAAGCAGGTTCTTGAACCTGGGAAAGCCCTTGCTGCGCTTATGGAGGAGGAGCTTTCCGGGAGGCTTATAAAATTTAATGGTGAATATTTCAGGAGAACTTAGAATGACAAAGAAGAATCACACCCTAGTAATAGTAGAGTCTCCCGCTAAGGCAAAGACCATAGAGAGGTACCTGGGACAAGGCTACTCGGTTGCCGCCTCTATGGGACACCTGATAGATCTGCCAAAGTCCAGGATCGCTATTGATACGGAAAATAATTTTGAACCGGAGTATATAACAGTCCGGGGAAAGGCCAAGATACTTAAGGAACTACTTTCCAAAGCTAATAAGTCCCAGACCGTTCTCCTTGCCTCGGATAATGACAGGGAGGGGGAGGCGATCTCCTTTCATCTTAAAAACTCTCTGGAAAAGAAGAACAGCAAGCTTAAAATTGAAAGGATTGTGTTCAATGAAATTACTCCCCAGGCTATAAAGGAGGCTGTGGCACATCCCAGGGGGATAGATCTTACCAAGGTAGATGCCCAGAAAGCCAGAAGAGTTCTGGACCGGTTGGTGGGATACAACCTCTCCCCCCTGCTTTGGAAAAAGGTAAAGAACGGCCTTTCTGCAGGCAGGGTTCAGTCTGTTGCCTTAAGATTGATCTGCGACAGGGAAAAGGAGGTAGAGAACTTCATACCTGAGGAATTCTGGACCCTGGAGGCGGAATTCCATAAGGGTAAGAGCGTCTTCTCTGCATCCCTGATTCTCTACAAGGGCGAGAAGGTAAACCTACCCTCGGAAAAGAGGGTGCTAGAAATTGTGGAAGCCTTAAAGGATCTTCCCGGTACTGTATCCGAGGTAAAGGAAACGGAAAAGAAGAGCTTTCCAAAACCTCCCTTTACAACCTCCACCTTACAGCAGGCAGCGGCAAACCGGTTGGGGTTCACCTCAAGAAAAACCATGCAGATTGCCCAGCAGCTTTACGAAGGAATAAACTTAGGTTCCAGCCGCGTGGGTCTCATAACCTATATGCGTACCGATTCCATCAGGGTTTCAAACCAGGCGCTTAAGGATGTAAGGGATTATCTGGAAAAGAATTATCCCAAGTCCTTGCCGGAAAAACCGATCCTTTACAATGTGGGAAAAAGCGCCCAGGATGCCCACGAAGCCATACGACCCACCTATGTTACAAATACTCCCGAGGAGATGAAGAACTACCTTAACAAGGATCAGCTTAAGCTTTATACGATTATCTGGGAGCGCTTTGTCTCTTCCCAGATGAGCAGTGCAAGGAGCAAAACCCTCTCTGTAGATATAACCCTGGGGGATGCTGTCTTCCGGGCAGTAACTACAAAGATTGTTGAACCAGGGTATCAGCAAGTTCTAAAACTTTTATCCAGCAAGGAGAGGTCGGAGAAGGTTCCTGCTCTTAAAAAGGATGAAATTCTTTCTGTAAAGGAGTTTATCCCGGAGCAGCACTTTACTACCGGGCCTGCCCGGTATACCGATGCCAGTATTGTAAAGGCCCTTGAGGAAAAGGGAATAGGGCGTCCCTCTACCTATGCCCCGATAATCTCGGTTCTTCTTGACCGTTATTATGTGGTAAGGAAGAATAAGCAGCTTCTGCCCACTCCCCTGGGAAGGATAATTAATGATCTTTTAAGCGAATCCTTTCCCGAGGTTCTCGATGTCAATTTTACCGCAGCAATGGAACAGCGGCTGGATGATATTGAAGATGCCCGGGCAGATTGGGTAAGCATGATCCGGGAGTTTTTCCTTCCCTTTAAGGAAAAGGTGGAGCATGTAATGGAAACCCAGGAGTCGGTAAAGGGAGTCCTGGAGGAACCTACAGAGTTTACCTGTGAAAAATGCGGAAAACCGATGGTAAAGAAACTAGGCCGCTTCGGGTTTTTCCTTGCCTGTTCCGGCTTCCCTCAGTGCCTTAATACAAAGTCGATCCCCCTGGCGGACTGCCCGCGTCCAGGTTGCGATGGGAAAATAATCGCCAGGAAGAAACAGGGTGGCAGAGGAAAGGAGTTTTATGGCTGTACAAATTTTCCAGCCTGTGACTTCATAACCCACTACAAGCCGACCTCAATGAAATGTCCAAAATGCGGCTACTTTCTTGTGGAGAAGAATGATAAAAAATTCGGTTCCCACAAGGCCTGCATCAATCCGGACTGTGATTTTCTTCATACCCAGGAGGAGGAAGAATGATAGAAGAGTATCTCTCCTACCTGGCAGGAATAAGAAACTATTCGGAAAAAACCGTGGCAGCCTATGGAGAGGATCTGGCAAAATTCCGGGAATTCTGCGACCGGGAGGGGATAAATCCAGAAGAGGCGGATTACCAGGAGGCAAGGGGTTTTACCGCTTCCCTAGCCCGGGAGGGGCTTTCCGCAGCTTCAATAAACAGGATTATCTCCGGTGTTCGGGGATACTTCAAGTTTCTTATACGGATGGAGAGGATAAAGAACAATCCCTTCGATAGAATAAGGAACAATAAGAAGGGCAGGACTTTACCGGAATTCCTCTTTGAAGAAGAGATGGATACCTTGCTAAAAAGCCCCAGGGATGGATTCTTGGGGGCCAGGGATAGGCTTCTTCTGGAACTGTTATATTCCACCGGCTGCAGGGTGTCCGAGGCGGTGGGGATAAATCTGAGTGATATAAGCTTCCGGGATCGCACGGTTATGGTAAGGGGCAAGGGCAGCAAGGAGAGGCTGGTGTTTCTGGGAAGCAAGGCAATGGAAGCCTTAGCCGAGTATCTTCCCTTTCGCAAGGAAAGGGCGGATAAGGACAATTCCGATTCCCAAAAGGCATTGATTTTGAATGCCGCAGGGAAAAGGCTCTCCGAACGGGGGGTTGGTTATATTATTAAGGGCTACGAGAGGGCGGTAGAGATAGGAAAGAATCTGCACCCCCATACCTTCCGGCACAGTTTTGCCACTCATGTCCTGGACCGGGGTGCAGACATTCGTACGGTTCAGGAGATGCTGGGGCATTCCAGTCTTTCCACAACCCAGGTTTACACCCATGTAAGCCTTTCACGTTTAAAGAAGGTATATCATCTGGCACACCCCCATGCTCGGAAGGGGGGAGGGGTGGCCGGGGAAGGAGATAAGGTATGAATTTTCACGGCACCACAGTTATAGCTGTTCAGAAGGGATCCGCGGTAGCCATGGCTGGAGACGGTCAGGTAACTTTAGGCAATACAGTGATGAAGGGAAATGCCAGAAAGGTAAGAAAGATCTACGACGGAAAGGTCCTGGTGGGTTTTGCAGGGGCAACGGCGGATGCCTTTACCCTTTTTGAACGCTTCGAGGGAAAGCTTAAGGAGTACAAGGGTGATGTAACAAGGGCTGCGGTGGAACTGGCAAAGGAATGGAGAACAGACAGGGTCTTGAGACGCCTGGAGGCAATGCTCCTCGTAGCCTGCAAGGATAAACTCCTTTTAATATCCGGTACGGGGGATGTGGTGGAGCCGGAGACCGGTGTTGTAGCCATAGGCTCCGGCGGAAGCTATGCCTATGCGGCAGCACTGGCTTACCTGGAATCCTCCGGATTCTCCGCCCGGGAGATAGCTCAGAAATCCTTAACCATTGCCGCAGGCATCTGTATTTACACAAACAATAATATATCCGTAGAGGAGATCCTATGAGCCAGAATTTTGATCTATTAACTCCAAAGGAGATAGTCAAGGAGCTTGACAAATATATCATCGGTCAGGATAAGGCAAAAAAGGCTGTAGCCATAGCCTTAAGGAACCGCGTGCGCAGGCAGCTCCTGCCGGAGGAACTCCGGGAAGAGGTGGCTCCTAAAAATATCATCATGATAGGACCTACCGGGGTAGGAAAGACGGAGATAGCAAGAAGGCTTGCCCGTCTTTCCGGCGCTCCTTTTGTAAAGGTGGAGGCCACGAAGTATACCGAGGTTGGTTACGTAGGCCGGGATGTGGAGTCCATGGTGAGAGACCTGGTGGGGGTCGCCTTTTCCATGGTCAAGTCGGAGATGCAGAAGGATGTGGAGGATGAGGCAAGAAAGCGGACCGAGGATCTTCTCTTGGATCTTCTCCTTCCCTCTCCTGGGAACTCGGGCCCCAGAAGTACCCAGGGTTCTCCAGCCCAGGAACAGCCTGCTGCTGCTCTGGTGTCTGAGGATACCAAGGAAAAGTTCCGCCAGATGCTTCGGGATGGAAAGCTGGATGATAAGCTTGTGGAGGTCAGTGTAACTAGAAGCAGCTTTCCCAGTATAGAGATCTTTTCCGGTACCAATCTGGAGGAGATGGATATCAACTTCGGAAATCTGGGAGGGATCTTCGGAGGAAAGAAGAAAAAGAAGCGTGTTACGGTTAAACAGGCCAGGGAGATCCTCTTTGCGGAGGAAGTGGATAAATTGATCGACACGGAGAGGGTTTCGGAGATTGCCAGGGAGAGGGCGGAGGAGATGGGGATCATCTTTATAGATGAGATAGACAAGATCGCCTCCAAGGAGAACCGTATCGGAGCCGATGTGTCCAGGGAGGGGGTTCAGAGGGACATACTTCCCATTGTGGAGGGCAGCACGGTGAACACTAAATACGGCATGATCGACACCTCCCATATACTTTTTATTGCAGCTGGGGCCTTTCATACCAGTAAACCCTCCGACCTTATTCCTGAACTTCAGGGAAGATTCCCTTTGCGGGTGGAGCTGGAGGACCTGGATGCAGAGGATTTTGAACTTATTCTTACCCAGCCGGAGAATGCTCTTATAAAACAGTATGTGGAGCTCCTGAAGACAGAAGGGGTAATTCTGGATTTTACGCCGGAGTCCACAAAAAGGTTAAGTGAGATTGCCGCGGAGGTAAACTCCAAAACAGAGAATATTGGGGCCAGAAGGCTGCACACCATAATGGAGCTTCTCCTGGAGGAGGTCTCCTTTCATGCCCCAGACCTTAAGGGGCAGACGATCAGCATTACTTCGGAGTATGTCAACGAGAGACTTGGGGATGTAATTGAGGATCACGACCTTAGCAGATACATACTTTAGGTTTTTCTAAGTGAGGGCGGAAGATTGGCCGATTATAAGAAGAGAGAGATGGTATTAAGGGGTTAAGGGATGTTTACGAATAACAGTTTTGGAAAAACCTTGGATCTACTTCATCGCACCATGGATGTGACTGTGTTAAGGAGGCAGGTGATTGCAGATAATCTGGCCAATTCCGATACACCCCATTTTAAAAGAAGTGTGGTGAATTTTGAGTCGGAATTAAAGAGGGTTTTGGATTCCCAAAGGATAAAGAAGCTACCTGCAAAGCTTTCCGATTCAAGACATATTCCCTTTGAGAGGGTAAGAGATTACCGGGAAGTGAGACCTGTGAAGGTTCTGGATTATCTGACTACCTCCAAAAATAACGGCAATAACGTTGACCTGGAGGAGGAGATGATGCTGGGTCTTTCCAATCAGCTTAATTACGACCTTCTAAGCCGGGTTGTAGCCAATCAGTTTACTCAACTAAATATTGTTGTAAGGTAAGGGGGAGATAGATGGGTTTGTTCAGCAGCATAAACACAGCCGCCACCGGGCTTTCCGCTCAAAGGCTCCGGCTGGATGTTATAGCGGATAATATAGCCAATGCGGATACCACAAGGACAGCGGAAGGGGGACCTTACCTTCGCAGCAGGGTGATATTTCGTCCCAGGGTTTCCAAACCCTACTGGAAGAGTCCCTTTCTGCCCGAAGCCCTGAACAATGGAATCGGGGAGGGGGTAAGGGTTGTTACAATAGAGAAGGACAGGGATGCAAAGCCCAGACTGGTTTACGATCCTACCCATCCCGATGCTATTAAAAGCGGCCCTCAAAAGGGGTATGTGGAGTTTTCCAATGTAAATGTGGTTGAGGAGATGGTGGATATGATTTCCGCTTCCCGTTCCTACGAGGCAAATTCGGCAATCATAAATGGTTCAAAGAGCATGTTTATGAGAGCCCTGGAGATAGGCAGGTAATAGATGGAATTTTTAAGCACAAGAGAGGTCTTTGGAGATTCGGTAGCCTTAAGAAAGATCCACCCTAACCACCTGGAAGGATTTAAGGAAGCATCCCTGGCTGGAAAGGCTGAACCTAGAACCTTTGGAGAAGTTCTAAATGATGCCCTTTCCAATGCCAATGCCCTTCAGCAGGAGGTAACAGCCCTTTCGGAAAAGATGATAACAGATCCGGACAGTGTGGATGCCCATGATATTACCATTGCCATGGCTAAAGCAAATGCGGCCTTGTCCATAACAAAATCTGTGGTTGATAAGGCCTTGCGGGCTTATCAGGAAATAATAAATGTCAGATAGACTCTAGGAGGGTTTACAGGACGATTCGTGTAACTGGGAGGGGACATGAACGATTGGTTTAAGAAGATAATCCAAAGGGTAAAAGACCTTTGGGGAAAATGGACTGCGGTTCAAAAGATAATTCTATTCTCTATAGTCTTTGTAATAATAGGAAGCGTGGTACTTCTTGCGGTGGTAAGTTCTGCTCCCAGTGCAATTCCACTTATAACCACACCTATAACAAATGAACAGCAGAGACTGCAAATATCCGCCCGCCTGGATCAGGAGGGGGTGGATCACACTATCACTGCCGACGGGAGAATCCTGGTAAAGGATCTTTCCACTGCTCAGAGAATGCGGGCCATCCTGTTCCGGGAGGATCTTATACCCAAGGAGGCTTCGCCCTGGGATGTATTCCAGATAGACCGCTGGACTGTAACGGACTTTGAGAGGAATGTTAATCTAAGGCAGGCCATTACCAAGGATCTGGAGATGCACATCCAGGCCTTGGATGATGTGGATAAGGCCCAGATAACCCTGGTAATTCCAGAGAGGGTTCTCTTTGTAGAGGACCAGAAGCCTGTTACAGCATCGGTAATCATTACTCCGAGACCTGGTTCAGACATAGCCACCAGCCGAAAAAAGATCGAGGGAATCGTAAGGCTGGTAAAATTCGCTGTAGAAGGTCTTGCGGACGAAAACATAGTAATTACAGATCATAATGGAATCGTCCTCAACAATTTCCAGGATCTTGCTGACTACGACCGCCTGGAGGTCTCCAAGCGGGAGATGAAGACCAAGAGTGATCTGGAAACAAGGTACAAGGAGGAGATCCAGAAGGAGCTCCAGCAGATCTTTGGCAGGGAAAGGGTACGAATCCTCCGGGTGGAGATCGACATGGATTATGGTAAAAGGACTGTGCAGACCAAGGAGCATTTCCCGGTAACCATGATCCAGGATAATCCAAAAACACCCTTCGATGAAACAGAGGTTGCCCCCTCCATAAGACTTTCCACGGAAAAGATCCTGGAGGAATACAAGGGAACAGCCTTCAATCCCGAGGGGCCCCCAGGTCAGGAGGGACAAACCCCTCCGGCATACAAGGATCTGGAGGGAATGGTCGGCACTTATAAAAAGGAATCCTCCATAGAGAATGAGATGGTGAATGAGAGAAATATCCTTGAGGAACGGCCTTCCTGGG
>ENA-OSEO01001682-OSEO01001682.1-sediment-metagenome-genome-assembly--contig:-NODE-1682-length-37749-cov-13.317026_pt1 | contig 37749 bp, 30 predicted proteins | sample MGYA00237883_ERZ534232 | MGnify/ENA metagenome assembly ERZ534232 | reverse complement strand
GGAGCCTCCTTTTTGATTGGAATTCTTAAAAGAGGTTATCACAAATGACTTCCAAGTGACCCGCATAGTATCTACAAACTCGTTCCGCACGCCCGCTCCCACCGGGTTTTGTAGGAGCAACCTCCTGGTTGCGATTCCCTAGCCTCCGGTACGTATCGCGAGCAGGAACTCGCTCCTACATTTTGTTTTTCGCAGACCTGCTTCTGTTTCTTTCCTTCCTTCGATATTCGACATTCGATATTCTGCGGTTCGCTTTTTACGCCCAGTGAATGCTCCTGGCAATGGCGCTGATAAGATCGACCGTCTCCATCTTCAATTCCTCCCCCCGCAGGGGATCTTCCATTGCGCAGCGCAGATGGATCTGGCATTTGGGACAGGCCGTGATCATCAGCTCGCTGCCGCTCTGCCGCGCGCGTTGGAGCCGCTGGACCTGCATGAGCTTGCCGAACGCATCGCAACCGGTCCAGGCGCTGTTGCCGCAGCAGATGCTGACCGCTTCCGAGTCGACCTCCGGCTGCGCATCGCCCGCGCACAACCGCTGCAGGAGTTTGCGGGGCAGTGCGCCGTCTCCGCCCAAACGGCTCTGGCGGCAGGCGTCCTGAAATGTCGCGCGCGAGCCCAGGGGCTTGAAGGCCACGGCACCCTTTTCGATCTCCCGCTCCAGAAATTCGTGCATATGGGTGATCTTCACCGGAAGCGCGATTCCATTGCGTCCATATTCCGTTTTCAAGGTGTGGCAGCATTCGGGGCAGGCCGTGATCAGTTCTTCGGCTCCGCTCTCCACGATGGACCTGGCATTGATTTCGGCCAACCGCAGGAAATTGTCGCGGTCGCCTGACCAGAGGAGGTCATGGCCGCAGCATCGCTCATTCTGCAACAGGACCGGCTCCACGTCGAAGAAATTGAGCAATCGCAGGCTGTCTTCCAGAATGCGGCCGGTCTGCACGCCCAGGAATTTGCGGAAGAATATGTCGAAATACGAAGCGCACCCGCCAAAAAAAAGAACAGGGCTCTCAGGACGCGTACGAATGGTCTTAGGCAGATGGAGCCAACGGCGCGGCGAAAGCTCTTTGGACGTCATGGCGCGCATCATGCTCTGAAAAAAGCCGCCGTGTGCCGGCGCATCGATCAATTCCCGGCTTCGATAATATGCGCGCATGTCCTTTATGAATTCCGGGAAATTCACTGCGGACGGGCAGCGTTCATAGCACACGCCGCAGGTGAGGCACCCGTTGACCAGCGCGCGAACTTCGGGGGTGTCGGCTCGTCCGGCGATGGTTTCCGCGGCCACGAAGCGGGGCGAAAAGGGCTTTCCGGCTAGGGCGAGCGAACAGGCCGATGTGCACTTGCCGCAATCCTGGCAGGCGAACACATCATGAGCGGCAACGATCTCCCTGGGGGTGAGGTACTGCGCCTTCGGTATTGCTGGATCCGAATGCAAAGAAATGGGACTCTTGCCCAACTCTCGAATCCGCCCGGTGAACTCCTTTAGAAACGAGAGCAGTTCGTCGGGTTCGTCGGCCAGGAAATTGCCCAGTTGCATCCGATCCTGTCCCAGTCCCAGCAACTCCAGGATTCGGCGGGTATCGTCTGTGTTCTCCAGGGCCGAAACCGTGCCGGTACCGTAGCGACAGGAACCCGGTTTGCAGCCCAGCAGGATGACGCCGTCTGCACCCAGTTCGAACGGTTTGAAGAGCAGGGCCTTGGTGATGCGGCCGCTGCAGGGGATTCTCACCATCATGATCTCGGGGGGGATATCGGCGCGCCGCTCCTGAAGGGTCTGGTAAGCGGCGTGGGGTCCCCAGTTGCATAGAAACAGGATAATCTTGAATTCTTTCATTAGCTTCATTCGCCGTTTTTAGAATGATTGCACTCACTGACGAACCGCCAAGACGCCAAGTACGCGAAGTAAAGAATTGGTTTTCACCTGCCGGAAGCCGTTCCGGCAGGTGAAAACCAAATCTTGCGATTCTTCTTTGCGCCCTTTGCGCCTTTGCGGTTCATTCGTTTCTCCCGGGCGTCAGCAACTCTCTCAGCGTCTCTTCCAGATAGATCTGGTCGCGAAACGGACTGTCCGCTGCATTTGACGGGCAGACGGAAATGCAGTTGCCGCATCCTTTGCAGAGGACATCGTCGACCACGGCCGTGGTCCGGCCGTCGGCCGTTTTCTTGAAGCTTATCGCCTGATAGGGACAGGCGCTCAGGCAACGCCCGCACCCCCGGCACAATGTCTCCCTGACCACCACCGAGAAGCCGCGGCTTTGCCGCGGCCCCCTCGGCATGGCTGCCGCCGCAAGCACGGCCGCCGCTTCGCCTTTGGTTCGCTTTGAAATCTGGATGCCGGGTGGATCGGCCAGGAAAAAGCCGGATATGGACGTGGTGCAGGGCACCATGTAGGGAACACCCACCACCTCCTTTTTTTGCATCTGCGACTGCACCTTCACTTCGGGCAGATCTTCGTGCTGGCGATAGATGGCAATGCTCCGCGATTTTTCGCCCAGAATCACCCCACCCACCGAAAAGGTGCGCAATGCATTCCCGAAGCGGGCATGAATTTGAAAATTGCCCAAGGTGCCGCTGACCGCCTCGACGGTTGAGCCGTCCAGGGCGAAAATGCCGGGCCTCGCCGGAATTTCCCCCAGGGGGTTTTTGGCCGAGCCGAACATCAACACATCAAAGCCGGCTTGTGCCAGTGTGTATGCACCGCTTCGGGCTGCTTCGGTCTGCCCGATGACGGCCATGGTAAAGTTGTAGGAACGGACAGGCGCGGGAAACGGCTTCAGTTTGCGCGCGCGTCCGATACTGCGCATGATCATCCCTTTGAAGAGGTTCACGGCAGTGGCGGGGTCTTTCTCCAGCAGCCGCAGGACCTCGCCTCTCACATTGCACATCTGCACCATGGAACGGCTGATGCCGGTCCCCTCGAGAAGCCCGCGTTTGAGCCGGCTGCGCTGATCTGTACAGGCGCTGCAGACGAAGTTGAGCGGGCAGCAGACGCACGAGGCTACTACGAGGCGGGTGAGACCGTTGTCGCGGACGCTGTCCACCATAGCCTGCACGCCCTCCGCAATGCAGGCCGAGGAGAGCACTTCCGCATGCACGACATCAGGGGCCGATCCCAGGCTCTGTATGAACTCGTCCAATTCATCCGCCCACCCGAACGAGTCATTGCAGCGGCAGGCGAAAACGCCTATTCGGATCTCCTTGCTCAGACCGGGATCCGGCGGGACCAGCGCCACGCCATGCCCTCTGAGGCGCATCCCGTCACGCCGGAGCAGCACCATGGCATTGGCCGCTGCGGCAAAACCGCGCAACATCATGGCATGCACATCGACTTTGGCGGTCGGCGGGCCGTATGCTCTGATCACGTCTTCCCCATTGATGCGCGGCGCCATCCCGGGATCGGCAATGATCAACACTCCGGCATTCTCCATGAGCGTTTTGGACCCATCGTCGTGCCGGATCGCCTGATTGTCCCCGCAGGCGGGGAGGCAGGCCAGGCACTGTGCGCAGCTGCCGCACTGCAGGCAACGGGCCGCTTCGCTCCTGGTTTGGGTTTCATCGAAGCCAAGCGCCACTTCGGCAAAGCTCGACCGGCGCTGATCCGGAGGCAGCTCACCCATCGGGGTGCGCGGTTGGAGCGGCAGTTCGTCAGGAAAAGGCTCGAACTCTTTCGCCGGCCGCACAGGCGGAGGATTCCTGAACTGGGCTGCACCGCCCAAGTCCTGAATCACCCGGGCCGCCGCTTTTCGGCCGCTCGCCATGGCATGGACCACGGAGCTGGCCCCTGTGGCGGCATCCCCTGCCGCGTAGATCCCCTGAAGAGCGGTGCATCCTTCTCCATCCACCTCCAGGAGTCCGTTCGCAGTGACCTTCAACCCCGCTTCCGAGGACAGGCCGCCATAGGCGCCGCTCTGGCCGATCGCCACAAAGGCATGGCCGAACGGTTTCTCGAAGACCGGACTCCCCGGCGCAAGCTCCGGCCATCGGATTCCCCTGGCATCCGCCTGGCCGGGACGGGTGGCCTGAAGCCGCAGCGCCTTCAGCCGGCCGTTGATGCCCAGAAACTCGACCACCTGGCATCGATCCTGGAGGACGATTCCTTCCGCTTCAGCGGCAAGGAGCTCGTCGCGGTCGGCCGGGATCTCCTCCTTCGAAAACCAGGAAACCAGGGTGACGGCAGCGCCCAACCGATGCAGCACGCGCGCCAGATCGAAAGCGCTGTTCCCGTCGCCGATCACAGCAACTTCCCCGGATGGAGCGGCAATCTCTCCCCGGTAGTACCGGGTCAAAAAGGAAACACACCCTTCCACCCCCCTCAGGGTCTCCCCCGGCACACCTAACCGCCGATCCGCCCACGAACCTGTGGCCAGGATCACCGCGCTGTGCGTCTTTCGCAGCTCCGCCAATCCTCCTGGGATGGCGATAGCCCGGCCATAGACGATTTCTACCGACTCTTCGATCTGCAGTGCGGCCACCTCTCTATCCAGAATATCGCGGGGCAGACGATGCTGCCCGATCCCGTAGCGCAACAAGCCCCCTGCCGCCTTCTCTTTCTCATAGATGGTGACGGGGTACCCGGCGCGGGCCAGGTCGGCGGCAGCCGCCATACCGGCAGGACCTGCCCCGATGACGGCGATGCGGACCCCGCGGCTCGGGGCGGGGAGTTTTGGCCGCAGCGCGCGTTCGGTCTCCACGCGATCGGCAATAAAACGCTTAATGGAGCGGATCGCAAGGGGGTCGTCTTTTTCCGCTCGCCGGCACTCCTTCTCACATGGATGGGTACAGATCCGGCCGCATATTGCGGGCAGTACATTGTCCATACGGATCAGGTCCAGGGCCTCTGTGTATCGACCGGCCTTTGCCAATGCCATGTACCCCTGCACATTGACACCCAGAGGGCAGTTTTCCTGGCACAGCGGCATCCGCCGTTTGTCAACCACTGCGCGGCCCGGCAGGGCCATCCGGCCATTGAGCTGAATGGGGCGATGTCCATTGTCTCCGCACACGGGGCAAACGGCCGCACAACGCCCGCATAGCGTACATCGTTGAGGATCCACATAGGTCGGCTCGAGATCGATCCGGGCGCGGAAACCTTGGGAGCTGTGCTTGACCGATTGGACGGTCGCAGGCATGGCGCAACGAATATTGCTGTTGCGCAGGATCCGAATCAGCCCCGGACGGTGGGCAAAATTGAGCGGCATGCCGGAATCGAGTCGATACTCCTCAGAGCCCAGCTTGCGGTCCAGATCGGCCGCGGTGTCCACCAGTGTGATCGGCACTCCCAGTTCGCCCAGCTTGTTCGCGGCCGCCACGCCTGCCGGTGTTGCGCCGATAATCAGGACGCTGTGCAGTCTGTTCTTGGGTTGTTTCATACAGCGACTCCTGTTCGCCCCGCCGCCTTTTCCCGCCGTCCCTTGAGCGTGGCCCTGGCGAAGTCCCACCCCTTTTCGAAGGCCTTGACATTTTTTTCCACAGTGCCCTTGGGGACCGATTCGGCCACAGTCCTGCGGGCCGCATCCAGCGAGACGGCTTCCGTAATCCCCGTGAAAAATCCGACCATCACGATGTTGGCCATCATCTGGTTCCCCAACTCCTCGGCAAAGCGGGTGCTCGGCACGGCAAAACAATCGACCGAAGATTTGACCAGATCCTGATCGATGATCAGCACGCCGTCATTTCTCAGCGTAGGATAATGTTTGTCATAGCCGGACTGGGACATGCATACCAGGATGTCGGGGTTCTCGATGTAGGGGAAAAAGATGGGACCGTCGGCAATGGTGACCTGGGCGCTGCAAGCGCCGCCGCGCGATTCAGGGCCGTAGGACTGTACCAGGGTGGACTCGCGCTTGTCTCCCAGCGCTGCGGCCTGGCCTAAGATTCGGCCGGCCAGCACGACGCCCTGGCCGCCGAAACCCGTAATGGTGATTTGCTTGAGCATGAACCTTCCTCCATCCAGGCTTACCGGAGCGGCCTGCAGACCTTGTCGTAGTTTTCGATGCAGGTGGCTCGCTCCTTGTTCACGAACTCGCCCAGCACCACCTGCGTGGTGAAATCGATCTCCAGATCTCGAAGGTCCGCATTGTTCCGGATAACGGTTCGCTCGCGGTACAGCTTGAGCGTCTGCAAGGATTTTTCACGGTTTCGCCGGCCGTAGTTGATCGGACAGGGCCCCAGAACCTCGATAAAGGAGAAGCCGCTCTTCAGAATGGCCTTCTGTATGCAATCGGTCAGTTCCCGGACATGAAGCATGGTCCAGCGGGCCACGTAGGTGGCCCCCGAGGCCCATGCCAGCAGCGGCAGGTTGAAGGGCTGTTCCGGGTTGCCGGACGGTGTGGTGGTGGTGCGCGCCAGGTGGGGGGTCGTGGCCGCCACCTGCCCGCCGGTCATCCCGTAGTTGAGATTGTTCAGGCAGATCACCGTCAGGTCTATGTTGCGCCTTGCTGCATGAATGAAGTGATTGCCGCCGATTGCGAAAAGATCGCCGTCCCCGCTGAACACCACCACATTGAGGCTCGGGTTGCCCAGTTTCAGCCCGGTTGCAAACGGAATGGCTCTGCCGTGCGTCGTGTGAAAAGAATCCAGATCGACATAGCCGGCGGCGCGTCCCGAACAGCCGATGCCCGACACCATGCAGGTCTTCTGCAGATCGATGCCGCTCGACTTCATGGCGGTCAGGCAGGACGCAAACGCGGTTCCGATGCCGCAGCCGGAGCACCAGATATGCGGTATGCGGTCTGATCGGATCAGATCCTCCAGCGGGTGGTCAGGCACTACGGCCTTGTCGGCTCTTATGGTTGGACCCATCAGAAGCCCTCCTTCAATGCTGCGATCACCTGGTTCGGGGAGATGATCGTACCCCCGGCATGCCCTACCAGACGACAGGGTTTGCCGCCCGCAGCGCGCATCACCTCCAGGTGGATCTGGCCCAGGTTCATCTCAACGGTGACAAACCCCTTCACACGCTCTGCAACCCTTCGAATCTGCGATTCGGCAAAGGGCCATACGGTAATTAACCGCAGGAAGCCCACCTTCATGCCCATGGCGCGGGCCTGTTGCATGGCAGCCATGCTGGTGCGGGCCGAAATGCCATAGGAGACGAGCACGACTTCGGCATCTTCCAGGCCATGTTCCTCGGTCATGATAATATCGTCCCGGTTGTCCTGGATTTTCCGGCAAATGCGCGTGATCATTTCCTCCTGGGCCTCAACCGTCATTACCGGGTAACCCCTCTCATCGTGAGTCAGGCCGGTGACGTGCACGTTATATCCTTCCCCGGCCGCCGGCATAGGGGCCACGCCTCTTTTCCCGGGCTGGTAGGGGAGAAAGCGGTCCTTGCGGCCTTTGGGTTTAGGCCGCCATTCGGTTTGAATCTGACCGGCCGGGGGGATGACCACCTTTTCGCTCATGTGGCCGATGATCTCGTCGGTCATGATGAAGACAGGCGTGCGGTAGCGCTCGCTCAGATTGAAGGCCTTGATGGTCTGGTAAAAAATCTCCTGGCCGGAAGCCGGAGAAAGGGCGATAATTTCATAATGGCCGTGGGAGCCCCAGCGCGCCTGCATCATGTCGGCTTGAGCCACCATTGTAGGCAGTCCGGTCGAAGGGCCTGCACGCTGAACATTGACGATCACACATGGCGTCTCGGTACAGACCGCCAGCCCCACATTTTCCATCATCAGGCTGAACCCCGGACCGGAGGTAGCGGTCATGCTCTTTCGACCCGACCATGCAGCCCCCAATACCGAAGCGATGGCACCGATCTCGTCCTCCATCTGAATGAAGGTCCCCCCCAGTTCAGGCAGTCTTTCGGACATGTGCTCGGCAATTTCGGTTGCCGGGGTGATCGGATATCCGCCGAAGAAAAGACACCCGGCAGCCAGAGCGCCTTCGGCACAAGCCTCGTCGCCGGTCATGAAATGTTCCCCTGTGAGAACGGCTGGTTTCATGGCAATCTCATCAATCTGCGCAGGTTGGCGTTCAATCGTTAAGTTTTGGCCTCGACAGAGTAAATGGCAAATTCAGGACAGATGATTTCACAGAAATGGCAGTTTACGCAGGCTTCGCTCTGGAGCACTTCGGGAGGATGATAGCCTTTCTTATTGAAGCGAACTGAGGAAGACAAATTCTTGCAAGGACAGTACTCGATACAATACCCGCATCCTTTGCAGCGGTCCTCGATCACGTGAACCTCGCCCCGGGAAACCTGAATCGTCTCTGCATCGAAAGGTATTCGCCAGAACTTCATCCCCGATCTCCATTCGGCAACAGGATTGCCAGCCTATTGCTATTTTCTAAGTGTCCATCCCACAGTTTGCACTTCTGTTTGCCATTTCAAACCGAAACAAATGCATCTTCCATATACGATCGCAAAGGAGGCAGCAAGAAAATTCATCGAAATGTTTCCCGATTTTAGGACACCCCCTCTGTTTACTGCGAGGGTGTCTCAAAAAACCCGTTACCATGGGATCGTCTACAAAAACCGTTTGTCTCAGCGATTGAGCAGGTCATGGAGGCTGAGCACTGGAAAGTTGACAATTTCGTAAAAAGTCGAAAATGCCCTTTTTCCGTCATCCCGGCGAAGGCCGGGATCCAGTATTTTCGAGCCCTTGCAGAATTTCTGGATTCCGGCCTTCGCCGGAATGACGACTTTTTACGAAATTGTTAAAGTTGGAATAATGGGTTTTCGTCACTCTCATCTACAAACTTTTGGTGTTGTTCTTTCCCCCAATATTCCATCATTCCAACATTCCAATATTCCGTCCGGTTTGTCCGCGCCATAAACTTCACCCCTCAGGGGCGGACCAAAGCCGGCCCCTCTGGATACGGATATTTACTTCGTTGATTCTGCACTCTGAACTGGGGGAAGCAGAATGAATGAGCGAGTGGACAGTCTGTTCACAAAACCATACACTCCCGGAATATGACGGTGCATCTCTCAGGAACCATGCGGACGTAAGGTCAGGATATCGCTACCCTCCTGAGGAAGCTCTTCCGGATTCCCTTCTGGCATGCAAAATGCTGTACCTGAAGAAGAGAAAGCCCCAGTCATGTGAACCAAAGCGGTTGATCCGTGACACAGTTAATTGATGGGAAATTCTGCCGGACAGCACTCGAACGGGCCTGAAGCGGGAAGATAACGGCTATGAAATACGGCATCACAGGTGGGCTCTTTGCGCAGACGGGGCTTTCTCTTCACAAAAAACACATTTCTACTTCCCGTCTCACTCAGACCCATCCGGTCTCATGCCCCCGAGACAGATTACGTAAGGAGTCAACTCGACCGTAAATCAGGAATAAGGCATCTCAAATTGTTTCTTTGCCGGAGGCAGGGAGATGATGGAAACCGGATCGGACGAGAGCAGGATGACAATTTTGATTGCAGAGGACGATTTCGACGATCGGCTGCTGCTTGAAATGGCATTTCACTCATTCGAGAATGGCTGTGAAATCAGATTCGTGGTGGATGGGGAAGAGCTGATGGAATACCTGGAACGTAGGGGATCCTATGCAGACCCGAGATCGTCTCCCCGGCCGGAACTGATTCTGCTCGATCTCAATATGCCGAAAAAGAACGGCCATCAGGCACTGGTGGAGATAAAGAACAATGTTGTCTTGAAGAATATCCCTCTCGCGATATGGACTACCTCCACATCCGAGAAGGATATCCTTTTCTGCCGCAAAATCGGCGCAGATCAGTTTCTCACCAAACCCAGCAGCTTTGAAGACGTGGTTGCAGCAATGAAGATGTTGATTTCTCTCTACGCCGATCCTGTCTCTTCTGAGGAAACTCCCGGCATAGATCAGTGTGGTGTCCCGGAAGTAAGTCGATGAACTCCACTTCCCTGCACCCCGCCCCACACTCCTCTCTCGATCACTTTCCTTCCCTTCTGGAGGGGGGAAATCACGCCTGATCGGCCGGCTCACGTCTCGTTCAACACGCTGCCGTTCGAGGCGATGATGCGCCGGTAGAGTTCAGCGGACCCTTTGAGGGTTCGCTCCCGGGTGGTGAAATCGACATGGATCAGACCGAAACGCTTGGAAAAGCCGTGCGACCATTCCAGATTGTCCAGCAACGACCATGCAAAATAGCCTCGCAGGTCCACGCCTGCCTTCAGGGCTGCGTATGCAGCCCTCAGGTGCTTCCTAAGATAGCCCTGGCGAAGCGGATCGTCCAACCGGTTCCCCTCCGCGACCGGCGGGTCGTAGAATGCTGAGCCGTTCTCAGTGATATAAACGGCCGGATTGCCGCACTCGTCCTTCAGCCAGATCAACGCATCGGTCAGCGCCTGCGGACAGACCTCCCATCCGGTTTCGGTGTAGGTGGAATGGGGCATGTGCACCGGCGAAGCCTTCAGCGGGTACTGGCTGGCATCGTGACGGACTACGGAACGGGTATAGTAATTGAGCCCTACAAAATCGATGGGGCGACGAATCAGCTCGAAGTCGCCGGACGGCCATTCGGGCCAGGCCTCCCCAAATATAGCCTTGAGACCCTCCGGGTATCGGCCGTGGAAGATTGGATCCAGATATTGGCGGTTCATGTAAACATGAGCGCGTTCGGCGGCCTCCCGATCTTCAGGTGAATCGGATGCCGGAACCTTCGGCTCGATGTTCACCACGATGCCGATACGGTGCTTCCCCTGCTCGCGGTAAACCTCTACGGCTCGGCCATGCGCGCGCAGCAGGTTATGGCCGGCAATCGGCGTCTCGAAGAGATTCCGGTGACCCGGAGCCAGCGCACCGTGCAGGTAGCCTCCGTCCGTGACCACCCATGGCTCGTTCAGTGTGGCCCAAAGCTCTACGCGGTCGTCGAGTCTGGCAAAACACACACGGGCATACTCGGCGAACCACCCTGCTATGCAGGGATTGAGCCAGCCGCCCCGGTTGTCCAAGGCTTCGGGCAGGTCCCAATGAAAGAGCGTGGCCATGGGTGTGATTCGGTGCTCGAGCAAACGATCGACCAGCCGGTCATAAAAATCCAACCCCTTTTCATTGATTTTGCCGACGCCCTCAGGCAAAACGCGACCCCAGCTTATGGAAAAACGATATGCGTTCAAACCCAGATCGGACATCATGCGGACGTCCTCTTCCATGCGGCGGTAATGGTCGCATGCGATATCGCCCGTGTCGCCGTTGTGGGTCATGCCCGGGGTGTGCGAAAAACGGTGCCAGGTGCTTGGACCGGCGCCGTCGGCAAGCGGCGATCCTTCAATTTGATACGCGGAGGTGGCGCAGCCCCAGAGAAAATTGTCGGGAAACTGAAAGGCACTCGTCATGTCTCATCTCCATATCGGTACTTGTGGAACACTAGCCGATATCACCAAAATGACGAAGCGCGCCCTTGCCGTTTCCCTTGACGGCAAAAAGAGCGGCATCCGCCACAGCCAACAGCCCTTCAGAGTCGTCGGCATCGCCGGGGAAACTGGCAATCCCGCAGCTGGCCCCCAGCCTTACGGCTTTGCCCTGGTTGCGCAGATAAGCGGTGGCTTTGATCCGTGACTGGATCTGCGTGGCCCTCTGTTTTGCCTCATGCAGGCTGTGATTGGGCAGGACAACCACGAACTCGTCGCCCGCGTACGCCACTGCGTAAGAGGGCGGCTCGATGGTATCGCGGATCGTTGCCGCCACCTCCTGTATTGCCCGACTGCCGTTCAGATGGCCGTGGGTATCCACGACCCTCTTGAAATCGTCCATATCCATAAAAAGGAGGGACAGGCAGGTTTGGCTGTGACGAGCCCTCTGGATGAGGTTGGGCAAGGACTGATAAAGGAAACGCCGGTTGTACAGCCCCGTTAGATTGTCCCGCAGGGACTGTTCGCGGAAGTGCTGCTCGCTCGCCCGCAACGCTTGCTCGGTTTCCACCCTTTTCGTGATATCCACAAGGGAAATCACTACCCGTGAGAGCGTATTCCCTTGATCGGCCAGCAGCATATACTGGGCCATGATTCGCTTGCGTTTGCCCTGCAAGGTCTGAATAGTCATCTCTCTTTCAGGCAGCAATGTCCCTTCATCGACCATGAGGATGCCTTCTTCGGCCATCTTGGAAAAGGCTTCACCGACCACGAGACGGGGCATCTTTGCAATCAACTCGTGTTTGTCAGACGACTCCAGCAGATGGAGAAACGCGTCATTGCAATCCACGGTTTTGACCATGCCCAAACAACGCTGCACCTCCTCCGGATGGAGCCGGAAGTGGTCCCGCAGATTCACAACTCCGGATCGACGGAGAGCCGCAAGACAGGCCTGCATCTCCGAGACATCCCTTTCGATCATAGGCACCGGCGCAGACTGGAACAGCAGGCGATACCGCTCCTCGCTTTCTCTGGCGGCATCCTGAGCCTCTTTCAGATTGGTTTGATTTTCCGCAAAGGCCATGACTCCAGAAAACGAACCGGTGTCATCCGCAATAGGACTCAGGTGGAGCCTGATTTGAATGGACCGGATATCATCCTGAATGCACGTGCAATCCCGGATGATGGTTTGCCTGCTCAGCCGGCAGCAACGAAACCCGTCGCTTATTCCTGATTCGATGAAGGACTTGATTTCGTAAACATTCAGACTGTCAGTACCGGCGTGAGGCGGCCACGGCAACATCTCGTGCATCTTTTGATTCATGCCGGTCACGCCCCCCGATGGATCGGTGGTAAGGATGCCGAAAGGCGAACTCACGCCCAAAATCCGATTTCTCTGCTCAATTGCCTTCAGCGCGCTTTCAGCCCGTTCGCACCGAATTCTCAGGGATTCCAGTTCCGCCGTCTGACGCTGAACAACCGATGAAGGTCCCTTGGCGCATTGGAGTTTGTCTTCTGCCATGAATATCCTTGATGAGAACCCCCGCAAGACCATCAGTAAATATCCGCCTCCAGAGGGGCCGGCTTTGGTGCGCCCCCTGAGGGGTGAAGTTTATGGCGCGGCCAAACCGGAATATTGAAATGTTGGAACAATGGAATAATGAAAGTATCATGTGAGGGACAGAACCGTCAATCAGGCTTGCCAAATCTGCTCTCCAGTCGACCGTACCTCTGCAAGATCTTTAGCCTTTGTACCAAGGTAGTCCGCTTTTGCCGAAAACGGTCCTTTTTGGCGGCAAGCCGGCTGAGCCGTTCCTGCCTTCCGGACTTTTCGGAAACGTCCCTGCCTTTTCAGCCCTTTACTTCCGGCGCGAATTCCGTTAATTCGAATAATGCCTGGTAAAATCGGCCGCCACAAAAAGATCGAGGGGAGCACGGAGGACATGGATATCTACGTCAGATTGGCCCGACACCTTTCAGCCCTGGGCATGGGATACCCCATCCGAGAGGAATTGATCGAAATACTGAAGGAGACCTTCACGGAAGAAGAGGCCGGAGTCGCCCTGGCTATACCGAATACGGTCGTGCCGCTGCAGCCGGTCGGGCTGGATGAAATCGGGAAGTCGTGTTCTCTGGATCGAAATACGCTCGCGGCTCGTTTGGAGAGTTTGAGCCGAAGAGGACTCCTCTTCTCGGGACCTGCTCCCGGGGGAGAAAAAGGATATGCATTGCATCAGGTGGGTTACGGGTTTCCTCAGACGTTTTTCTGGTCAGGGGAGAAGTCCGACCAGGCTAGAAAAATGGCCGGGCTGGTCAGGAGGTACTTCACGAAACAAGTGACGGAAGAAGCTTACAGTCCTTCTACGACCAAGCCCTACCGATATATCCCTGTGGGCAGGACGCTCGATACCCGAATGCAGTCAGTATTTCCTTTCCACCTGATGGAAACCGTGGTCGCGAATGCCACGACTTTTGCGGTGGCCCACTGCCCTTGCAGGATGGCTTTCGGGATGAACGGGGGAAAGTGCAGTCACCCCATCGAGGTCTGTCTCAAATTCGACAATATGGCTGACTATGTCCTTGAACAGGGGCTTGCCAGGCAGGTGTCGGCGGAGGAAGCCCTGGAGATCATCAGGATGACGGAAGAAGCGGGGCTCGTTCATTTCGTGGACAATGCGGAGAAAGAAATACAGCACAACTGCAACTGCTGCGGGTGCGCATGCTGGAACGTCGGCAATATCCGCAGAAGAAGAATACCCAGGGACACCTTGATGGCAACCTACTTCATCAGGGAGACGGATAGAGACGCGTGTACCGGCTGCGGCGAATGCGCCGGAATTTGTCCGGTCGCCGCAGTGAAAGTGATAGAGGGAAAGGTCGTGGTGGATACTGACTGGTGCATAGGATGTGGTGTATGCGGAACCGTCTGCCCTACGGGCGCTGCGCACGTGGTGCTGAGGCCGGATCGGTCCGGTCAACTGCCGTCCCCCGATTTCGAACAACTCCACAAAAAGATCCAGAGGGAAAAGGGCGGCAAGCCTGGAGTGTAGCTGGCTTCTACCTCACCCGGAGGTGTTCCGTTCGGAACCGCGACGCCCTTCACCGATCCCCACGTGGACACATCTATCCCCTGCTCTTTGAGGGTTGGGACATCCGGAATGGCGCTGTCGCGCTTGTCCAGGCTCACGCAGCCATGCAGAGCGGCCGACTGATCAGTGACACCTTTACCTGGTGAACCCGCAAGTGTGGGAAAAACGCCGGCTTACACAGAGCTTCAGGAGAACTCCCGTCTCATCTTGACAGATTTGGAAGGGTGATTATTTTCACGGCGTTTGGACGGGATGTTACCCGCAAGTAGCTGCAATATCAGTCATATCAATGATTTTATTTTCTGGTTGAGCTCTGGAGGAGAGTGGTAACATGTCCAGGAACTATTACATCGTTCTCGGTATCAGCAGCGGGGCCGATCTCGAAAAGATCAAGAGGGCTTATAGAACGATCGCAATGAGTTCCCATCCGGATGTCAGCAAATCGGAGGAGACCGCCCAGAAGTTTCGATCGCCACAGAGGAAGGAGAGGAAAGGATCTTTATTACGAAGCTGTCCTGTCGCCCGCCGAAGCGGTGAAAGGCGGGCTAACCTGATCTCTTGATATCAGTGGAGATCCCTCTGAAACCTTAAAAGGTGTTCACGATCCGTAAAGGGAATGGACGCCCTGCGCCTGCGCAACTCCAGCGAGTCACTCTGACAGGGCCGCGCCCGATAGGCGCCGTGGAAGGTCATCGATTATCCGGCAAGCCGTTCAATTGCTTTCGTCGAAGAGGACAGGCGATGCATGGACCGGATACTCCACATAAACGGCGGCAGTCGTTATCCTGGGTGGAGGGAGCTCTTTCAGCCTGCCGGCAAGAATCATCTCTTCCAGATAGCAACCCCTGCAGGTAAACGAGACCCAGAACTGGTTCGCAGCGTGTTCGAGGCAATCCTCATACCTGGGACACAGGGTCCTTCTGGGGGGAGGAGACTCAAAGGCTTCTTCTTCCGTGAGGGTAAGGTAAAGTTCCTGAGGTCCAATGTTCTGCATGATCCGTCCTCCTTTTGTCAATGGTTGTTCCATGGCAGCAGTTCCTCGCAAGAGTAGATCAAATCTAATCTATCGAAATGGAAAAAGAAGGTAGGAAGAGGCTGTATTTGACTGTACCGCCTGCACCGTATACAAACAGGAGGCATAATCCTATTTCGATATTCGGATTTGAAGCCACGCGCTTTCTCCCCGGATCGGTCGAACCCCTCACCGGGTCCTCACTTCCAGTGGGATGACAACGAAGAATACAGGATTGCCCGTATATACCTGTACGCCTTTCTCCCATATCCTTCTTGTAATCCACCCACGAGAACTCCTCATGAACCACGCCATTTGCATCCACGGCCATTTCTATCAGCCGCCGCGGGAGAACCCCTGGCTGGAGGAGGTAGAGCTGCAGGATTCGGCCTACCCGTACCACGACTGGAACGAGCGCATCACGGCCGAGTGTTACGCTCCCAACGTCTCCTCGCGCATCCTGGGCAAAGATCGACGGATCATCGACCTGGTATGCAACTACTGCTCCATGAGTTTCGATTTCGGCCCGACCCTGCTCTCATGGATGCAGCGCCACGAACCGCACACCTACCAGGCCGTGATCGAGGCCGATCGCAGGGGACGCGAGCGGTTCGGGGGACATGGACCGGCCATCGCGCAGAGCTACAACCACATGATCCTTCCCCTGGCCAAGACGCGCGACAAGCGAACGCAGGTGATATGGGGCATACAGGATTTCGAGCACCGTTTCGGAAGGTCCCCCGAAGGCATGTGGCTCGCTGAAACCGCCGTCGACACGCAGACGCTGGAGATCATGGCCGAACAGGGAATCCGCTTCACCATCCTGGCGCCCCATCAGGCCGCGAGGGTACGCCGCATGGGGGAGCAGCGTTGGCGCAAGACGCCGAACGGGAGCGTCGATCCCCGGCGTCCCTACCTCTGCCGGCTCCCCTCGGGCCGTAACATCGTGCTCTTTTTCTACACCGGCGACATCGCTCGCGATATCGCCTTCGGCAACCTGCTGAACAACGGCGAGGACTTCGCCCGACGTCTTGTGGAGCAGTTTACAGACGGTCCCGGCCCACAGTTGGTGCACATCGCCACCGACGGCGAGACCTACGGCCATCACCACCGCCACGGCGACATGGGTCTGGCATACTGTCTCTACCACCTCACGACCAACCGCCGCGCCGACGTCACGGTCTACGGCGAGTACCTCGACCGGTGTCCGCCCGGTCACGAAGTGACCATTGTCGAGAACAGCTCCTGGAGCTGCATCCACGGTGTCGAGCGCTGGCGATCCGCGTGCGGGTGCAACTCCGGAGGCCGGCCCCAGTGGAAGCAGGATTGGCGCGCTCCGCTCCGAGGCGCGCTCGACTGGCTGCGCGAAAACCTGGATTATGTCTACCAGGAGCACGCCGCGTCGCTGGTGAGCGACCCCTGGGCGGCCCGCGACGCCTATATCGACATCATCGTCGACCGCAGCCGCGATCCGCGCGACACCCGGATGGCGCCGCTGCTGCACCCGAATCTCGATCGAGAGGACCGCACAAAGCTGCTGCGGCTCCTGGAGATGCAACGCTACGCCATGTTCATGTACACGAGCTGCGGGTGGTTTTTCGACGAGGTCTCGGGCATCGAGACCACCCAGATCATTGCCTACGCCGCGCGCGCTCTGCAACTGGCGCAGCAGGTGAGCGGGATCGAGCTCGAGGAGACCTTTCGCACGCTGCTGGCGCGCGCGCCCAGCAACATGCCCTCGTTCGGCTCCGGCGGTTATGTCTACGACAATTTTGTCAAGCCGATGATGCTCGATCTCACGCGGGTGGGGGCGCATTTCGCCGTCTCTTCTCTGTTCGAGGAATACGGGGAACGAAGCCGCATCTACGCGTTCGAGGCGCGATCTCTGAAGGCTGAAAAGCGGACCTCCGGAAAGAACCGTCTTGCCGTGGGCACCGCGGAGATCACCGCGGTCATCACCGGCGAACATCGCACCGTGACTTACGCCGCCTTTTACTTTGGAGACTTCAACATCGCCGCCGGCGTCCGGCCGTTCAAAGGCGACAGCGCCTTCGCCCTCATGGAGAGAGCGGTCCTGGAAACGTTCGAGCGGGACGACGTGACCGGCGTCATTCAGCTTATCGAGCGCCAGTTCCGGGGCAGCAGCTACTCGCTGTGGCACCTGTTCAAGGACGAACAGCGCAAGGTGATGGCGCAGATACTCGATTCGACACTTGGGGGCGTTGAGAGGGCGCTGCGGCAGGTGCGCGATCACCACTATCCCGTGATCGAGGTGATGCGGCGCATGCGGGTGCCCATGCCGAGGCTGTTCTGGCGCCTCGCCGGCGCCATCCAGGACATCGATCTCATACGCGCCCTGGAGGAGACCGAGCCCGACATCGCTCGGATACGCGCCATAGCCCAGGAGGCGCAGGCATGGGGACTGGAGCTCGATCGGGTGCGGGCGGAATTCGTCGCGGGTGGACACGCGAACACCGATATGGAAGTCCTCGAGCGGCTCTGCACGCAATCCGACACCCCGCACCTCGCCGAATCGGTGGACGTGCTGGAGCGGCTCGTATCGTTTTTCGAGGCCATTGCACCGCTGGACCTGCAACTTGACTTGTGGAAGGCGCAGAACATCTATTTCTCCCTTGGCAAGCGGATGCTGCCCGCGATTCAGGAGCGCGCCGGTAAGGGCGACGCCGCGGGCCGCCGCTGGTGCGAAGCGTTCGAGCGGCTGGGAGCGTTTCTCAACGTGGGTATCGCATGACGCACATCCCAACGGCAACCTACCGGGTGCAGTTCACGCCGTCGTTCGACCTGCGGGCCGCGCAGTCCATCGTGCCCTACCTCTCCGCGTTGGGCGTCACCGATCTCTACGGTTCTCCGGTGTTTGACGCGCGGCCGGGAAGCACCCACGGTTACGACATCACCGATCACGCCCTCATCAACCCGCGTCTGGGAGGGATCGAAGCCTACCGGGCGCTCGCCGGGCTGCTGAGCGTCCACGGCATGTCCCTGCTGCAGGACATCGTGCCCAACCATATGGCGTTTGACAGGCATAACCGGCTGCTCATGGACGTGCTCGAAAACGGCCCCCGCTCGTCCTACTACGCGTATTTCGATGTGGCCTGGGACCACCCCTATGAGCACCTGCGGGAACGCATCCTGGCGCCGTTCCTGGGAAAATTCTACGGGAAGGCGCTGCGCGAGGGCGAGCTCCGATTGGAGTATGACGACGAGGGGTTGGCGGTGCGCTACTATGACCAGCGCTACCCGCTGGGGTTGCGCTCCTACGGCAAAGTGTTCCTCCGCAACCTGAAGCGGGTCGAGGAACGGTTGGGCAGGAACAGCGCAGAGATCGTGCGGTTCCTGGGCGCCATTCACTTCCTCGAGTCCATCGGCAAACAGGGGGGCGTCGCCAGGACGGAGGACGTGCGCCACGCCAAGGCCATGCTGCGGGCGCTCTACCGCGGCAACGAAGCCATCCGCGAATCCATGGATGGTGCCGTCGCGTTCTACAACCGTCCCGACCCCCGGGCGCGCGACGCACTCGACGCGGTACTGGCCGATCAGGCGTTCCGGCTCTCGTTCTGGAAAGTCGCCTCCGAAGAGATCAATTACCGGCGGTTCTTCACCATCAACGATCTCATCTGCCTGCGCACGGAACTGTCCGACGTGTTCGAGTATGTCCATCGGGCAGTGCTCCCGCTGGTGCGCGAAGGGGCGGTTGCCGGGCTGCGGGTGGATCACATCGACGGTCTTTACGATCCGGCGCGTTACCTGCAGCGGCTGCGCAAGGCCGCGCCAGAGGCCTACATCGTGGTGGAGAAGATCCTCGAGCCCGGCGAAACGCTGCCGCCCTGGCCCATCCAGGGCACCACGGGCTACGATTTCATGGCATGCGTCAATGGGCTGTTCGTGCACGAGGGGAACGCACAACCGTTTACGCGCGTCTACCGGCGCTTCACCGGCGGCAGCACGCCCTATGAAGAGATCCGCGCCGCGAAGAAACGGCTCATCGTGGGCAAGCACCTCGCGGGCAACGTGGACAACCTCGCCCAGCTGCTCAAGCGCATCGCCGACCGTGACCGCTCCGGACGCGATATAACCCTCTATGGGCTCAAGCGTGCGCTGGTCGAGGTGATGGTCTACTTTCCCGTCTACCGGACCTATGTCAACGACGCCGAGTTTTCGGCGCGTGACCGGGAACTGCTGGAGCGGGCCGTCGGCGACGCCCGCGCCAGATTCCCCGATCTGGATTACGAGCTGGATTTCATCGAACGCTACCTGCTGAACCCGGCCGGCGGCGGAAACGCGGACTGGGAAAGTGAGCCCCCGGAACGCGGCCGGGCATTGCGCTTCGTCATGGAGCTGCAGCAGTTGACCGGCCCGCTCATGGCCAAGGGGTGCGAGGACACGGCCTTTTACGTGTACAACCGGCTCATCTCGCTCAACGAAGTCGGGTCCAATCCCGATCGCTTCGGCACTACCCCCGCCGAGTTCCACCGCTTCAACGTCGATCGGTTGCATTCCTGGCCGCACTCGATGAACGCCACGGCCACCCATGACAGCAAGCGGGGCGAGGACGCAAGGACGCGCATCGACGTGCTCTCCGAGATCCCCGCCGATTGGGAACGGGCGGTCCGACAGTTCGCATCCATCAACCAGCGGCGGCGGTTGCGGCGGCACGGCGTTCCCGTACCCGACCGAAACGACGAGTACCTCATTTACCAGGTCCTGGCGGGCGCGTTCCCCCTGGACGACCGGGAGCTGCCTTCTCTGCGCCGCCGGATGCGGGAGTACGTGGTGAAAGCGGTGCGCGAGGCCAAGGTGCACACCGCGTGGATCAAGCCTGACGCCGAGTACGAGGAGAGATGCACCGGGTTCATTGACGCCATTCTAGACGAGGACAAAGGTCGTCCGTTCCTCAGCCTCCTTCGTCCGCTCGTGCGGCGCGTGGCGTTTTTCGGAATGCTCAACTCGCTGTCGCAAACGCTGCTCAAGATCACCTGTCCGGGCGTGCCGGATTTTTACCAGGGCACAGAGCTGTGGGACCTGTCTCTTGTCGACCCCGACAACCGCCGTCCCGTGGACTTTTCCCGCCGATCCGCCCTTCTCGGCAAAATCCGACGGGACATCGGGGTCGACCGCCGGGCCCTCATCGAGCGGACGCTGCAGAACATGGAGACCGGCGAGGTGAAGCTGCTGCTCGCGCACCTGGCCCTCCTGAGCCGGCGCGCGCATGCCGATCTGTTCGCTCGCGGAGAGTATCTCCCTGTCGAAACGCACGGAACGCTGAGGGAGCACGTATTCACCTTCCTTCGCCGGTGGGAAGGGTCGTGGGCCCTGGTCGCGGTCCCCCGCTTGCTGACATCGGTGACATCGGAGGGCGTACCGCCGCTGGGGCGCTCCTGCTGGCGCGACACCACGCTGGCGCTTCCCGCCGGGGTTCCCGATGTCTGGGACGATGCCATCAGCGGCACGCTCCGCCGATTTGACGGCTGTCAATCCGGCTGCGGGGTTGCGGCGGGCGATCTGTTCGATATTTTCCCTGTTTCACTGCTCACAGCAAGAGGGGTGGTTTGACCGGCACTTTGGGGCTTGAAAGCGCAGGTCTAAGGCAGCAGAATTACCACTTTGTGGGGGTGTTCTGCAAAGTATCAACCTGATGGCTTGGTCTGGCTTGGCGACCCAACCAACAGCCGACACACGCGATTGGAGAGCTGGCCTTGGTTCAGTCAGCCATCTTCAGCGCGAAATTTGCAAAATCGAGCAGTTCGGGCAGGCGGTGATTAATGACATCTATGAGGATGTTAAGGTCCAGTTTCCTGTACTCATGCACCAGGATATTTCGGAAACCTACCATACCCTGGAGGCTGGCCGCCATGTGTGCATCAATCAGCCCGCCATGCTGTAGCAGGGCAAAAGACTCCCTGCTGTCCTGGGGCAGTCCGAGCTTCTTGAGCTTGATCAGGTGATTGGCAATATCAATGCTGAGCTCACAGGCCCGTTGCAGGTTCATGGCGATTGCATCCTGCTTCAGATAATCTGTTTCAAAAGGGAGGTCACTGGGAGATGCGTAGTAGCGTTTGATTTGCTGAACGCACCGTTCGATGCTGACCTTCTTGTTCAGGATGATTTCATTCATACATCATAGAACCTCCCGCTCGCCAACCCCTCAGCCAGCACACCGGCCCTTTCCTCATTCAGCTTCTGATAAAACGACAGCACCAGCATTTCAAATTCATCCACAGCATACCGGTCAACGCAGTAAAGGAGAGTGGCACTGCCGACGATTTCCTTCTGTAAAACCGTGGGTACTTGGCGGGCGTTCACAAGGTCAACTTGCCTGTACAAAACGTTTTCTAGATCCCTGCGGCACTGACTCAAGACGAGGTCTCTCTCCTTTTTCGCCTGTTCAGGAGGAAGTAGCAGGGCAATATCGATATCGCTATCGGGCCGCTCATGCTCCGTCCCATGGGTGCCAAAAAGATAAATCGCTTGCACAGCAGGATAGTGCCCGAGAACGATCTTTACAATAGCGTTTTGGTCTGTTTCATTCATGACCTGTTCGATCTCCCAAATGGAAAGAGCCATTTACCCTGGCACCAGCAAATTTAACATCCATATAAGCCGTTGTCACCCAAATCCGATGTCCTCAGTGCCCGATCGGTGGGACCTCTCGGATTCCAGAAGTCTGGACATGGATACGGATCTTCACGGATCTTCACGGATCAGAAGAATCGAGCCATTCGTGTTCATCTGTGTTCATTCGCGTCCCAGAATGGGCAGGATGGATTCCCCGACGGAACCTTCGGCTCCTTAAAAGTGAGCATCCCGGCAGGAACCGACGCCGTGTGAGGAGATTTGTGGAGTCTTCTGCCAAAGCATCAACTTGATGTCCCGGTCCGACCTGCAGCCGAACATTTTACTCATTCTGTGATCGGAGTTTGACTGGAGCCCGGATGACTGCTATTTTTCATATGCATCCAAGATCATGATAGGGTTCAACGGCAACCATTATCCTGGCTGGGGAGAATTCCTATATGGACACCAACAAGATCCTGTTGGGCAAGAGAGTGCTTGTGGTGGATGATGAGAAAGATGTTCTTGACCTGATTACCGAACTTCTACGAATGTGCAAAATCGATGCGGCGGTCTCCTTTGAAGAGGCTAAGGCTCTTCTCGAAACCCATCCTTATGATATCGCCGTTTTGGACATCATGGGTGTAACCGGGTTTGGACTGCTGAAGATCGCGATAAGCCGGAACATCCCGGCGCTCATGCTGACTGCAAAAACCCTGTGTGAAGAGAGCCTCGATAAAACCATTAACGAAGGGGCATCCTATTTCGTTCCTAAAGACAAGCTCTCCCAGATAGACACGTATGTTGCCGATGTCCTTGAGGCGATCTCCAATAACAGGAATCCCTGGGCAAGCTGGGTCAGGAGGCTGGGCGACACGCCGTTAAGTCTTTGTAAGTTCGAAGGGGATTGAACCTCCAGCACCTCTGCATCCGATCCTGGCAAGTTGCAGAGGAAGACGTTCTTTTCGCTGTAGATCACCTTTTGTTTCAGGCACTATTGATAAACCTCATCATGGCTGCCCACATCGAGCAGGATGATCTCCTTGGCAGTCACCAGAAGTGTCAGGGTGATTCGATAACTTCGGCTGAGGCTGACCTCGTGGCAACCGGTGAGTTTGCCGCTTTCTCACGTCCCCCATCCGCATTCCCAGGAAATACTCCCGGATTTTTTGTCATCTTGACATTTTGTCATGATTTCATACACTATTTTTGCTGGCATTTGAACCGACAACAGCAAAAGGAGGTGAAGACGTGCTTATCTCCATTGATAAAAGAGGGAGCATCAACTTGCCTGCCGCCATCAGAAAAGACCTCGGCCTGGAGACGGGTAGTTATCTGGAGCTGGAAATCCTGGAAGGTGGAGCTATCAGCCTGCATCCTGTTACCGTCCATCGTACTCTGCGGCTCAACGAGGAAGGCATGCGGAAACTTCGGGAAGCTCGGAGCAGCGGAAAAGGGTCGATGCCTGAGTGGCTGAACGAGGAAATCAAGAATGCCGGAACTGATACCGACAAAGAAGTTCCTTGAGGATATTGAGAGGCTCCGCAAAGACAAGGCTGTACGTAAGAAGTTGGCAAAGGCCCTGAGCCTCCTGCAAGGAAACCCCTTCCATCCCGGCCTCCATGTTGAAAGGATTGTCAATGATCCCGGCGCATGGGCCATACGGGTAGATCGCAGATACAGAATATCCTTTGAGCCTGAAAGCTATTTGGAGCCAGGGACCCCGGACTGGTCAGGAGGGATTCTCCTGCTTCGACTGCTCACTCATGACGATCTCTACAAACGCCCGCGTTAAGCACATGCGAGATGACGAGCTCAATCATAGGTTATGATCGTACAACAGTTTACTGTCCTCCTCAACGATTCCTTGAAAAGGCACATCCTCGGTCTTCCGCCCAAGGAGAAGCGGAGACTCCGGGAGAAATTCGAGTTTCTGGAGGCAGGCATCTGGGATTCCGGCTTGCGCGTGAAGAAGCTGAAGTCCTTCTCGAATCGTGTTCTCTTCGAAATTCGCTCCATCATCAAGGGCGCAAAGCCGCCCTTCCGGCTGGATCGATTCAGGCGACTGGTCGATACGTTCAGGAAGAACTCCTTCGCCCATTTTGGACGCGGATCTTACGGATTTTCACGGATCAGAAGAATCGAGCCATCCGTGTTCATCTGTGTTCCTCTGTGACCATGCTCGTCTTTTACGAGCGCGTACGACCGATACTTCTTTTTTCAACAAACGAATACAGTGTCCTCCTCATTGAGCCGCCGCCTCCGTTCCCATATAACGGTCACTCCCAATAGAATATAAGAAAGGAGGCTGTTATGTTTAAAAAGTTCCCCCCTGAAAATCCCTGCGGACCCATGCTGGAGGAGATAAACCCACCAAAGCGGATCAACCAGAGGGTGGCCGAGAAACAGAGCGTGCATCCGCGGCGCATCAATCAGATCATCCAGGCGCTCAACCTACAGGCGCGGTATGATCTTGGAGGTGGAGAAGGAAAAGCCGGGAGGACGTTCTAGGAACGGAGACTAATGGGACTCGGATTAATATTTAACCAGTAGCTGGATCCGCCATTGCCCAATACTCTTCACAATTGGTCGGTACCGTGTTGGTGTCCAGATACATACGAGTCAACGGGCGAGCAGGTGTGAAACCAAGTTGGCAGGCCAGAGCGGAAGCCGGTTCGTTGAGGTCGAGAACATCCCAGAAAGTCAGGCGGTCATCATTTCGTGATAACAGAGTCCGCACCAGCATTTCGCCGATTCCCGGCCGGGCCACAATGGGGCCGAGATAGTTGGCGCGGGCTCCGCTGCGCAGCATTCCGAGTCCAAGAATCGATCCCTCGCTTACATAGACCAAAGCCAGGAGACTGGTAGCGGCCAGGGACTGCAACAAGAAAACTCGAGAGACGCCCATTATTTGAGAATCCAGTGCCAAAACCCCGGGCCAGTGCTTCTCAGCCAGTGTTTGGACCCTCGACGATGGTTCAGCATCCGGCAGCAGCCCCTGATGCTCCCAACGGGTCAGGGTGCATTCCGGCAGAAAACCGATATGCGTATAGACCGGTTGCCCCATGGGCGTGGCATCCAGTTTGATGCATTTCAAGCCGCGCTGACGAAGGGCTTCAATGCATGACCTGAGCAAGCGACCCCCAATGCCTTGCCTGCGACTGGCAGGGTGGACCATCATCATGCCAATCCAAGCCAGTTCATTCCCGAAACAAACGCTGGTGCAGGTCCCTGCGATTTTTCCATTTCGCTCAGCGGCGAAACAGCCCTCCGGCGCCAGAGCCAATAAGCGGCGCCAATCCGAGATCGTCTGGTTCCATCCCAGTTCGGCCCTTAACTGGTCAACCTCGCTCAAATCAGCCAATGTCAGGCAACGGATTGTAACGTCCATGCAGGAGCCTTGACGGGGTCCGTATTGACAAGTCCTTGTACTGGAGATTTTCTTTGTCTTTGGGGAATGGCCCAAAACGGCGGCAAGTATACGGAAGCGTGAATGAAATATCAACCCATTATGGCGCTGATGTGCGTTCTTCATCGGATTAGATTCGAGGTTTCTCATTGAACTGGGAGAGTTCTTGCTGCATGTGTGTCCTTTGAGGAACCTCCAATCCACAAGATGGCAAGAGCTAACCAAAGCGCATAAAGAAAGCGGCCTGAGAAGGCCGCCTTGTTCGAGTACAGATTTTGCGCCGGCTGGATAGTCGCGGTCCTAATCGCGACGATCACGGTCCCGGTTGTAGTATCCCCGATAATCTCTATTATCTCGTTCCGCCATTCGATACAGTTGGTTCTCGTTTCCCTCAAAGACGACGCGATCCTGATATTTGCGGATCTGGCCGGCGGGTACTGTGACAATACGATCGCCCTTCGCCCGGGTTCCACTCAGCCGTATGACCACGTCCCCGTTGTCGGTCACATCGATCACCTTTCCCAGGACTTCGGTTTCCCCGTGCTGGGGCACCACATTCCTGCCTACAAGGTTTCTTTTGGTACCCGTGTCCTTCGCCCCGGCTTGAGACACAGGAATCAGAAGAAGGATTAAGGCCACCATTGTGAATATAGAACCCCTCGCTCTTTTCCATGCTTGGTTCATAAAACACCTCCATCAGAAATCCTTTTAGGATTAAGCTAAGAGTGACACGAGCATGGATAAATGGGGGTGTGGCTGTATTCGCCTTTGATCAAGAAGGCCACTCGATTTGCGAAGTCGTATTCCCCGTACGCGCGGCACGTATGCGCGGAAAGCGGAATATTTAGAAGGGACGCAGGACGGGTATGAAAAAAGGGCTGGCGGAAATCGCCAACCCTCTGGTATTCTTGCTGGTGGGCCTGGAAGGATTCGAACCTTCGGCCAATTGATTAAGAGTCAGGAACCCCGAGCTTTCTAACCTCCTCAACCCGCAAGTTCCCGCAAAGGTGATTTTTCTTTTTCACATTTTTGCTGAATTTCCATGTTTTATACGAAATGAGCCAGGCTCCATTGTTCATCTGGAACGAATTCGATATCAGACATTCCTCTTGGGGAAGCGTACGAGAAGGAGATCAGTGAGAGGGTGTACAAGACTCCGATCGCAGAGATGTCTGGCTCCTCCTCATTTATTTAACGATCGCTTGGCTTGTGTTCACTGAGCCGTCGCCAACTGGAATTTCATTGTAATTGAATAGCAGGACGTACTGCCTCCTTTTTTCCATAAGATTTCAGGATATCTATACATCTCATTGAAATGGCAAGTCGTTACATGGGTGATGAAGCCCGAACTTTCGTGAAGAAGACGATCGAGGCATGCAAGAGAGAGCGCGCCTCAATCGTCGGTTATGAGCTCGATCAGCAAAAAAACCTTTAACCTGTGGACATCACAGGATTTCCCTCTTTATCGGCAGTTGGCAGATAATAACGGTTCTTCAATAATGAAAATAGCTTCTATATTTTCAACTATCCCGAAAAAAAGGTGCCCCAAAGGTGCCCCACGAAATCGCCTCGTCGTTCCGCAGGAGCCTCTTAGGACTTGAACCAACTCTTGAGAGTGTATCAATTCGCAGTAGCAATTTTGATCAGACAGAACCAGCATTTCTAGAGTAGCTGGCGCAGGCGCTCGCTCAAAAAATGCGGTGTCGGATACCCCCTATGTGCATTATCCTGCCTGATCGATCTGAGTCTTTATCTTTAGGATATCATCCAAATGTTCGAAAAAAACATCTATATCCGCGGGTCAAAATGAATGCCCCTTCCTTCTTTCATGATGTCCAGTGTTTTTTCCAGAGGTAGAGCTTTCTTGTACGGGCGCTCGGAGGTAAGGGCGTCGAATACATCGGCCACTGCGGTAATCCTTCCGCAAAGAGGAATTTTTTCCCCCACAAGGCCCATCGGGTACCCTTCTCCATTCCATTTTTCGTGATGGGTTATTGCAATTTGTGCACCCATCTTGATAACTTCCGCGTCTGAATTGGCAAGGATCTTCTCTCCAATGCTTGAATGTCTTTTCATTATTATCCATTCTTCTACGGTCAGTTTGCCCGGCTTCATTAGAATGGAGTCTGGTATCCCGATTTTTCCCACATCATGCATAGGAGAAGCATAGAGGATGTTTTCCGTTTCTCCTTTAGGGAGTCCAAGCTTTTCTGCAAGTACGGTGCAGTAGCGACTCATGCGAGTGACGTGTTCGGCGGTGTCTTCGTCTTTAAACTCAGCGGCGATAACTAGGCGATGAATAGTCTCTAGATAAGCTTTTTGAAGGTCTTGGACAGCAAATTTCAGTTGGTGCAGACTATGGTTCAGGTCTTCAGCATATTTCAAGATCTGCCGGTTGGTGGCTTCAACGCTCTTATAGGCAGTGTTCCTTTCTCTTATAAATTTGCGCTCCCTTAGAACGCGTTTCACCCTGGCCAGCAACTCTTTCCCATGAACGGGTTTGAGCATGAAATCATTTGCACCATTTTGAATCACCATCGTGAAGTCGTAGTCCTTAATGTATCCTGTAAAGGCGATCACATGGGAATCGGAAATTTCCCTGATCTGTTTTATTAAGTCCAATCCGCTCAAACCCGGCATTACAATGTCCGTGAGTACTAAATCAATTTCCGTTTCTTTTAAGATTGAAATAGCTTCGCTCGCATCAGCTGCTTTTGAGCACTTAAACCCTTCTGCTTGCAGGATCTCCGAACATAAATCCCTGCTTCCTTCATCGTCGTCCACCACCAACAGGTGAGGCTTTTCCATTTCTGTAGTTCCTCTATTAATTAAGTCTGCATTGCCAAAGAGGATGGGCGATCGGCTTATCCAATCAATGCCTCTATCTTCTTTATTAATTTCAAGGGACTAAAAGGTTTTGGAAAGTAGTCTGTCGCCCCCGCATTCAATCCTTCAGTCTTATTGTAATATGGCCCCGTGCTGCCAGTCAGGATGATGATAGGGCAGTTCTTTGTCTCAGGATAACTCTTGAGCGCTCGCGTCGTCTCCAGTCCGTCCATGCCTCCGGGCATCTCCAAATCCATCAAAATAAGGTCGGGTATCTCGGCCCGCGCAATGACTAGGGCTTTTTCCCCGCTTTCTGCTTTGAAAATTTGGTATTCCTTTGATCTAAGGGTCATCTCCACGAGCTCTCTAATCTCTTGTCTGTCATCGACAATCAGTATCTTTTTCATAGCTCTTTCCTTACTTAATTCAGATGCATTTTGGGGGCGATCAAGTCTGTGATGCGCTCGTAAAAAGTCGGAAAACGCCCTTTTCCGTCATCCCGGCGAAGGCCGGGATCCAGTATTTTCGAGCCCTTGCAGATATCTGGATTCCGGCCTTCGCCGGAATGACGACTTTTTACGAGATTGTCAAGTCTGTCTCCGCAATTTATAGAGTAAGTGATCGTGGCATTATACTTGATCGATAATGAGGCAACAATTAGTGTCTTTTACGATCCCTGTCAAAGAGTTTTTCGTGTGAGGCCCTCGCAGCTTCCAGTGATCCCTGAACACTTCCAGGGTTTGCCTCATGATGTCCTTTCCCAGATCTTTTTCTGACCTTAACATTACTAGCGGGGGATACCCCTCGCTTGACTCATTGACCTGGACTCTTTTCAGATGTTGGGGGAGGCTCCTATATTTTTCAAGTTCTTTATCGAGCTGTGCGGGGAGCCACGTCTTGACCTCCTTTCTAAATTCACGTGTTCCTCCTCAGATTTCTATAACCCGCCCCCGTTCGTTCTTGTGGCGTCCATTCCAGCGTGATGGTTTTCTTATTATGGTTGAAGCCGCAGCCGCAATGGAGTTTTAGGCGGTCATTATCGAGCAACTCGGTCTTGATTTATCAGAAATCTGTTCAACACTGGACATTTGACATAACTGCTTTTACAAGGTTAATCTCTCGTTTATTTCACCAACCTCCAGGAGGAATCCATGACTCTCACGAAAGATCGAATTGCGGAATCCATCCAAGAAGAACAATACATAACAAGAGGCAGAGCCACGTCCGTTGTGGAAACAACCTTGGAAATCATAAAGGACACTCTGGCCAGGGGAGAGGATATTCTCATCTCAGGATTCGGGAAGTTCAATGTTCGGGGGAAGAATCAAAGAATGGGTAGGAATCCGGCCACAGGAGAGCAGCTTACCCTTCCATCAAGGAAAGTCGTGACATTCAGTCCATCTCCAAGATTGAAAAAAAGGCTCAATGGTCGTCATGATGAGGAGTAGCCGGGGAGTATGGATGACCTTTTGGTGCAGTTGATTACTGATTGGAGAAGAAGAGGTTATCTGACTGTTTCGGGGAAAAAGGATTTACTTAATCAGCGCAGAAACGGCAGCCGCCCACAATTGGGATCCCTTCAAGCCTTGACGTAAACGCCTCTCGATTTGGCCTTGACTCTCCCCTCTTTCTTCATCCTATTAAGCACACCATTCACTGTCAGCCTTTCAAGGTTCGTTTGCTTCATCATCTGATCTATGGAGATTCCTTGCCGAGCCTTCTCAATCAGGGAAAGAATCCTTTTGGGTGGCGAACCTTTTCTTGGGTGTAGAAGAAGGAGTTGAAAATGTTTTTTTCTCTGGCCATCCAACCTTGTCTCCTTGCCCCCCTTTGTCTTTTGGAATGCTTCGATAGCCTTGACCTCCGCCTCGATCATGGTTCTTTGTGCCAATAACCCTTTTCAGGCAGGACCATAACTCAAACCGCATTATTGCAGCTGTCCGGAACCGGGATCTACTCTTTAGAAAGCCCTCACACATGAGATGCCCATCTGACAATGCTCTTCACTTGAGACCAAAAGGACCTTACCTAACTTCTTCGATATGGCTGATGTGCTTTCCAAAACCCATTTCAGCTGACGGGGCGCACGAGTTGGAAGGCAGGAACGAAGCGGATCTGCTTATGGAGCAGCGGTAACATTTGTCGCAGCACTCGGTGAGTCACATCGTAGGGGTGCGCGATCCCGACCGCCTTACCCTCGAGCTGCGCAGTTTGAATCAACTTTTCTATCTGCTCCTTAACGAACTGCGGATCCTGTTGGTTATCGAGAAATACATCCCGCTCAGCAAAGGGGAGGCCTAGGCGCTGCGCCACCTCAGGTGCGACGGTCTTCATCGATGTGCGGCTGTCAATGAAGAAAAGTCCTCGTCGCTTCAATATCTCGAACAGTTGTTCCATGGGACTTTCTTCAGCGGTCAATCGAGATCCCATATGGTTGTTGACCCCTTTTACCCCTGGGAAGGCGTCCAGGAGGAGGTTGATACGGTTTGCCAATTCTTCTCTGCTCATGGAGGTCAATAGCACACCTTCCCCGGGATCTATCTTGGCATACTCCTCGGGTTCCATGGGTAAATGGAGCATGATCTCAGTCCCGTGCTCTCGGGCCATGTCCATTATCCGCTTACCAAATCGGCTGTTCGGGAAAAGCGAGAGGGTGAGGGGGAAACCCAATCTGATGAATTTCTCTGCCATGGCCAGATCGTTCCCGATGTCATCGATAATGATTGCTACTCTGGGCAGATCTTCGTGGATTGGCGGAGCCGCGATCTTGGGCGGGTCATGCGGAATCTCGACCTTCCTGGAGTTCTCCGAGGTCGGAGTTTGCTTCAGTTTAACAGGGGAATGATTCGCAGCATTGGGATCCCGCGCAACGGATTTGACAGGCGGTGCCTGCAGGGGCATAGGTTCTTTAGGCGGTTGCTGTCTTTGGCTATGCCTATTTTGGGTGCGCTCCTTAGCATCTTGGTGAATTCCGGTACTGGACTTGCGGTCCGATTCGGTCCCGATATAAAGGAATGAAACAACGATGCCCACTACTGACAGGATCAACCCCAAAGCCACCAGTCTCAATGGACGGTTTAGGGATCGCTTTCGGATCCCCAGGGGTGTTTTTCGTTTTCTTTTTTTCGAGCGGGCTTGAGACGCCTTCGCTCGTGTCGATCGTTTTTGGCGGGCCATGGGTAGTTAGTGACCCGTGCATTCGCGATCTGTTCCGTTCCCTGTAGGAAACAGGAAAGTTCCAGTGCCCATTTGGTTTCCAAGCTTGCTCAAGACTCCTCCTCTTCAGTCCATTCCTCACATCCCATGAGGACTCCTTTTTGGGCTGTGGACTATATGGAATTTTATCTTGCTGGGCAAAGGAAAACTTATATGTAGAATTACATCAAGCATCAATCGAGCCTCCCCCACTCCTATCCTCCCCTTCAACTGATCTGGCAATCTTCCGAAAGGTCGGTTCCTCTTTTCGGATCCTCTCCAGCTTCCCGCCAATGCTCTCAAGCGATCGGTGGCTGAACCCGGTCCCAACCCGTCCCGCATAGGTGATCCGGTTCCACCATCGAATTATTCCAGGAGCAACGGGATTACTCTGTACTCGCCTGTTCAGGAGGAACTGGAAGGAAAGGTGATCTCTTGACAATGCGAGTGATCGGACCCAAAGGAACAGTATGAAGAACCGTAAAAAATTAGCAGAGGTGTTGGGTTTGCAGATTGAAGATCTCCCTGCCCAAGAAAACCTGGATGAAGAGAAGGCAGAAGCAATAAATGATCTTCTCGATATCCTTTTTGAAGGTGCAGGTGACTCCCGCTACAAGAGGTCGTTTGATACCAACGATCCGATCTGCTAGTTCATTGCAAACCTAGGTGGCACCAGCGGTAACCCGGTCGACACAAATCCTGTCGGAGGATCTCCTGATGAGGCATCTAGTCGTCAACGATGAGAGGCAGAAATGGGAAATCCATCTTTTTCCTTCAATCGACCACGCCCCAGAAAACACGAAATTGAAGTGAGTAGCAGTCACCAAGAGGAGCCTGCTGTCCAGAAGAACGATGGCCAATGAGCCCGTGGGGGATGGGACTTCAGTTCCAGAAGCTCTTTGTTTATTGCTCTTCATGGTGAGGACTCCGCTGCATCCGGGAGTCCATGGAAACAGAGGCCCGGCGCTTCAAATCACTTGAGTAAAGCTGGAGAAGCTGATGTGGTTTCATTCAAAGGGATCCCCTCTGCAAGTCTGCGAATTTCTTATTGGGAACATCTCTCACGCAATGAAACACTTTGCGGATGAGAATAGCGGTGTTCCCGGCATTCCGTTCTCCTCCCGGGACATCCTCCCTTCACTCCTTCAATTTGATCAAAATGCGCCCCTCGTCAACTTTAAGACCTGCCACGCCATCGGAAAACAATCTCCAGAAGCCACCCTCTGCGCCGAATTCCTTCACCAGATTCCTGTTCTTCAAGTTGCCCATCCATGCATTCGGTAAAGGGATTCCCCCGAGAGAAATCCCTTTCAACTCGACGACCGGTTTCTCCTCTTCAAACCCGAGGACTACTCCAAGATTGAGCCGCAATGTCTTGCCCCCGAGGATGGGGATCTCTTCATCAAAAGGTACAACCAGCTTCATGCTGATTAGGTTTTCGGAAAGGTCGATCGCCACAAATTGAGCGGCTTCGGTGTTATGGGCAATGAGGGCATTCAACTCTTTTTCCGTGAGAATGATCTCCCGCTTCAAACCCTTTTCCGAATAGGGTTCCGGCTCAAGGGGTGGTCTGTTGCCAGGCTTTCTCTGGTCTTTGGTCCAGGCAGGCCTTCTGTCTCCGTTTCCTTCCAGTTCGGCCAGCTTCGAATCCAATGCCTTTTGCTCAACGGCAGTCAGAATCGTTGGCGTGAACTGGGAGGCGTAAACGTATCGCTTCACCCACCAGGCAGCCAGGAGAACTGTAGCAATCGCTGCAACTGCCACGATCCCCCTGACCCGCGGAAGCGAAGATCGGGGTTCCTTGACTGCCGATTCAGAAATATGCATTCCTCTCACCCCCGGTCGTTCTGCGAAAAATTCCAGACCGCGGTCGGTCTGTATGCGCTGGATCGGAAAAGGCATTCTTCGGAGGCTTTGTCCAGGAACCTCAAAGTGTTCGCAGCAGCTCTCTCCGAAAACAGAGCCACTCAGCAATAATAAGCCTCCCTAGCGCATGATCTCCAGGCTGAGAGCAGCCGATGTTGTTTTCTCCGCTGTCGAAGCAACTGTGTGTAGGCGCTCGGATCCTATCTGCAATTTACCGCTTAGCTCGTCGATGATTGCGCGAGCTCTGGAATCAGCGAGACGAACGAGTAGAGCATCATCCACCGGCTCCATCTCCTCAAGGCGTGCTAAGAGGAGCTTCGGGAGCTTACCAGGATCCTCTGCCTCGTCGGCTTTGGGAGCCGATTTTTCCTTTTGAGCCTTTTCTTTCTCGACCTTTAACTCGAGCTTCAGGTTCTTGAGCGCATCGGATCCAAACCGCTCTTTGAACATTGCTTCCAGAGCTTTCCGGGTCTTCGGACTGCTGTAATCCACAGGACCGGGATCCAAACCCGGTTCGAGCTTCTCACCAAGCCTGACCCCCAACACGCGTCTCAGCGCGGCTTTGCGTAAGACCGAGCGATCAGATTCCGGATTGTATTGACCCTGGACCGAAAGTTTCAACTGCGGCCGTTTCTGCAATGCCCCGGCCAATTGGGCCAGCTTCTCTCTTTCAGGAGGAGGTATTTCGGCGCTACCAGCAATAAAAGCTATGGCGTTAAAGGATTCTTCACCGGCCCCGGGGATCAGAGCCGCAAGCGCCCGGAAGGGGCTGGTTATGATCTTGGTAATCACGTTGACTAGCGCTTTGAAGATCAGCCCGCCATAGCTGAATTCGGGGCTACTCAGGTCTCCACGAACCGGAAGCCCGAGGTCGATGACCCCGCTCGAGTCCTCCAGAAGCGCCACCGCGAGGTCCAGAGGCAGGTTCACGGCATCCGGACTCTCGATCTTCTCTCCCAATTTCAACCGTTCGACGATGATCTGATTTTCGCCTGCCAACTGGCTGTCCGCAATCTTGTACTTCAAATCCACCGATAGCTTGCCGGAGTCTATTCTGCGGCCGGCGAATTTTCCCGAATATGGGGTAAGCCTAGTCATCTCCACGTTTCGGAAGTTCACGCTGATGTCAGTAAACTTCTTGGGGTCTGAAGTATCCATCTCGCCGCCCACATTCGCGGTCCCATAGTCATCAACGCGCCCGTCGAGTTTCAGTTGAGCACGCGTGTTTTTGCTGGAGGAAATGCCTGCAATGAATCCCTTGAGTTCGTGAACTTTGGTCCCGAAAGGTATGGGCAGGCTGAAATCTGCAAAGTCGACCTGGCTTTTGTCCATGAGGACTCGTCTGACTTTGTAGGGGAACTCGTCAGCCCCGGAGGGAGTCTTCTGTTCAGTAACCTTGGGCTTTGAATCGGAGTTGATGACCTGGGGAAGGTTGAGCTTCCCCTCCTCGTCGATCACGATTTTTCCGGTGAGCTCCGAGACTCTGACATCCCCCACATCCAGACTGTCCGGACCGAGCCGCAGTTTCAGTTGATCGCTCCCAACTGACCCCCAGCCGACAAGCGTTTCTTCTCCGCCTTGCTCCAGCACTTTCAGATTTTCTACTTTGAACCCCCCATCGTAAGCAGTCCGGGCCTTTGCGGCTTTGATGAGATGCCGCAATTTGCCACGCGTGGAGAACCTGCCCGACTTGAGAGTCACTTCCACCGTCTTGCCAACGTAAGGCTGAAAAGGCGCCAAATTGAGCCCGGCTACGCGAACGTGGGAGTCCACGGACGGCTTCGAAGGGTCGAGGGTTCCCGATGCCTCTATTCGTCCCCCCTCCCGGACTCGAACCCCCAGATTGAACTTCATTGGGGATCTTCCGGTCACGTTGGACACCTTGGCTGAGATATCGTCCAGGTGGAGCAGGGGTCCCCTTTTCTTGGTCGTCTGATCGGAGAATGCGACCTGCATGCCGGAGAGGGACACGGTCCTTACCAGAAAGTCGAATTGCTGCCCCTGGGCTGCCTTTTTGACTGGTGGCTTTGCACCCGATTTCTTTTCATCCTGTCCAAACAGCACCGCCAGATTCAGCTTGCCGTTTTTCAATAGCGCCACATCGGCGCTTCCCCTTTCGACGAAGAACGTGTCGGCGGTAAATCGGTTCCCTGCAAGGTCGTAGGCTCCGCCCTCGATGCCAGCCCGTTTGACATCTAAGGTCGGGTTCTTTGCGCCGGCGAAACCTGTCTGAGTCCCATTTATCTCCAACATCACATCACGAATTGCTGCCCTTGTTGTATCACCGATTTCAGCATCGGCCTTTAGCCCTAGGTTGACACGATCTACCCTGCCCTTCAGGCCTGGCTTACGGCCCATTTGGTTGAAATTCACCCCTACTGCATCATAGTGTAGGGCTTTTAAAAAAAAGCTCTTCTTTTCTGCGACCTCCGCTTCTCCATTGAGCCCCACCTTGATGCTATCCACGCCGACCTTTATGGCTGGGTTACTGGTCAGATCAGTGAAGTTCGCCGACACCCCTTCAAGATCACACACGTTCAAGACAATCCGCGTCTGATCCCCAATCTCAGCCTCGCCCTTGAGTTCCACTGTGATGCGCTCCAATCCGCCTTTGAGCCCGGGTTCACTGCTCAGTTCGGCGAAATTCGCCCCGGCGCCATTCAACTTGAGCTCGTTTAACACGAGCCTGATTCGATTTCCGATTTCGGCTTCGGCCTTGATACCGACCTTAATGCGATCCAGTACAGACCTGATTCCTGGTTTACGGCTCAGATCCATGTATTCAACGGAAAACCCGTCGAGATCAAGTCCGTTCAATGTAAATCTCCACGGTGTTCCGCTGACAGAACTCGGTGGCTGAGAGGCAGCAGACGGCTCTCTTTCGCGAGATTTGGCTATTCTCTGCACATTAAGAGTCCCGTCTTCTGTCTTCAAAATACGAGCCATTCCCCCATTTATCCTGACTCCCCCGATCTCCGCCCTGCGGCTGGAGAGATCGAAGCGGCCTCCACTGAGTAGAACTTCGGGAGTCTCCAGGAATGGTTTATCCTGCCCCTTCAATCTGAGCCCGATTCCACTGAGTGCTACAGAGAGATCGGTCACAAGAGCCTTCGTTTTACCGTCAGCTAGATCCACCTCGCACCGGCCGCTCACTTTGATTTTCCCGTCAGGGTTATCGAGGTTCAGTGAATCACGGGCAAACTGTGACAAAGTGCGAATCTTCAATTCATCGACAGAGAAGTGCCCTCTTGCAGAAACCGGGTTCAGCATGACTTTACCCGTCCATTCGAACCTTTCGCCGCCGGCAGTGACCGCAGAAATAGTCTGGGTTCCCGCCCGTAGGGGTAGGGTTACGAAATTCTTCATCTGCAGGCTCAAAGGGTGAATGACAATCGAAGCCGGTTCAGACTGCCGCTCGTCCTTAACCTCGATCCTGGCCTGATCGATCAATATATTCTCGACGATCAGTCTAGGAGGGGGCGATCCCTTTTGATCGGAAGAGGCTGGTTCGGCAGTCGACGCGAGGCTCTCCAGGTTCAATCCGCCGTTCTTCTCGATTACGGCATGAACGTCCAACCCCTCCAGACTGAAATGCCGAAAGGTCCAGGCCCACTTGAACAATCCCTTCGATTCAAGATCGATGAAGAGCCGCTTGAACCCGATCATCGGCCGCCCGTTCTGCTCCTTGAGGAGCAGGTCGTTCACCTCGAACGTAAGGCTGTATGGGTTCATCCGAACCAGCCCGACATCAGCTTCTTTCCCGAGTCTTTCTGTAGCGATTTTGGGGACATAATGTCTCACGAAATATGGCGCAAGCAAAAACCCGCAAAAGGTGTAGACCACGACCAGGGCCACAGCGATGATGAACGTTTTCGACCGGAGGACTTTTTTCAGGTAGTTCATGCAGCACCCTTATTGATGGCAGTTTCGATCAAACAAAAACCCCCATCTCCCAGAAAAGAATGACGGGGGTTTGACTCAAAGCCATACCAACCTCTCTAACCCGTGAATAGATTAGCGTTCAGCAAAGCCTACTCACAGAGTCGGTTTTGTCAATCAATTTTGTGCCCAATTTTGTGCCCATCTCGATTCGTTTCTCCTTCAGCTGCAAGTCCTCCAATGTCAGGCTGAGCAGTTCACCAATCCGCATGCCGCTTCGGAGCAGAACCAGGATCAATGCGCGGTCGCGTTTGTCGCGGATCACCGAAAGAAGTTTTTTGATGTCCTCCGGATCAATGGCACGAGGCAGCGAGTCGGGGATCTTTATCCGCATCTTGCGCTTGAGGACATCGGGTTGATCCAGCTGCGTTCGCATCAGGAAGTTTTTAATATGCGCCATAAAGATGGAAGGGAAGACTCTAGGAGATCAAGACAAAAAAGAGCCCCTCTTCACTGAGAGGAGCTCTTTCGGTTCCTGACCCTGCGGACTCGGGTTGAGCGGCCGGGTAAAAACCTACTGGATCACTTTTATCTCCACTCGGCGATTTT
>ENA-OSEO01001681-OSEO01001681.1-sediment-metagenome-genome-assembly--contig:-NODE-1681-length-37753-cov-5.705038_pt1 | contig 37753 bp, 43 predicted proteins | sample MGYA00237883_ERZ534232 | MGnify/ENA metagenome assembly ERZ534232 | reverse complement strand
AGAGCCAGAGCCAGTTATGCAATGGATGCCATTACGGTCAAAAATGGGTTTGAATTTAACGACGTCATAACGGCCTTTTATGGCCATATGTTTCGACATATCGGCTCACCCGAAGGGGCGGTAAACAGAAGCGCCCTGACTTCCGACGCGATTGAACTGGTCAAGGCGGCCTTTAAAAACAAGGGAGGTTACAACGGTGCCCTGTCAGAGGGAAAAAACGGCATCAACGGGGGGATGCGCCTGGTGTTTGATACCATGACCGAACACCTCATGCAGGAAAAGATATTAAGACATTCAGAAATGGTCTACAAGGTCTCGATCGACGCCCTTGACGAAAACGCCAAAGTAAGGCTCATGGCAGCCTTCATGAAACGGATAGGGCCGCAGCTACCGGCCGATCTGAGAAAAAAACCTCCAGAACAGCTTGCACTACATTGGGAACAGGTAATTCACGCCTATTTAACATCATTTGAAGAAGTTTCGGCACTATTAAGGATTCTCTAGGAAGATGAAAGGGGGGCATATGGGGTCTTTAGAAATACTCTTGGAGTCACTGGAAGAGCTGACCATTGCAAGAAATGTAACCAACTCTCATGACGACGCGCGAATAGGATACGCTCTGGGCAAAAACACGGTCGCTGATTTTGACGAATTCGGCGACGTGATTGCAGACTACTTCAACTACCATTTCAGCCGATGTGTGACCCATGGCGCCGGCATGTCCCGCACCGAGGCAGCGGGGCGGGCCAAAGAGCTACTGGAACAAGAATACAGACGCCAGGGTGGAAATATCATCACCGGATATAATGATGCCCACGATGGCACCAACGGGGGAATGCGGATTATACTCGACAAAATCGCAGACCATCTCAAAGCTGAAAGCGTGGAAAGATACATCAGGGACTGCTTTGACAGACACGTGGCGCCCAATTCCTGGGAGCAAAAACTGGATATCATACGCCAGTTCATCGCCCGGCATGGTCGCGATCTCGGTTCTTCCATCAGTGCGGATCAGCCCGAACGATACGCCGGCAATTATGAAGATCTTATACGGGCCTACACGGATTCACTCAAGAAATCATCCTCCCTTTTCAGACGGTTTTAATCTGAGAGATAAAGGAGGCGCCGCCATGTCAAAAGAACTGGATAAATTCATAGAAAGCATCGACCCATCGCGTAACCTGGATGAGGTATCGGCCAGAGTGGACGATGCGATCAATTCCTTTCCCATAAAGCAAGCGGTCATTGAAAACTGGGATGCATTTGTGCAATTTTTCGCGGATTTTTGCCGACACATCGAAGCAACGGTACTCAAATTGGGGCCTGGGGCGCCCAATGACCGTATGTTTTACTGGAGCCGCTCCAGAGAGCTTCTTAAAAGGCAGTTTGGCCCCAGCGGAGAGAAAATCGCCTTTGAAATGGTGCGTACGGGAAAAGACGGTGGCCTTTATCGCGTGCTTAAAACCGTTGCGGAACTCATGGGAGAAGAATACACGGATAGGGAAATTTCAGCCCGTGTTTTTGTTTATTGGGGAAAGCTGTCCGTCGATCAAAAGCTGGCTGCGGCCGAGGCCTATTTGGAGCGGTACAAGCATCTCTTACCTTCGGAACTCACCGGCGGAAACGGAATCCGGCTTAAGGCCAACTTCCCGGAGGTCTTAAAAGAACACCCCAAATTGATTCGCCGGATGAGGCAGATTGGGCGATAAAAACAGACTTTCCGGTTTGAAAATGAAATAGCAGTCTCGTTTTTGCCGCATGGGGGGCATCTTGGATGGATATTATAGAAAGGAGGCCCCCTATGTCCGTAGAAAAGACGATTATTGCACGAGCAAGACCTCATATACTGGCCGCAAAGGCCCAGGAGGTTTTGAATAGAGAGTTAAGCAAAGGGTGCGAGCCTTGGATCGCGCCCGCCCCCGTTGCCATTGAACCACCTTACCGTCCCTTGGCAAGGGCAGAAGACCTTTTCTCTGCCGGCTCTGAAGTGGATTTTGTCCCTGAGAGTCTTGCACCCCTCGAAGATCTGATACGCCTCCAGATCTGGTTGTCACCGGAACAGGAATTCAATTGGCTGAACTCCGAACTCTTTCTCAAACTGCTTTGCACCGTATCTCACCGGGTCGGCTTTGAAGTGGTAGGACATAAAGCTGAAATCCAATTCCGATTTTTTGTTCACCGAAACGACCTCCCCATTGTTCAAACGGCTTTTCGAAGTCAGTTCGAGAAATGTGAGCTGACCCCATTATCTCAAAGCCCTTTAGAACGTTTGCGGCCCGATTCATTGGAAGACATGATTTTCTGGGATTTCTTTTCGCCGCCCCCCTATTGTCACCGTCTTACCCAACCGGATGAAATCATAGTCTCATCCTACAAGCCGCTGATCGCTGCCCTTATGGAAATTGAACCGCCGGGAATCGGATTTTACCAGGCGCTCCTGCAACCGGTCAATTCAGGACACAGCTGGCACCAAAATGTGGAGCGTCTTTTGGATTTTGAATACTGGATCAAGCTGGCAACGGGCCTCCCCATGCCCCAACGCCACCTTCAACAGGCCCCATCCGGAGACTTGAGGAATATGGCAAATGATGTTGGGTGCAAAGCCCACAACGACAAGCCCTTCTATTCGCTTGCCGTTCGGGTAGGCGTAATATCCGGAAAGGACCTCGGTGAATTCTATCTCAAGGCGATAGCCACGTTCTTGAGCGCATTTCAGCATGGCGGACGGCCTCTTCAATACATCACCGAGAGACAATACCGGAAGGCCCTCCCGGAAGATGACATAATGGACATGTTCTTTAAGGGCGCCACCTATCGCTCCGGCTTCCTGGTCAACTCGGCTGAGCTGGCAGGAATTGTACACGTTCCCGAGTCTGGAATCCTGGAACATAGGGAACCGCCCTTACCCCTTCTGGAAACGCTTCCCGTACGGAACCCCGACTTGCAAGAGGGCACGCCTATCGGAACGTCCACCTATGCCGGGGCTGAATCGGTGGTTTGCATTCCCCTTGGGGCACGCGCCCGGTCCACTCACCTCATCGGCAAACCCGGAACCGCAAAATCCACAACCATGGGCCGAATGGTGGGGGACGACATTGATAAAGGGATGGGAGTCGCCGTTCTGGATCCTCATGGAGACCTCATCGATGTACTCCTGCGTACGATTAAGGAAGAAGACATCGAAAGAACAATCTACTTTGATCCGGGAAATCCCGATTATGTTCCCCTGTGGAATTCGCTCCATCGGTCACGCGGACAGGACTTGAGCCGAACCGCGGATGACCTTGTGGGTGCTTTCAAAAGTGTGGTTACGGGCTGGGGAGACCGTTTGGAGCACCTGATGAAGCATGGACTTTATGCCCTGCTTCAGCTGCCCGGCAGTACACTTCTGGACCTATCAGACCTTCTTCGCAGAGGGAGCAAGGAGAGCGAACGCCTTCGAGAACGGATACTCGAAGTGGTGGATAACCAGACCGCCCGCCAATTCTGGGAAAATGATTTCATCCAGTATTCCAATGAGGCGCTTGGACCTCCCAAGCACAAACTGAGCAAACTCCTTCTCTCCGGAACGCTTTCCATGATGCTCTCCCAGCCAGAGAGCGCCATTGATTTTCGTCATATCATGGATAATGGGATGATCTTTCTGGCAGATCTTTCCACCATCGGGTCAGAGGAGAGAGAAATTTTAGGCTGTTTTATTCTCTCTCTCTTTCATCTTGCCGCCCTGGGGCGGAGTGACATCGCTGAGGAGAAACGAAAGCAATTCTTCCTCTATGTAGACGAGGCCCATCGATTCCTGACCCCGGCCATGGAGGACCTAATCGCGGAAACGAGAAAATTTGGGGCTAGTTTGACCCTGGCCCATCATTACCTCAGCCAATTTGGCACAAAAAAAATTGACGCGTTATCGAGTGTGGGAAGCACGCTCATCATGAGTTTGGACGGCAAGGACGCCCGCTATTTGACCAAGGACCTCAAGAATCTTGTGAAAAGCGAGGATCTTGTCAATTTAAAGATGGGACAGCTCATCGCTCGAATCGGGACAGACGTTGTCAAAGTCAAAATGCCCGGTCCTCTGGAAATTCCCAAGCGACACTTCAAAAATGAGATTATTCAGCGCTCCTTCAAGCATTATTATAAACCCGTGTCGGTGGTTCGAGAACGAATCGCGCGAAAATACGGGTCCGGGGATGCCCTTCACAGCCCGTTGACGTCACAAGAGAATCCGGTTGAGGAATTCATCTATGAGGAATTTTAGAGAAAATCGTACGCCGGATGAAATTATCGATATGATGGTGGGGCTGTTAGATGATCAACGCATTTCCAATGAAATCGACGAACCCATCGATAAGGCTGCGCGGGCATTTCATTGGGAGGCGGAGCAAGGCGGTTCCCATTGCGAGTTCAATAGACTCATCGCCGGGTTTGTGGGTCATGTTTATGAAACGGGCCTTCGTCTTCCCCGGCGCCTCTCCAAAGCGGAGGCCCTTGCCGAGGCCATTTTCCTCCTTAAAAAGGGTTACCCGGATTCCCACGGCGATGGATACGATGAAGCATTGCTGTATGCTTCTGATGCTCGTCTGGAAAAAACTGAGCGGATACTGTCTGCACTGGTTGAAACTATAAAGGCCATCGAAAGGAATAAATATATGGAATGGGTCTTCCTTGAGCATATTGATCCGCTGAACTGGAGCCTCAAAGTGGATGTGGCCACTGTCTATCGAAAACGAAATGCGCCGTTTCTCCCGGACGAACTGCTCAATCTGAGCCCCTACAGACTGGCAAATTACCTGTTGGACTTTATGAAATCCTGTCTTTAGCCGAACAAAGCACCTGTTGGAACCCAAAAATTTTCCCTGAACCAAAAAATCCCGCAAAAGTGAAACTGCCACCATTTTTCATCCGCATACAGGGGTAAATGAACGAACTTTTCCCGTGTGTGGAGGAGAAAGTGGACGGACTCAAAAAAGACAAACGGCCCCGAGCGGAAAAGGTCGCGCTTTTCAGATCCTTCTTTTCAGGTCTTCCTCATGTCTATGGGACCTATGACCCGAGAACAGGGCTTGCCAGACAGGTAAAACAGCCGGTGACAGACGACGTGATCCTGGCCCACCTTATGGGCGAACGTCCCTACGGAGTGTACCTTCTGGTCAAAGACCGTACCCAGGCCATCGCGGTGGATTTTGACACTCAGGATCGGGTACCGCCCAATGAGTTTGTCACCCGGGCTCGGCATTACGGGCTTTCCGCTTACGTGGAAAAAAGCAAATCCAAAGGGCATCACGTGTGGGTATTCTTCGATAAACAGGGGGTCCCGGCCTTCAAGCCGAGAAGGGTGGTGCAGCATATCCTGGAAGAAATCGAAGAACCGCAAACCGAAGTTTTTCCTAAGCAGGACCGGCTTGATGGCCATATGCGGTATGGAAACTTCATTAATGCCCCTTTGTTCGGACCCCTCGTTTTGGAAGGAAAAACCGCCTTTTTGGATCCTCACGACTTTCGCCCGTATCCAAATCAGTGGGAATTCCTTGAATCCGTCAAAAAGTCCAATGAACAAACCCTGGATGAAGTGATAGCGATCAACGCACTTTCGACCCCGCCCCAGAATCTTTCAAAATCGCATGCATTAGACAAGAGCACCAAGGGTTCTTTTGCGCTGCCTCCCTGCGCGATCCGAATGCTTCAGGATGGTGTATCCCAGTACCAGAGGGTCGGCTGTTTTCGGCTGGCGGTCCACCTTAAACGGGTGGGACTGCCCTTCGACCTGGCCGTAGCTGCCCTCAAAACATGGGCATTAAAAAATCGACCCGTCCAAGGAAAAGGCGTGATCCGGGAGGACGAAATCCTTTCTCAGATTTCATACGCCTACAAAAACGGGTATTCCGGTTATGGGTGCGAAAGCCCGGCTGTAGAATCGTATTGTGTCGACAGCTGTCCTGTTTTGAAATGGAAGGAAAACAACATACGCGTTTCGTGTAGCTAAAGTCGCAAGCCGCATGATCATTAAGTGATTTCAATCATGATTCTCTTTTCGAGGGCAATGCCATGGAAGAATATCTCACCACAGAAGAGCTCAGCCATCGCATAAAGATGGCTCCCGGTACCATTCGAAACCTTGTTTGGAAAAAAGAGCTCAAAAGAAATGTCCATTATCTGAAACCAACGTCCAGGAAACTCCTTTTTGTTTGGACCGAAGTTCAGCAATGGCTGCACGGAAACGCAGCTTGTCCCTCCCAATCGGACAAATACCAAAAAGGTTTGATAAACATTTGAGATTGTATTTTCATTGACCTTCTCTCCCGGTTCATGTTAGCCGTTTTATTGGTGATATCCGAACGGAAAGGAGGTGGTCAGAAAAGCGGAAAGGGGTTTTTTTATGAATCGACTAAATGTCATAGAAATATCCGATTACCGCAGCACAAAGAAAAAACCGAGAAAGCGTGATCGGCTAAACGAAGGCAAAAAAGGCAGGGTTTACAGTCGCAACGGAAAACTCTGGGTGGATTTCCGGTATCTGGGAGAAAGGGTCCGAGAAAGATCCGGGTTGGAAGACTCCGCTGCAAACCGACGCTCTTTGAGAAATCAGCTGGATCTCATCATGGCCGAGATAAAGAGCGACATGTTCGAATTTGCCAGACGGTTTCCTCACAGCAATAAAAAGGATTATTTCACAATGCTTGAGGGAAGAACCGTGAGGAAAGACCCGGCGGAAGTGGTCTTCGGGGAGTATGTAGCAAAATGGTGGGAGGATATGAAACCAGGGATGAGCGTGGGCCAGATCAGGGACTATACTACCATCCTAAAAACCCACCATCTGCCTTACTTCTCCAAAATGCGCTTCAGCGAGATCTGTTCCAAGGTGCACATGAAAAAATATTTAGCGCACCTCAAAGGCAAGAGGACACCTTCGGGAGAACCGCTCTCGGCTAAGCGAATCCGTAACGTTATGATCCCTTTGAGGGTCATTGTACGAGACGCTATGGAAGAGTACGAATGGAGCGATCTGACGGACCCGTTTTCCGGTTTGAAGCTGCCAAAGGTCAGAAAGAAACGCATCCATCCCTTCACCTTTGATGAATGGGCCTTGCTGAAATATCATTTACCTGTCTGGTTCCGCCCCTATTTCGATTTTGCGGTTCAGACGGGGCTGAGACCGTCCGAACAGGTGGCGCTCAAGTGGTCGGCTGTAGACGCCAGATTCGTTCACATTGAACTTAGTCGAGTGCGGAACAGGGAAAAAGCCGATCTGAAAACCCCGGAAAGCAACCGGCGATTGGAGATCCGACCGTCCATGCGGCAAATTCTGGATGACCAAAAAAGGCAGACCGCACCTTTCCAAAGCGAATACGTCTTTTTGAACACAAAGGGCCTGCCGTGTGTTCAGGACAGCCTGCGGTGGCACTGGGTGAAAGCCATGGAGAAAAGCGGTCTTCCCTTTCGGCGGATGTATGAAACCCGACACACCTTTGCATCCTGGGCACTTTCAAAGGGTGAAACTCCGGAATGGGTGGCCAGGACCCTGGGACATGTGGACACTTCAATGGTGTTTAACACCTACAGCCGTTACATACCCAACATGACGAGAAGGGACGGATCGGCCCTGGAAGAGATGTTCACGGGGGAGACAAAAAAAGAAAGGCAGTCCGAAATAGGCACAATCTTAGGCACAAAGACTGAAATCCGGACTGCCCACACAACACAACATGCTGAAAACATTGAAACTTTAAATGGTGCCGAAGGCGGGACTTGAACCCGCACGGGCGTGGCCCACTACCCCCTCAAGATAGGCAAAAACCGCATTTCTGAGTCAGGATCAAAGGTTTTTAGTTTAGTGTTTTCTGGAGTTTATCTCAAAAAATGATATAGAATGAAAATATAGGAAATGGGCCGAATTAGGGGGGTATTATTGACCATTTAATGACCAAATAATGACTAAGTAGAGAGGGTAGTGGGCCGGGCCGGTTAGGGGTTGCAATGAATTGAAAAGTGGTTATTGTATATATGAGTAGTGGGTATGAAAAAAAGTGCTTGACATTTGTGGAATTATATGGTAGCCATATCCATACTGTTAAATTGTTCTTTACATAGCAAATTTTAGCGGGTTTTAGATCCGCACCAAGAGAACCTCTTTGAAGGTCAGTATTTTTCGGGTTTCGGTTAGGCCGTTAACCCAAGAGATGCTGACCTTTTTTTTTGCTTTTTAACCCATAACACGGAGGATAGAAAATGTTAGAAATTTCAAAGAGATGGATGTCAGCGGAGGAGCTGGCGGAGTATTTAAATATCTCGGTTAAGAGCCTCTACAACATGACCGGGCCTCGGAGCCCACGGCCCTTTCCTATTACACCAAGGCGTTTGGGCAAGCGGTTGCTGTTTGATGTGAGTGAGGTAGACAAACATATTGAGTCATTGGGAGGGCAAGACAATGTGGAGAGTCGATAGGGTAGAGCCATGTGGAGAGGGCATAGGGCATTATCACTTAACCCGACTCGATGGGGACGGGCAACCGCTATCGGAAAAATTGACCGTGCCTATCACTCTAAATGAGGGGCATTCATGGGATGATGCGCCGCCGGTTATTCAAGACAATGAGGTCATAAAGCTCCTATGTGGCCTCATAGAGACAATAGTGGGGTAGAGGTCATGGAAGAATACAATGTAGTAGTAGACATAGATGATATTGTGGACTGTGAGGTAGACCCATTCGAGTTTGACTATATGACAGGGGTATATCCCAAGGCGCAGGTTTCCTGGCAACAAATTAGCGACTGGCTGAGGGCACAGAGAGAACAAATTGAAAACAACCAAAAGGAAAGGAGTGCAAGATGGATGATGCTAAAAAAATAAAATATTTTTTATCTCAATTCCAAGATCCCGATGATCCGGAATTGACTGAACTCCACCGACTGCAAAATAAATTCGGAAAAATGGGAGAGGATATAGTCTCGGCCCTTGAGGCGAACGAAATGGATAAGGAATTGGATCACGGTTTCTCTGGGCAATATACTAAACATTAAATTTTCTTGCCCGGGGCGACCACCTCGGGGGCCTTGAGGCCGTGGTGCAGTACCCCGAATACTGCATGCCCTGGGCAAGATCAAACCCATTCGGGAGGGTATGCTATGACAACGCTATTACAGAGTACGAAAAAGAAATTACCAATGAGTGAACGGTTTCACAAAACGCCGCTGGTTGACTCTGAGCCACCACCAATGCACATATTGTTGAGTCCCGAACGAGAACGAATGCAGACCACGGGGCCAGAGCCTATCAAAAAAGAGCTGGAGCCAATTCGACCCCGCAGAGCAAGGGCAACCGAGCCCATAGAACCGACACCAAAGGTTGAATATATAGGCCGCCGGGCACGGTTGAAGCTGGAGGCCGCTGCCAAGGTTGAAGAGATCCAAGAGGTTGATGAACTGGAAACGGAGCCGGAGCCCGTGGTTGAAGAGGAGCCGGAGCCCGTGGTTGAAGAGGAGCCGGAGCCCGTGGTTGAAGAGGAGCCGGAGCCCGTGGTTGAAGAGGAACCCAAGAAGAAACCAGAGGTGCCTAAATATCGAATTGAGCCGCCAGACCCGAGGCCGCCTGACCCTGCGACATGTGGAAAAAACCCAATGTTGAGTGACTGTACAGAGTGCCCAAACCTGAAGGACTGCTATGAAGAAAGCCTAAAATATAGACTCCAAATTCCTCATTTTATTATCGACAATTATTTGACTGAACTATCAAAACCGGCCCTTGTAATTCTCCTTTTCTTGGCAAGGCGGGCCGACTTTGGCGAACACTCAAAACATTTTTCCAAGGCATGGGCAAGCCACAAAGAGATCTCCGAGAGGACTGGGATCAAGGAGAGTTCTGTCCCAAGATACACCAGAGAATTGAAACGGGCCGGACTGATAAGAAAAAAGGGACAGACAAAGAACTTTGATGGGAATTTCGTTACCACTATTCAATACAGTATTCTCTGGTACCAAAAAATGAAAAAAATTAGATCAAAAATAAAATGAAAAAATTTCCCGATAAGGTGATCCGAGGCATAGAGATAGGCTATTTTTCCCGATAAGGTGATCCGAGGCATAGAGATAGGCTATTTTTCCCGATAAGGTGATCCAATGTTTAATGGTCATAAAATTTCCCGATAAGGTGATCAAAATTATCTCCTTATCAAGAAAAATAAGACACATGTTTGGGACCTGTGTCCCCAAGAGGGTCAAAATTTTTCCCGATATATAACTAGAGACAGTATCTTAGAGACAGTATTTTAAAACTTAGTTACAGAGCAACTAAGTTTATTGTAATTTGCGCTTGCGTGTTCGCTATCGCTCACAGCGCAAATTACAGAGAAAACAACCAAGAGTTTTATTTTTTTAAACCTCAATACGCTTGGTCCACAATATGGGGCCGGTTGCCAGAACTAAACAATAACCTCCTTGGATCAAAACAATATGCGGTTGCCTCGAACTGAAAGATAAGCATGGTTCCAGTTATCAGATATGCGGATCATGATATGATACAATATCAACCTTTAACCTTGGGAGGATAAGAGTATGAGTTTTGAATATAAACGGGCCGAGGCCACCGAGCCCGGGCCACATGAGATAGACGTTTTCTCGAACTTCGGTCAATTTGATCCGAGCGTCGAGCCATGGCAAGTAGGCCATATCCGAGGCCTATATGACAAAACGGTTGGGCCTATGAATGATCTAATTAACCGTATTGAGCGTATTAAAAATATGGACCTCAGTCGTTACACGGAGAAAGCCGCCGCTGAGATCCGGGCCGCTGAGATCCGCGAGGCACGGGCCGCATTTCTGAGGGCCGTTAACGAAGAGTTAGATACCAGTAGACGGGCCGTTAAAAACCTTCAAGACTATGCCCTCAGCTTCACGGCCCCAGAAAAGAGAGAGGGCACGGACGCGGTCTTAGACGAACTCCGAGCCCGAGAGATCCGAGACCGGTTGTTATCATTGCCCGTCGAGGAGAGGAAACAGGTTATTGTGGAGAGAACCAAGGCGGGCCACCTTGATTTTCTTCGGGCCGCCGCCGCCTCTCCCATTGAGATATTGCCCGAGCCGCTTCTAACTGAACTCCGGAGGGCCGCCGCATTCGAGAGGGTGCCGGACTTGGCACGGGCCGAGAGTGACGCCATTGTGATATATGAACTGAGAAGGGCCAAGGCCGCCCAGCTGAATGCGACCGCAACCAAGATCCTTTTAGACTCGGATATTCCAGATCCGATAACCGAACAGGAGAGGGCCGAGGTATTTCAACCAAGATCGGAGAGAGAGGCCAGCATAGTCAATGCCCGAGTGCGGAGTGAGGAGCGGGCCGAGGACTTAGAGGCCAAGAGACAGGAGTTCAACCGTAAAAACAAAAATGGCATTGCATTATAAGCGTGCCTTGGAAAGGGCACGCTGGGGTTGTTGGGGATAGTGAGGCATAGCGCCGACTCACACGCACCGTAAAAATGCCCCAACAACCATAGTTTATAGCTATAATGTAGCTACAATGTAACTTTTCAAAGCTGTTGTCTTGGATGAAAAAAACAGGGCTGAGGTGGACGCTGGCGCGTGCGTGTTCCAGCCACAAGGCGGGGGTTTCGCCTCTTTTACCCCGCCACCTAAAGCGGCCCTTGCCTCGGGGCCGCTTTTTCTATGGGCCGGATCTCAGACCCCGGGCATAGGGCCGCACTCCGAGTGCCGAGGGTATAGGCAAAAATAATAAGTTAAATTTATTTTAAATTTACTTTAGAGTAAGACCCAATTAAACTCAATATCCTATATTTTTCTTAATATCACGCCATTGCGAAAATGACCTTTTTATGCTGAAATATCAAGGGGTTAATGGGTTTGGTTTACATAATAACTATTATCAGACGTTTCAATAATATCAACTACTTACAGAGCGGGAATTTTTGAAAAAACAGGGTAGGCAAAAAGAATTGGTTTAATTGAGTGACTAAATTTAGAGGTATTATATCGCGATTTTTCTCTCATGGCAAGGGAAAAATTGGGGGCCGGAAGAGCCGACCTTGGCCCATCCGGGCATAAGGGCCACACGCTCAGAGGCACGGAGAGGCCGAGCCGCTGTTACCCCTACCCCTACTATACCCCGAGAGGATAACGTCGCTTAGAATGCTTCTCAGTAAGCCTTGGCTATATTTAGGAGGTCATCTCTCGCCCAAGTAAGGGCAAATGACCCTTTTACCTCTCCGATAACGGGCCGTAAACAAAAAGGGCTAAAAATTTTTTTCTGGGAAACAAAAAAGGCCTTTGGATAACCTCCCAGAACCCTTATAAATTCATGAAACATATTTATTGTTGACAATAGATATGAGTATATGTTAAACAATAGGAAAATAAATTGAAAGGGGGGCGGAGCATATGGCGGAGAAAATGAAAGGGCTAACCGTTCATATTCCGGAGAGGCTACACATGAAATTGAAAATTGAGGCCGCCAAACGGGCTACAACCGTTCGCGAACTGGTAACACGGGGTATTGAGTCAGAGCTAAAACAGAAGAGGAAAGGAGGGCCGGAAAATGAAGAAGAAGAAAGGGCCAGAACTGCCGGAGGATAATGAGATATGGACTGTTGAACGCGCATTGCAAAAATTAGCTAAATACGGAATAAATAAAGAATATGCTGAGGAGATCTGTAAAGAAACGGTTGGGGAAACTTTACAAGAGGCCGTTGAATTTAGAAACCAATTAATAATAAATAAACGGAAAGGAGGGCCGCGTGATGGGGATAATGATTGAGTGTCCACTATGCCACACGAAACAAAGCGTTAAAAATAAAATTTGCCGATGCGGGTTCGATATTGACAAGGCCAAGAAGGGCAAGAAGGTTCGATATTGGATATCCTATTATATCGGTAAAAAACAAAAAAGAGAGGCCGTTACTGGGCAAGACGTAAACCCATACTCCATTGAGGACGCCCGTTTGTTCCTCAGTAAAAGAAAAATTCAGAAAAAAGAAAAAAGGATATTCGACATTAAAGCCGAGTCAACCATGACCTTCTCTGAATTGACGGACTGGTATCTCAGCCTTGAGGACGTTAAAGCCCTTGCCTCGTATTGGTTGATCGAATTATCTCTTAAAAAATTCAATTCTGTATTCGGAGATAGGGTGATCTCAGACGTTCGCAAAAGCGATCTTGAAAATTATCAAGCTATGAGGAAAAAGGAGGGCAAGGCCGCCGCTACAATAGACCATGAGATAGGCAAGACAAAGACTATGATCCGAAAGGCGTTTGACGACGGGCGTATTACTGGGGAGATAATGAGGACGTTTGGGAAAGTTAAAAAGACTCTGAAACCGGGGGCCGGGGTTCGCAATAGGGTATTGACCAAAGAGGAATATCAGAGGCTATATGAGGCCGCCGCCACCTACATGAAACCGATAATAGCCACCGCATACTACACGGGCATGCGCCGAGGAGAGATCCTGCCCTTAACATGGGATAGGGTTGACCTAAAGGGCCGAGTCATTCATTTGATGGCGGAGGATACGAAAGACCGAGAGGCAAGAGACGTGCCCATCTGCAATGAATTATATACGATACTGGAGAAAATACCCCGTGCCCTACATAGCAAGCGTGTATTCCGTTATAGAGGCAAACCAGTAAACGATATCCGGGGCGGACTGAGGGCCGCGTGCAAAAAGGCGGGCATTGCTTATGGCAGGTTCCTTGAGGGCGGTTTTGTATTCCACGATCTCAGACACACATTTGTCACAAACATGAGAAAGGCCGGGGTCGCCGAGTCGGTTATCATGTGTATCACTGGGCATAGTACCCGAACCATGTTTGATAGATACAATTCTATTGACTCAGAGGACACACGAAATGCTGTTGATATATTAGAGGGCTTTTTGAAAGATAATGACCAAACCAATGACCAAGTAGAGGAGGGTGGAAAATAGGAAATGCTCAGAGCCTTTAATAATGCGGATATTGAGACCGAACAAACAAAAAACCCCTATAATTCAAGGTTAAAAATTATAGGGGTTTTGTAAGTTATTGATATTATATGGTGCCGAAGGCGGGACTTGAACCCGCACGGGCGTGGCCCACTACCCCCTCAAGATAGCGTGTCTACCAGGTTCCACCACTTCGGCAAGCATATCATCTTAAGGTTCTGCCTCGGTCTTGTCCCCGGAGACCGGCGCACCAGCCTCGGCAGCCGGCGCCTGTGTCGGGGTCACATCCTCCATAATGGAGGAGTTTGTTCCCTGGCTGAAGAGAAGCGAAAGGCCCAGGGAGGTCAACATAAATACCACGGCAACGGCCGTCGTCAGTTTATGAAGGAGGGTTGTGGCGCCGGCGCTGCCGAAAACGGTCTGGCTCGATCCCCCGAAGGCGGCGCCCATGCCCGCGCCTTTGCCCTTTTGCAAAAGCACAATCAGGATTAACGCCACACAGATGCATACATGCAGAATAACAATAATTGGTACCATTTACCTGTCTCTTTCTTTCGCGGCCCCGTCCTGGAACGGCCCGTCGCCGCTGCTTTCATCGCAATACGGCCTTTTTCGAAACACCAATGCATGCTCTCATGCCATAGGTGCATATTAACCAAAAGGAACTTTTTTGCAACCAAAAAACGCGGCCGTCCACGTCTTCAAAAATAGAATCACAATGTAACCATCTCAATATTCAGGGGATAAAACCCCTACGAGTAAATTCCTCATCGGAGTTCAGGCGTAAGCGTTTAAGCGGAGTTCCTGTGCGACTCACGCTGCATCTACCCGTCAGGGCGTCAGGGTTAAGTCGCTGGCACTGGACGGAAGTCCCGATTACCGGTCTTTGTACCGAATGATCTGTACGAACGAATCGCCTTTCAGACTCGCCCCGCCCACAAGTGCCCCATCAATATCCGGCTGGGCCATGAGGTCGGAGATGTTGTCGGGCTTTACGCTGCCGCCGTAAAGGATCCGAACCTGGGCCGCGGTCCCGGTATTGAAGGCATTCTCGATCCATTCCCGGATAAAGCCATGCACCTCCTGGGCCTGCTCAGGGGTTGCGGTTCGGCCGGTTCCGATGGCCCACACCGGCTCATAGGCCAGGATCGTGGAGGGCCGCATTAATTGATCTGCCTTGAAGTTGCGCAGGGACCCGTCGAGCTGAGTTCTCAGGACATCGAAGGTATTTCCGGCCTCCCGCTCCTCGAGGGTCTCGCCTATACACACGATGGGAATCAGCCCCAGAAAGGTGGCGGACCTCACCTTGAGATCCACGCCTTCGTTGGTTTCGTTGAAAAGGGTCCGTCTTTCAGAGTGGCCCAGGATGACGTGCGTGCAGGTGGCATCTTGAAGCATCCTCCCGGAAATCTCGCCTGTGAAGGCGCCGCTCATCTCCCAGTGCATATTTTGTCCGGCCAGAAAAATCGGGGCATCGCCGATGGCTTCCCTTGCCACGGTTAGATGGGTGAAAGGGGGCGCCACCAGGACCTCCACCCCCTCGAGACCCTCAATGCCCTGTCTGATGGTTTTGATAAGCGCTGTGGCCTCGGAATGGCGGAGGTTCATCTTCCAGTTGCCGGCAATCATCGGCGTTCTTTGAAACATCATCAGCCTGTTCCCCCTGTGAGGCAGCAGCATGTCCCTGCTGCTGCCGGGTCTCAAAAATATTATGACCGGTGCGCCATATGGATGGCCAGATCCACCATCCGGTTGGCATATCCAAACTCATTGTCATACCAGGCCAGGACCTTGACCATATCCCCGATGGCCATGGTGGACGGGCCGTCGATGGTTGAAGAAACCGATGTCCCGTTGAAATCGATGGAAACCAGTGGGGCGTCGCTGAATGCCAGGATCCCCTTTAAATGGGTTTCAGCCGCCTGTTTCATGGCCTGATTGACATCATCCGCGGTGGCGGTTTTTTTCAACTGGACCACCAGGTCCACTACCGATACATTGGGCGTAGGAACCCGGATGGCCATGCCGTTCATCTTGCCTTCCAGCTGGGGAAGGACCAGGGCAACGGCCTTGGCTGCGCCGGTGGTCGTCGGGATCATGGACAAGGCCGCGGCCCTCGCCCTCCTCAAGTCCTTGTGGGGAAAGTCCAGCAGTCGCTGGTCGCCGGTATAAGAATGGGTGGTGGTCATGAGGCCCTTTTCGATCCCGAAATTATCCAGCAAGACCTTGCACGGGGGCGCAAGACAATTGGTGGTACAGGAGGCATTGGAGACGATATGGTGCTTTCTTGGGTCGTAATCGTTTTCATTGACCCCCATGACAATGGTGATGTCCGGACCCTTGGCAGGTGCGGAGATGATGACCTTCTTGGCGCCGGAATCCATGTGCCCGGCGGCCTTTTCCCGGTCCCTGAAAAGCCCGGTGCACTCAAAGACCGTTTCCACTCCCAGGTCTCCCCAGGGGAGCTTCGCAGGGTCCCTCTGGGTGAAGATCTCGATCTCTTTCCCATCCACGATAAGGGACTTTTCCGTACTTGAAATCTCAGCCCCGATCGTCCCATGAACCGAGTCGTATTTCAACAGATGGGCCAGCGTTGCAGGATCGGTAAGATCGTTGATTGCCGCAAACTCGATCTCGGGGTTGCCGATCCCTGCCCTGAAGACCATCCTTCCGATTCTGCCAAAACCATTGATTCCCACTTTAAGAGACATCTTCTCCCTCCTTGTCCGTAATATATGTTGCCTGCCCGGGCTTCCGGTTAAATTGAGAGCCGTTGTTCGGATTTTTCGCTATCGCGGCCTCCCATAGCAATGGACCTGCCATGCAGATGCATAGACATGATGATGGCGTCCTCACGGGTGTCGGTATAGTACCCTGGCCTGCGGCCCGCTTCCCGGAAACCCATTTTTCGATAAAGGGATCTGGCTGCCAGATTGGAGGGCCGCACGTCCAACCATGCCGTTTCTGCATTTGCCTCCACCGCCACGTGCAGCATCTGATGCAGGAGACGACGGCCCATACCCCTTCTTCGACAGGCCTCCTGCACGGCGATATTCAGCAAATGGGCCTCGCCTGCAAACATCCAGAAAACTATGTAGCCCACTAAGACATTATCCAGCACTGCGACCCAAAAATGAGAGATTTCCCGCTCGATCTCACTGGAAAAGCTGTGCACATCCCATGGCGAAGCAAACGAGCTTTGTTCTATAGAGAGAATATCCTCCTGGAATCTGGAAAAATTCTCTCTGGTGACCGGGAAAAGGTGGATCATGCGCTCTCGAGCAGTTTCCTGGCCAGTGTGATGCTTCGCTTTCCTGCCTGCTGGGCCTTCTCACCCAGCTCAGTCAAGCTCAGCCGATCCCGATCGCTGGCAACGGCAATCACCATCGGGAGATTGACGCCGGTCAAGACCTCGACCTTCTCATCATTCAGAAAGGAAAGACTTAGGTTGGAAGGCGTTCCCCCGAACATATCGGTCAGGACCAGGACCCCATCCCCCTGGTTGAGCGAATCTATTTTTCTGGATATGTCTGCGAGGATCTCCTTGCACTCCGTGGTCTGCGTGATGGAGATATAATCGGCTGCTTCCAGCCGCCCCACAATCAGTTCGGCTGCATTTAGAAATTCCTTTCCCAGGTCGCAATGCGAAATAATGAGCAGTCCGATCATTGTGCGAATATGAACCTCGGCAGTCGGCCGGTTCTTGTGAGGATGTCCGTTGAGCCGTCCAACATCGAGCTACATCTCCTCATCTGATTGAATGATGGTTCGATACAAATCCTCTTGTGTCTCGGCCTGCATCAGCTCTTTTCTGAAAGAGCTTTTCTTCAGCATCTTTGCGATGCGGGTCAGCACCTGCAGATGCACGCCAGAAGAGTTCTCCGGCGCCAGAAGAAGGAAGAAAAGGTAGGCGGGCTGGCCGTCCATGGAGTCAAAATCAAGACCTTTTTTGCTTCTCCCAAATGATACGATGGGCCGCTTTACGCTGCTCAACTTGCCATGGGGGATGGCTACCCCGTCGCCGATCCCGGTGCTGCCGAGGTGTTCTCGTTCGATCAGGACCTTGACGAGCATCCCCTTGTCGATGCACGGGTGCTGGCTGGTAATCACCTCGGCCAGTTCGCCCAGCACGCCTTTCTTGTCCTTTGCCTTCAGCTCCGGTATGATTTTATCTATACTAATGATTTCAGAGAGTTTCATAATAAAAATCATCTCGTCCGGTGGTGATTCGTCCGTATCACATGCCTCATGCGGACGCGATGAGCGCTCCACCTGCTCACCCATTTCTGGTAAATTGCCAAATCCCCGGCCCGGACAAACCACAACCCCAAACGAACCATACGAGGACCTTGCCCAAGGTCTCTGTCTTCCTTTGCGCTGTTGCGCCGGCGCCTGCCGCTGAATCCTTCACATCCAAATGGCCGCATAGCCATGGAGGGCCAAACATCCGACCTCTAAGTCTCGGGTTCAATCAACCCCAGATTGCCGTCGCTCCGCTTATGGATCACATTGATTTCCCTTGATTTGGCATTCCTGAATACCAGAAAATCCTGTTTCATCAGATTAAGCTGCATGGCCGCCTCTTCCGGATCCATGGGTTTGGCAACCATCTTTTCCACCTCAATGACGGGCTCTTCGAGGCTCAGGGCCGCCGCCTCTGCCGACTCATCGGCCAGGGACTCGGGTTGGGCCTTGCCGACTTCCTGCCGGTGGTCCCGGATCTTGGATAGATGCTTCTTGACCCGGTTTTCGAGCTTGTCCATCACCTGGTCTATGGCCGAATACATGTCCCCGGTTTCTTCCACCGCCTTTATCGGCGTTCCGTTCAGGCTGAGGGTCACGTCTGCTATATGTCGAAATTTCTCCACAGTCAACACAATATGGGCATCCAGGGGGACGTCCAGATATTTCCTGATTTTGGATACCTTCTCTTCGGCGTAGGCCCGCAGACTTTCAATAGGTTCCGTGTGCCTGAATGTCACCGTAATTTCCATATGACCTCCTCCAGATTAAGGGTGAAACAATAAACCGCGTCCTTTCAAACACCCCCGAGGGACAGATCCCGTTCTGACGGTACAATATGCAGTATCATACAGGGAACATGCTGGCGTTTTCAGAAAACCGTCTTCCTCCAGACCGTTATAATCAAGGTCCCTATTTCAAGGGAATTTCCCTTCGCTTTCTCGATGGGAGAATGCCCATGGACTCCCGATACTTGGCAATGGTCCTGCGCGCAACGCTAATGTTAAGTCCCTTCATCATCTTTTCAATCTCTTTATCGCTGTAGGGCCGGGTCTTATCTTCGCTTTTAATGAGTTTTCGGATCTGCTCCTTCACGCTTTCGGACGCGAGGGCCTCTCCATCAATCCTGCTGATGGAGCTGTTGAAAAAGAATTTCAATTCGAACAAGCCCTGGGGCGTATAAACATATTTGTTGGTGGTAACCCGGCTTACCGTGGACTCGTGCATGTCGATGTCTTCAGCCACATTGCGGAGCACCAGGGGTTTGAGATAGGCGATCCCCTTGTCAAGGAATTCTTTCTGAAAACGCACGATGCTTTCGGTCACGCGATAGAGGGTTCGCTGACGTTGATGAATGCTTTTGATCAACCAGGCTGCAGACCGCATCTTTTCCTGGATATAGGCCTTCGTGTTTTCCGATATGGCGATCTTGTCCTGAAGTATCTGTCTGTAATATCCATTGATTCTCAGTTTGGGCAATCCGTCTTCATTTTGTACGATTTCGTAGTCATCGCCCATTTTGAATACGTAAATGTCGGGGGTGATATAGATGGTCTCTTCAGTAGAATAAACCCTGCCGGGGCGGGGGTCCAGGGTCTGAATCACAGACACGGCGGAAATCACATCCTGAAGAGGGCAGGACAGGGCGTTTGCAATTCTGTCATAGTTTCTGTTTTCCAGGTCCTTCATATGATGGAGGATAATGTTTTCGACGATGGTTCCCTCAAGCTTGTGAAATCTGGCCTGAATCAGGAGACATTCCTGCGTGTCCCGGGCCGCTGTGCCGACAGGATCGAAGTTCTGGATCAGGCGAAGCGTGTCCATCACCTTGTCCACAGAACGCCCTGTCGCCTCTGAGAGCTCTTCTAAGGAGATATCCAGGTAGCCGTCTTCGTTAAGATTCCCGATGATGTGAACGCCGATCTCCTTCTGATCAGCGCCGAGGCTGCTCATATTGAGCTGCCAGGTCAGGTGTTCCGAGAGATTGGTCTTGGTATCGGTGATATTTTCAAAACTGGGGATCTCTCTTTCCTCATAATGGGTCTCGGCCCAACCGGTATTGTATTCCGTAATATAGGCCTCCCAGTCCACATCATCCCGCACCCGCTCCTCTACGGTCACCTCCGAGATCTCGCCGGTTTCCCTGGCCGGTTCCTCTTTGCCGTCGTCTTTTTCGTCATCCGGCTCGGACTCCTCTGGTGTCATTTCTTCCAGAACCGGGTTCTCTTCCATCTCCTGGGAGATGGTCTCCAAAAGTTCGAGTCTGGAGAGCTGAAGCAGCTTGATGGCCTGCTGCAACTGGGGGGTCATCACAAGCTGCTGAGCGAGGCCCAGTGACTGTCTTAATTCTAACGCCATAACGGATTCACAAGTTGAAATTGTCTCCCAAATAAACGCTGCGGGCGATGACGCTTTTTACGATCGTGTCAGGCGGACCCTGTTCAATGATCTTACCCTGGTTGATGATATAGGCTGTGTCACAGACACTGAGTGTTTCCCGGACGTTATGGTCCGATATGATGACGCCGAGGCCCCGCGCTTTTAATTGTCTGATGATCTGCTGGATGTCGTTGATGGCCAAGGGATCAATCCCTGCAAAGGGTTCATCCAGCAGCATAAACCGGGGATCGGTAATGAGGGCGCGGGATATCTCAAGTCTGCGACGTTCACCGCCGGAAAGGGAACTGGCCTTCTGTTTGGTCAGATGAGAAATGCCCAGTTCCCCGAGGGCCTTGTCAAGTCGCGATCGCCTTTCATAGGCCGGGATCTCCAGCAGCTCCAGGATCGCCAAGAGATTCTGTTCCACGGTCAACTTGCGGAACACCGACGGTTCCTGGGCCAGATAGCTGATTCCTTTTCTGGCCCTGCGATACATGGGGTCGCGCGTGATGTCGTCCCCGTCCAGAAAAACCATCCCCTCGTCCGGATGGGCAAGCCCCACCATCATGTAGAAGGTGGTCGTCTTGCCTGCGCCGTTGGGTCCCAGGAGGCCCACGATCTCCTGCCGCTCCACCTCGATGGCGACGCCATCGACAACCCGTTTTCCGCCATAAATTTTTACCAGACCCTGTGTCTGCAGCGTATCTCCGGCCACGTCAGAGGCCCTGCCCCTCGTCCTTTGCGGGAAAGATCACGGCCCTCACCTTTTTATCGGACGAACTTTCTACGACGCTTCGATCCTCTTTCAGATAAAGGGTAATGCGATCGCCTTCCACCGAGTTTTCTTTCTGCCTCACTACGGGTGTCCCTGTCAGGACCAGCTTCTCATCCTTCTGGTAATATACGGCCTTTTCACCGGTAGCCACTCCCCCCTCCGCGCGAACGATCTTGACATCTCCGGTCGCCACTATCCTGTCTACCTGGCTGGCTACTGACTCCCTCCCCTCTTGAGAAGGCAACTTGACGTAATAGACCACCATCTTGCGGCAATATACCGTGAAATCCTCCCTTTTGGCCTCCACATCGCCCACAAAGGTCACCATGCCCTTCTTATCGTCGGCCTCCAGGGTGTTGGATTGGATGATCATCGCATCCTGTTGATCGACCTGAGGCGCCGGCTGGATAGGGGGCGTGGATCTGGCAGGCCCGGCTCCAAACAGGACCAGGCACATGGCGGTCCACCAAAGCATCATAACGCATTTCAGGCTATTGTTCATGAGAATTAAGGTTACCCTTCAGGGTGGTGGTGACGCTTGACATTATCTTGATGGTTTCGTTGGTCAGATCAGCATAGAGCCCCCGTCCCTTTACGGAAAAAAAAGGCCCCCATATCTCCACAGTTTCCTCTGTGCTCAAGGATCCCATGTCGTTTCCGATCAGGAGATGCTCTGTTAAAACCCGATAATTGTCGCCGTAAAAGCCTCTTAAATCCCCCCATAGCTCAATGGTATTGGCATCCTTGACATATTTCCCCCGTTTCCCGCTCAGCCTGAAACCGGGTTTGCCCTCGGCGTCCACCTTTAGCTCAAAATCGTGAAACTGGATGGTCTTTTTATCCTCCGAGAACTGAACTTCCTCCGCATCCAGCACCCATTTGACCTTTTCTTCCGGATCATCCTGCCGATAGTGCATGTCTTTGAGCTTGAGCCCCTCGCCCGAAGCCATGTCTTTCAAGAGCGCAGTTGTCTTGGCCAGATCCTTTCCGGATTTTGCCAGGTAAAAGGCGACCACCAAGAGGAGCGCACCCAGCCCCAGAAGCGGCCAATGTCTCTTGAGAAGCATTTTCATAAACACGTTAAATATATTATATCAACCCCCGGTTACGAGTGTAAAGCCGTTTTTGGGCCATTTCCGCTGGGCTTTCAGGATCCATTCGCAGACCTCCCTGACCGCGGCGCGCCCCCCTCTCGCATGGGTTACAAGGTCAGCCCTGCCGCGCACCTCTTCGGCTGCATCGGCTACCGCGATGGAAAGGCCTGTTTCCATGAACATGGAGATATCCGGAAGGTCGTCTCCGATAGCCGCTGCCTCCTTTCTGGCAACCCCTTTTTCCTGGAGAATTTGCCGGCACAGGGCGCCCTTATCCCCGATCCCCTGATAAAGGTCTGGAATCCCAAGCTCCCTGGCTCGATGGGCCACGGCGCCCGAGGTCCGGCCGGTAAGGATCACCACCTGGATGCCCGCGGACAAAAGCATCTTCAATCCCAGCCCGTCTCTTACATGAAAGGAGGTGATCTCTTCCCCTCTTTCATCGAGGGTGATGCGGCCGTCTGTCAAGACGCCGTCCACATCCAAGAAGAGCAATCTGATGTTTTCCATCCGCTTCATTGCAGGTCTCCAGGTCGTGGCGCCCGGGCCCTGTTCAGGGGTCAGGCCCGCACCAGAGCATGGATGCGCTGGAGCACGCGCAGCAGCGGCCCCACATCCGAAATGGGCAGGGAATTGGGCCCGTCGCACAGGGCCCTGTCTGGATCCGGGTGGACCTCCATAAAGACCCCATCGGCCCCCGCAGCCACCGCGGCCCTTGAAAGAGCGGCCACAAACTCCCTCTGACCGCCTGAGCACGTCCCGTGCCCGCCGGGAAGCTGTACGCTGTGAGTTGCGTCGAATACCACAGGGAATCCGTATCCCTTCATGATGGCGATAGACCGCATGTCCACCACCAGGTTGTTATATCCGAAAGAGGCCCCCCTTTCAGTAACAAGGATGCGCCGGTTTCCGGCAGAAACCGCCTTCTCAATGACAGGCCCCATGTCGTAAGGGGAGATGAACTGACCCTTCTTGATGTTAAGGGGCCGACTCGCTCGGGCCGCGGCCACTATCAGGTCGGTCTGGCGGCAGAGAAAGGCGGGGATCTGAATCACATCAAGGACCTCGGCAGCCATTGGCACTTCGGCCATGCGGTGGACATCCGAGAGTATGGGGAGGCCGGTTCGTTCCCTGACTTTCTGGAGTATGCGAAGCCCTTGTTCTATTCCTGGTCCCCTGAAGGAATTGATCGACGTCCGGTTGGCCTTATCGTAGGAGCTTTTGAAGATAACGGGGATGCCGAATCTGTCTCCTGTTTCCCGCAGGGATTCAGCCACCCGAAAGGTCGTATCCTGGTCTTCGATGACGCATGGACCGGCAATAAGAAAAAAGGGACCCCTGGCAGAGATCGCTGCCTCGCCGATGACGATGTCGTCTTCCATTGGCAACAACTTTCATGAGAACACGGGTCGCTCAGACCCGCTTGATTGGCGAAAACAACGCGTTTCATCTCAATATTCAGGGGATAAAACCCTGACGGGTAAATTCCTTACCGGACTTCAGGCGTAAGCGTTTTATCCCAGGGCGGGATCAATTCGCAGCTTTGCTTTTGCCCCCTTGCCCCGATTTATTGAGAAGATACAACAACACAATTAATGCCAAGGCGGCCTGACGGCCGCAACCAAAGAGCGTTATTCCCGCCCGGGGGGTCTCTGCCCAAGGGCTGCAATAAAATGCGTTCATATCGTTCGGCGACCGCCCCCGGGCTCGGGATACTGTTTATTGAAAGGCAGCAAGGAATCCCTATCGACCCGCCTGACTCGCCTCACTCGCATGGCGGGCAGGTGAAAGGGCGTCCTTGGGGCTTAAACAGACTGTATTTTAAAGCCCTGCTGCCGTTCCCACGAGCTCGATTCGGTTTTTGCAGCCCTTGGGCAGAGACCCCCACGGGCAAACTTCTTCGCATGTTGCGGAGAAGTTACGGACAAAAGTTTTAAAGGGGAGAGGGGAGGCTGTCAAGAGAAAACTGCTCGACTTAAGACGGGGCCATGGGTGCAGGGACGTCTTGAAATTAGAGGCAAAATATTCTATGGTCGGCCGGAACTCATTGGGTCGGGCTGATATGCCCGACGCTTGAGACAGATGTGTATCCCAAAAAAAGTCCCGGATGCGTCATTTCGAGCCAGGCCATATGTGGTTTTTGACCTTTAGAACAAGGAGGCGTCATTGACATGTCAGAGGAAATTCGCTGGGTAAAGACCCACTGCGCCAGGATGGACCACGGCGGCTGCGGACTCCTGGTGGGCGTCAAGGACAATGAGATCGTACAGATCAAGGGGGACCCGGAAGGGTTCCTGAACAAGGGATACACCTGCTACAAGGGAAAGGTCTCTCACGACCGCCTCTATCACCCCGACCGTCTGCGCCATCCCCTGAGGCGTTCAGGACAACGTGGAGAAGGAAGGTGGCAGGAGGTCTCCTGGGAGGAGGCCTTGAATGAAACCGCTGAAAATTTTCTCAAGATAAAGGATGCATACGGGGCCCGCGCCGTGGGTTTCGGCGTGGGCATGCCCAAAGGTCTCGAACATTTCGTCCTGATCCGGCTGGCCAACATCTTCGGTTCTCCCAATGTCATCGCCTCCCAGGATGTCTGCCACGCCCCCAGGGAGATCACCGGCGTGCACACCTGCGGCTTCTATCCGGTGGCCGATCTCCACCATCCCACCCGCCTGGTCCTCTCATGGGCCTCCAATCTCCTTTCCACCAGCGAAGAGGGACAGATCGCCAGTCAACTCCTGGATCAGATTCAAAGGGGGGCCGAACTGATCGTGGTGGATCCTCGACGGACCGAGCTGGCAGAACGGGCGGATATCTGGCTGCAGCTGCGACCCGGCACGGCCCCGGCCCTGGCCCTTGGATTCCTCCATGTCATTATCGAAGAAGGGCTCTATGACAAGGCCTTTGTGGAGAATCATACCTATGGGTTCGAGGAGCTTTCCCAGCACGTGAAGGCCTACGATCCGGAGGCGGTATCCGAGATCACCTGGGTCCCGGCGGGCCTGATCCGCGAGGCGGCCCGCAGATACGCCGCTGCCAGGCCGGCGGCCCTCCAGTGGGGAAACGCCATCGAACATGACATGCATGCCTTTGACGCGGCCCGGTCGCTGGTTTGTCTCATGGCGGTCTGCGGAAATCTGGAGGTCCCCGGCGGCAATGTCCATGCCCACGAGCCCGACATCATGGGCCTGGGAGAGTTCGTGCGCGCCGATCTCATCCCCAACAAGCGCAAGGAGATGGTGGGGGCCTATTACGGGACTATACCCAGATTGATGACCGTTCCGCCCGCCCTCTTTCGGAAGGCGGTCCTAAAAGACGAGCCCTACCCCATGCGGGGGTACTACGGCATGTGCACCAATCCCCTGGTGGCCTGGGCCGACAGCCGTCTCACCTTTGAGGTCTTGAAACGACTCGACTTTGTTGCCATTGCCGACCTGTTCATGACGCCCACAGCATCCATGGCCGATATCGTCTTTCCCGTGGCCCATCAGTACGAGATGAACGACATCGGGCATTACGGCATCGGACACGGCATGATCCTGGCCCGGCCCAAGATCGTGGATCCTCCCCCCGAGTGTTGGCCGGACATGAAGATCATGAACGAACTGGGCAAGCGGATATCCGATCCCCAGCACTGGCATGACGACTACGAAGACTTTTTAGAAGACGTGCTCAAGCCATCGGGTCTCTCTTATGACGAGTTTGTTGAGAAGGGTTATCTGAAAGGACCCGACCGGTTTCATCTTTACGAGAAAAAGGGTTTTCGCACGCCTACCGGCAAGGTGGAACTGGTGCTGAGCACGGCCGACAAGTTCAAGCTCAAGCCCCTCCCCGAATTCGCCGGCCTGCCCGAACCGGAAGATCCCGAATATCCCCTGATCCTCATCAGCGCCAAGAGCCGGTATTACCTCCTTTCCTCCTACCGATGGGTGAAGCGGCTGCGCGAGAAGCGGCCCGTTCCCCTGGTGGAGATCCATCCTGAAACCGCGGGGGCCAGCGGCATTGCCGATGGCGATGAGGTCTGGATCCGCACCCGGTACGGCGAGATCACCCAGACCGCCCGGGTCACGGACCGGATTGATCCCCGGGTGGTGAGCGCGGATCTGGGGTGGTGGTTCCCGGAAGGGGACCCGGCGGCCCAGTTCGACTGGCAACGGTCCAATTTCAACATGCTCACCTCTATCGAGAGGCTGGGGAAGGAGTTCGGCACCCCCAATATCGCCAATCTGCCTTGCAGGATAGAAAAGGCTTAGGTCTTCCCGTCATCCTGCCGGTGGATGACGGTCAGTAGGGCCTCCAACACGCCCCCTCCGATGGCAAGGGCCTTGTCCGAGACGAGCCAGCAGCTCTCCCGGACATCCCGGGGATCCACATCGCCGCTCTTGAGCCCCGTGTCCACTCTGACGCCGTCGTGGAGCAATCCCCTCAGCATCCCGGAGATGGGGGCCGGCACCGGGGCGTCCCCTGCATAGGCCACAGTCTCCCCCTTTTCCACGTGCTCGCCGATAGAACGGACCCCCTTGAAGGTCCCGGGCCCCGGGGCCCGGATCACCCGCTCCGCGCCGATCCCTTTGACCTCGCCGGGAATCCCGGTATTGGGGATGGCCGACCCTTTCCAGAGGACCCTCCCCAGGGTATGGCCCCGTTTGGTTTCCACCACGGCGTGGACATCCTCCCCCGCGGTAAATCCAGGCCCTAATCCCACCACCAAAGGCGCATCGTCCATGCGGGTTCCGATGTTCTTTTTGGCCATGACCCCATCCACCAGGGCAAACGGGCCTATGTGACGCGCAATGTCGGCCTCCGGGTCCACCAGCACGGGGATGACGCGATCCGCCAGTGCGTCCAAGGCGCCTCCGCTGTCCTCCACACGCCGGGCCGTGATCCCTTCCACAGCGGTCTCCCCTTCATAAATGGCATCCGAAAAGGCAACCGTGCGCCGCACTGTCAGAGGCTGGTCGATCTCGGTCATGACGACCGGGAAGCCGCTCCGCCACAGTCGCAGGGCAACCCCGGTGGCCAGATCCCCGGCCCCCCTGATGACAATTCGTCTTTCGTTGAACATGGTTGGATCTTCCTTTCAAGGCGATCACAGGCGTGATCGATTCTGAAACATCTGCCCCAATACCAAAGGATTCCTTATCTCTTTGCGACGCTATTGGCTTTGTGTGAGATGCTTCCGGTTTGGGCGGTTGTAAGATTTCAGCCCTTCGAGCCCCCTGCCTCTGCTTGGGCCAAATTTTCATAAAGTGATGCCAAAATTGAAAGATGGGCATCCGGAACAAACCCTAATTTCGGAATCTCACGGCGGCTCAAAAAACCGATTCTTATTCCTCGACTTTTACGACTCCACATATCGCAATCTTCTCAGTTTGATCACCACATGCACCGCTTTTCCCTCTTCAAGGGATATTTCATTAAAGGCGCTCGCCGGCAATTCTGCGAAAAGATGCGTTTTTCCAACGGATACCCCAACCCTTACGGTTGACTGAAGCGGAATGATCTCCTGCACTGTCCCAGTGAATCGGTTCAATGCAGGACCGGGAGGCCGAATGTCAGAGAGATAAACGTCGTCGGGTGGAATGGCAACCCTCTTAATTCCGTTTCCACCGTAGGGAAGGACCATTTTTATGTCGCCGGAGACCACCTCCACCAAACCCGATGTAAGGATCCTTGACTGTGTACACTCAAGGACGTTCGGCATCCCCACAAATTCCGACACGCATTCGCTTTGAGGATGGAAGAAAAAATCGCGGGGGGTCGATACCTGTTCCACCCTGCCGTCGGACATGAAGGCAATCCTGTCAGCGATCTCCTCGGCCTCCCTCAGGTCGTGGGTGACATATAGGGTGGTTATCCCCAGCGTTCTCAGGACGTGAATTAATTCGTTTCGTAAATATTTCGCCGTCTGGTGATCCAGGCTTGATGTGGGTTCGTCCAAGAGGAGGATCTGCGGGGACGGGGCCAGGGAACGGGCAAGGGCGACCCGCTTTTTCTCGCCGCCTGAGAGTTCATGGGGATACCGGTCCTGAAGGTGCTCGATGCGCATCATTTCAATTAAAGATGAGATCCTCTTTTCCGCCACGACTTTATCCACGCCATTAACCTGCAATCCGAAGGCAATGTTTTCGGATACACTGAGATGCGGAAAGAGGGCAAGCCCCTGAAACAGGTAGCCTACGCCCCTCCTTCTGGGCGGAAGCCGGTCCACACTCCTGCCATCGATCATCACGCGCCCTTCGTAATCCGTCACCCCTGCGATCACATTCAAAAGCGTTGTCTTGCCGGCCCCCGTGGTCCCCACGATCACGAAGATTTCCTTATCGTGGATGGTCAGACAGAGCCCTTGGCATATGCGTTTGTTCACATCGACGAGCTGGATGTCAGGCATGGGAGCTCCACTTGCCCACCATCTTTCGTTCGGCCAGTGCAAAGAGTTTTTCAAAGGAGAGGCACATGACGGATAGGACGATGAGACAAACGATGATGATATCCACCCTGACCAGACTCTCGGCCTGTATGAGAAGCGCCCCGATCCCGGTCGGGATGGCAACCATTTCTGCGGCGATGAGCACGCGCCATGACATGCCCGCCTCTAATCTCAGGCCGGTAAATATATTGGGAAGGGCCAAGGGGATGACGATCTTGAAGAGGATTCGCATATTCGATGCCCCGAGCGTTTCTGCGGCCTGTATGTATCTCCTGTCGACATTTTTGATGCCGGTGATCGTGTTATAAACGACGGGAAAGAACGAACAGATAAATATAATGGTGATCGGGAGCATCTCGTTAATGCCGATCCACAGCATTAAGAGCGGGAGCCATCCAAGGGCCGGAATCGGATAAAGAAGGCTGATGATGGGATTGAGGGCCTTGTGGGCCACGTTCCGCCATCCCATGAGAACCCCTACAAAAATGCCGGCCGCAGAGCCGCTTAAAAGACCGATGAGCACCCGTACCAGGCTGCTCAGGAAGTTTTTCCCCAGCACGCCGTTTGCAGTCAGGTGGTAGAATTCCTCGATCACCGCTGAAAAGGGAGGGAACAATAGCCGGCCGGGCAACAGGTGAAAGCGCCCCACGATCTCCCATGCGGCGATAAAGACAAGCACAGGGAATATGCCCCAGACGGCGTCAAGCGATGTCTTCTTTTTCATCAATAGAAACTCAGATCAAGGATCTCTTCAGCCTTTAGGGGCTCCTTTATATATCCTTGCTGCGCTGCAAAATCGATGGCCGCTTGAACCCCCTCTGGGTCAATATCTGTGGTGTATTTAAGCCTGGCCATGGATCTGCCAAGGGCCTCGGGTCTGATGGTCAGCTTCCGCGCGGTCCCGGCCGCTTCATTGGGAAAAATCCTGTCGCCTGCAAGCTGTAACTGCGCAGCCATCACCGCTGCGGCCTCTTCCGGATGCTGGTTGATCCATTGGGTCGCCTTCACGGTAACGGCCACCAGTTTCCGGACGATTTCAGGATGGTTTCGGATGAGTTCCTCTTTCACTATGAGGACGCTACCCTGCATGTCCGGCCACACATCCTGACTCCTGAGCAGGATGGTGAATCCCGCCTCTTCTGCCATCGCGGGCCAGTGTTCCGGGCTGAAGGCGGCGTCCAGCCTCCCCATCCGGATGGCCATGATCTGTTTCGGAGGACTCATCCTCTGAACCTTGTTCAAGACGGTGTCTCGATCAAGACCATATTTTTCTATGGTTTTCAGTAGAAACGCATCCACGGGACCACCGGTCTGGACAGCCCCGACACGAACATCAGGCCTGACCAGATCTTTTATGGTTTTTACCTTTTCCGCGTTGACGGCCAGGCCGTATCCGTGCTTATGGGTTCCCGCAACGATCCGGATGGGCACCCCGGCATTCGCGCGGGCGTTGATAGCAGGCAACAGACAAATATAGGCGGCCTGGATATCCCCCCGCACCAAAGCGGCGGCCAAAGACATGCCGGTTATGTAGCTGTAGAACGTAGGGGTGATGCCTTCTTCCTCAAACCATCCCTTTTTTTGAGCGATATAGGCGCTGGCCGCGTGATCCGTAAACTCAACAGCCATATGAAGAGGAAACCCCTCGTCTGCGTGTGCACAAAAACCACATAAACCGAAGGCCGTTGCAGTCAACAGCATCAAAAGTCTTCTGACCATAAAATCTCCTCAAGGCGGAATCCGCATCTCGGCGCCGTACCAACGCCACGCATTAACTCCCCAAGACCCCGGCATCATTGCGATTCATATCTTTGAGCGCCTCCCAAAATGGCCGCCGATTCTTTAATGAACGGCCTATCCATCGCTCTTGACCGGTGGTGAAATACTCCTGAATCTCTGGCGGGCAAACAGCCACATTTATTATTCGATATAATATTCCATCTTATTCTACTCTGTCAACGAAAATCCATGGAATCGCGACCTGAGCGAGAAATGGATGCGCGTTTTCAAAAACGTAAAAATCCACGATAATACTTGACATAATATTGCATTGTAGAATATTCGTTCGGGGAGCCATATTCGCATCATGTAGGGGAGATAATGGCAGTCGCTATCGTCGACTTGATAAAACCCATAGTTATCAGCTTCATACGAATCGTCATCATGGTTGGGTTGTCTGCGTTGACAGTGCTGATGGGCGAGGCGGACGCAGACGGCACATCAAATGCGCTCACGGGAATAGGCATCGGCCCGGGCGAGCTGGATCTGGGAGGGAGGCTCCGGTATCGCTATGAGTATCAGGACAACTTCAGCGTGCAGAAATACGGCGCCGGTCAAACGGACCCCATCCTGCTCATGCGCACGCGGATCAGCTTAGGATATCGCCTGCCCCAAAAGGCAAGGTTTTTTGTACAGTTCCAGGATGCGCGATACGCCCTCTCGGATCTGAGAAGAGATAATTTCGGCCCCAGCTGTCCCTATTGGGACGAACTGGATCTGCGCCAGGCGTTTTTTGAGTGGCGGGGGATCGGGAATGCGCCCCTGGGGTTCAAGATCGGAAGACAGACGATTTACTATGGCGACAACCGGATATTCGGACCGGGGGACTGGGGGAATGTGGGCCGATACACCTGGGATGGAGGAAGGATCCTGGGGCGGACGTCTATAGTGGATGTGGATGTTTTTACCGCCCAACGGATCCTGTACCTGAAGGATGAATTCGATAGCGACCACTATCCCTATAAGGTTTATGCCGCCTACGGTCAGATCAAATCCATTCCCAAACACAAAGTGGACGTCTTTTACATCGTCAAATGGGACTCGGACAAGACAACCAAAGGCAAAACCGGGCTGGGGGAGCTTCTGGTAAACACCGTCGGGTTCTATGGCAAGGGCCGATGGAAGCGACTCGACTATGCCGGCACCTTGGCCTATCAATTCGGGGATTACGGCAAGGATACCATCAGGGCCTTCGGGCTCAATGCGGAGGCCGGCTATACGCTGATTGATTTCTGGAGTCCGCGTTTGGCGGCGTCACTGAGCTATGCTTCCGGAGACAGGGATCCAAACGACGGGACCTATGGAACATTTGACGGCGTGTTCGGCGCGATCGATATGTATTACGGCCGCATGAACCTCTTTTCGTGGATGAATCTGATGGATGTTCAGGTAGGCGTGAGCATCAAGCCAATGGAGAAGATGAAAATATCCCTGGATTACCACAACTTCAGCCTGGCGCAGAAAAAAGACGCCTGGTATTACTGTACAGGTAAAAAGATGCGCTGGGATCCCACCGGCTCATCCGGGTCCTCCCTGGGCGATGAAATCGACCTGGTATGGCAGTACCAGATTCATCCCCGCATCGGCCTGATGGCCGGGTGTGCCGCCTTTTTTCCCGGAGACTTTGTCGAGGCAACCGGGAGCTATGCCAATGCCTATTGGGCGTTTGGACAACTAATGATCAAAATATGAGACGGCAACAGGGTCGGTATTTTAGTGACTGCACGGGCAGAAGCGCTCCCATCCCATCAAGTGGGCGGCCCCGGCAACGGTGGTGCCGTAAAAGATGATAGGCCTTTTGTTCAATAGTGGCGTGACCGTCCCGTTGGCCAGGGTGGTCCCGGTCACCAGGAGAAGGTCGGCCCACTCCACGGCATCCTCGGTATTGTCGGCGTGTTCAATGGTCACGCCGAATTTCTGGACGCCGATATTGTCAGGGTCCATATCCAGCACCCGCAGGGGATGGGCGGGGGCCAGGTTTTCCACCATGCGCGGCTGAAATCCCACCTGCGTGATCCTCGCGCCTGCGTATCGGTCCTTCAGATAAGGGACAAGGGCCTTGCCGCAGGTAACGGGCTCCTCGTCGCGACAATGGATCGATCCCTCGATCCGCTTCAGATGCCTGAGCACCGCATTCAGGGAGGATATGAACACGGCCCGTTGATAGTTATTTTCCATGGGGAGGCGCAACACTGCTTCCAGGGTCCCTTCGTAGTCGCCGTACATATCCGTAAAGGCCTGACCGCCCGCATCCATCAGGGTGGCCTGCATGAGTTTTTCCTTCCCCTTTTGTATCGGGAAATCCTGGTGTTCCGGGTTTCCGATGGCCTCTGTTGTGCTGAGGGCCCGGGCCCGAATCTGAATCCGCTCGGAGAGAAGCCCTTCGGCCTTCCATAGATCAAAGACGCGGTCCTTCAGTTCTTCGTAAAAAGTGTCCATCATTCATCCGCCTCGATGTGAGTGTATTGACAGCGATCGAATACCCCATAGTGTAACCGGTCACGAGGTTCCTTGTTTGCCGGGTGCCACGCATGCCTGTGTGGTTCGTAGTGACGCCGTGAGGCGTTTGGCGGGTTGACCCATGCGCAGATCGCGCCCCAATGCCCTGACGGGCACACTACAAACGGTTCAATGCCCGCACCGGACATTCGCGCACTCCTTAGATTTCTTGTTGAAACCCTGTTGTTTAGGGCTTCATCCCCGTGAACGATTGCCCCATAGGAGCTGTCGCCGCCATGGTCATCACTGCCGTCTGTTTCCCTATCCGACAAACGGCTCTGCCTCTTTTTTCAGCCAGGCAAGCCATGCCTTCAGGGTGGCGATGCGGAAGCCGTAAACCAGTCGCTTGTATGGGTCCTTTTCCACCCGTTTTTTTGCCATGAGACCTTGTTTTGTCTTCTCCAAGACGCCAATCTGTATGGCTACCAGTCCGCTGCCTCCTTCCAGGTTCAGCTCCTTGAAGAAAAAGAGCTTGGCCAAAAACTCGATACGGAGGTCCCGGACATGGTCGGTCGGGCTTGTCAGCCATTCCAGGAATCTCGCCTCTCCCTGCGGCATCAGAGAGAAGACCCGCTTGGAGGGACGTGTTTCCTGGGGCTGGAAGGTCGAACTGACCCATCCCTCTTTTTCCAGCCTCTTGAGGAGCACGTAAAGCTGGCTGGTGCTGACCGTCCAGGCCGGTCCCAGCCCTGTTTCCAGGGATTGGAGGATATCATATCCATGCTTGGGGCCTCCCATCAACACCCCGAGCAGGGCGTATTCCGTTGCGGGTTTGTCTTTCATTTGCGGCCCTCCGATCCCGATAGGTTCTGCAAACGTAAATCTAAGATAGAATAGTCCATCCTATTTTATCCTGTCAACTAAAAAGGGGTAGTGTAGTTTCAATGCTGAACTGCAACTGAAATGCGACTTTGGGAGAGGGACATGCCTCAGCGCAAATTATACCCAAATGACCTGGGATTCCGCAGCTGAAAGCATCGCAGCATGGATGGAGCGTGCACGCCTTGGGAGCCTGACCGGAAACGTTGGATTGAACAACTATCTCAACTTCAATGCCCAGTTGCTCTAGAGGGGCAACTGGTCCCGCAGCAAAAATGACCCGCGGGAAGATCCCGGAGATTATGCCATTGTGAACGCCACCCTGATCGCCAAGGACTTTATCAACGAGCTGAAGGGGCTCGAGGTGCGGGGATCGGTTTTCAATCTGTTCAACAAGGATTGCACGTCTCCAACCGGCCCCGGGGGGCTTCCGTATGCAACTACCCCATGCCGCGGATCAATTTGTTTGTGGAATTACGTTACACCTTCTGATCCGCAGATTTCGCAGATGATGCAGATTGAAGGATGGGGAGTGAGCAGGAAGGAATGCTTCTTGGATGCGACCTATGCGTATTCCGAGGGAATTTCATCTTCGGGTAAAGGGGTGACATCCGGTACGATCGTATCCAATAACCTTAATGCTTCCTCACGGGAAGGGGCCCTGCGGATACGCTCTTTCAATCCCCTCTCCGCCTCTTTCTGGGATATCTCTTTCGTAAGGGTATACAAGACATACTGATTCATGGACATATCATTTCGGGAGGCTTCTTTTTTGATCTTCATTGTCAGTTCTTCCGGAAGACGAAGGGTAAGGGATGTTTTCATTGGCTGATCCTCCAGATTTTCAAAAATTCACCAGCAGCTACGACCCCAATCCCATAAGGACGTGTGATCGCCGCCGGAAAATGCCTCTTATTGAAAGAGACGATATGTGTACAGTTCCCGGAAATAGCACATTCTAAAATCTTGTCGTCAGATGCATCCGACAACATCGGCCTTATCTGAATCGGTTTCCAGACTACGACCGACGCTGCAAAGAGCGCGTCAAGAATACGTTCACAATGTTTTCTTGAAATGCTCAAAAAACCCTTCTCAATTTTCTGGTGAACCTTGCCCTCATATTCAAAGGCGAGCAGCGGGGAAATAACCACAGTCAATTCCCCCGAAATGGCTGCCCGCAGCAGTTGATAGGAGGCGCCTCGTTTGGAATAAAGGCCCGAAATGATGATATTGGTATCCAAGACGACCTTCATGATGTCGTATACGATAGCATATATGATCTGTTTGTCAAGCCAAATCCTGCTGGAGTTCCGCCTCTATCGAAACGGCGAGCACGTGGAAACGGTCCTTTGCGGCCGTCCCGTGGTGCTCAACAACCTGGGCATGGCCTCGCCCATGAGGACCGTGGGAATATAGCCAAGGACAGTTTGTCCTATCCCCGGTTGCGGATACGGCAACCTTTTCTTCGTAATTCGTGCTCCTTCAATTCATGCTCCTGCCTGGAAGGGCATACATCCTGTCTTGAGGCCTGTCATTTGGATCGGGCGGCGACATTGAAAAGAAATCCCACCCGTTGATCACCCCGGCTGCTGTTTTGGCTGTGTAATAGGGCGCGCCGCTTTCGCGGATGTTCAGGGGCGTCAGGACCTTGGTCTCGACCGTAAGCATGCCGCAATGCCCGCCAGTGGAATGGGATAAGTTGGGAGGTTTGGACTTTTCGTCATTTAATTGCCTTGACGCTTGACACGCGACTCATATTCGGACTAAATTCGGACACGACTTAATCAAAGGAGGCGCCCCATGAACCTGTCCAGTCAAATAAAACCCATCAGTTACTTGAAAGCCCATGCGGCTGAAATCGTCAGGGGCCTGGCCGAACACCAAAGACCGTTGATCATCACGCAAAACGGCGAGGCCAAGGCCGTGGTTCAAGACATCGTGAGTTACGAGCAAACACAGGAAACCCTGGCGCTTTTGAAAATCCTTGCTTTAGGCAACCGTCAGATTGATGAAGGCAAGGTAGAGCGTATGGAAGACGTGATGACGCGTATTCGCGAGCGCCGGGGAGATCGGTAGTGGCCTTCTCCGTCTTCGTCACCAAAGATGCGGCTTGCGATATGGAGGAGATCGATCGTTATATCTCTACGCATGATACGCCTTCGAAAGCAGACCGTGTCCTTGACCGAATTGAGGCCGCCCTCAAAAGCCTGGCCGAGTCCTCCAACCGAGGGACCTATCCAAAGGAACTCCTGGAGTTAGGGATCCGCGAATACCGGCAAATTTTCTTCAAACCCTACCGAATCATTCACCGGGTATTGGGTCGCACTGTGTATGTCATGCTGATAGTCGACGGACGCCGCGACCTACAGACACTCTTGCACCGACGTCTCTTGGAGGGGTAGTAATACCCCTCGAACCCACGGTTCTTCGAACCTGATACCGACGGTCCTCCAAAACCTCGTTCCTGCGGTCCCGCAAAACCTCAACCCTCCTTTATTTCTGCCGATATGATCCGCAGACCTGCGAAATAGTCACTCTTTGTCATCATAAGCTTAACTGTTCCATTTTGTTTGACAAATTTCTCTGTTTGTGCAAGTAATGTCGAACGAATGCCGATGATGCGTGAGCGAGGTTGCTTTATGCGGGGGTTGCCGCCTAACGGACGTGGCATTTCTTAAGGGCATGTGGGGAGAGAATGGCACAAGGGGTAGTGGCGCAACGTAATTTGAACCGCAAGATATGTAAGGCATATCTCAGGTTTTGGGTTACCCGAAATCTGTGAGGTTTCCAAAACATACATGCTATTCAACCGAGCTGTTATAGGAACCGCATTTCAGGATCCACTCAACCCGCCCGGCCGATGGATATCACAGGTTTTTTGAGCTTGACCCTATTTTGGGTTTTAAGATATAGGATGGGGTAGATTGAGGGAGGTATCTTTAGGATTCGGGGAAGTGTTTTCGGCAAGGAACCGTAGGCTTATGTCACGTTTTTGGTAGCCCGAAATTTGTGAGGTATCCAAAAGATCTCTGCGCGTCTTGGATCAATAGGATTTTGCGCCAGACTCCTGACAACCGCGAATTGGTGAACGAGCTCGCAGTGATTCCAGAACGCGTTATTTTTTCTTGACTTATCTGGCGTTTTGTCATTTCATTCTTGCTAAAGATTCTCAACAACCATCCAACCTCTAACAAGGAGGTTTGCGGTGACACATCTCCTCAAAATGGTCCTACCTGTCTCCTGACGGGATGCGGTTCTCCTGTCGGGAGATAAGAAGCATACTCTAAGAAAAAGCCAAACTCATTGTGAGGTGAGGACGGAAAGCCACGGGTCTTGGCATTCACCTCCTGAGCCTTTTTTAACGTATCCTGCTTATAAAAGACAGCGGCTGTAGAGTGTGACATCCTCAGCGTCACATTTTGTCTGGTTCGATTTGCTGCTTTAGGGGCTTGTTTGATTTTTAGGCAGGGGCAGGGGAAGATCTGCAAGTTCATACCTTATGCTCGACTTTTGCGCAAGCTGAACAGCAGAGGTGCTCACAAGTGACTTTATTCACCTCCAAGGATCTTGCATATGCCGAAAGCGGAGACCGGCGATACGTCCGGTGTGGCTAACATAATTAGAGTCAAGATTGGGGCTTATGAAAACGATCATTTTTGAGAAAGAGAAGGAGGAGAAAATGCAATTTCCTAATCTCAAGAATTTTATAACAGCCACGCTATTCGTATTTATATGCTTAGTTGTAGACTTCCCTATTGAATGGAACGGCATTTTCTAATTATTTTGAACTGAGGCATGGATTTCCACAATAGATGGAC
>ENA-OSEO01001680-OSEO01001680.1-sediment-metagenome-genome-assembly--contig:-NODE-1680-length-37763-cov-6.862681_pt1 | contig 37763 bp, 33 predicted proteins | sample MGYA00237883_ERZ534232 | MGnify/ENA metagenome assembly ERZ534232 | reverse complement strand
GCCCATAGCTCAATGGATAGAGTGCCGGACTTCGAATCCGTAGGTTGCAGGTTCGACCCCTGCTGGGCGCGCTAGAATAGCCAAAGCCGATTCGCGAGGGCATGTGCCTGTGAATCGGCTTTGTCGTTCATCCAACCACCAGGCGATTGATGGATATACCAGGTCTGGCATCCACGACTTGGCGTGGAATCAGCAAACGCGCCCCGTGCGGTCTGACGGCCTGTGCCGTCCACGCGCTCTACAGAAACGGTTCGGCAGCTACACGGCAAACGAGGCGCCACCGGATCAACCGCAGCGCCTCGTCCTTTGCGCTCTCGCTACTCCGCCTTTGGCCCGACGTACACCACCCGCAGATCCTGCACGTTGGTGTTCAGGATCCCCGTGTCAAAGGCGTCGCCTAAACGCCGCAGGAGCCCGCACGTGTCGTGCGACCGCAATGCTCGGCCCACATCGAGATCAGCGGCCTGTGCCCGCTCCAACGTGTAGCCATCGACGATGCCTCCCGCATAGCAGGTTGGGCCATCCGCACCGTCGGAATCGCCCGAGCCGATGACGACACGCTTGCTTCCCGCGATGCGCAAGGCGGCGCCGGTGACAAACTCAGAGTTGCGTCCGCCCTCCCCCGCTCCGGCACCGGCGTTAACCACAAGCTCACCCCCGAGTAACAGCGCGCAAGGTGCTGCAAGCGGACGATCATGTCCCTCGACCTCTCGTGCGATTGCGCCAATCGACTCGCCCACAACGCGCGCCTCCAGATTGCTGAGCGATGAGGCCAGGATGGTGGCTTTGAGGCCCAGTTCCTGTGCCCGCTGCTCAGCAGCCGCGAGCATGTACTCTGGACCCATGACGCGAATCCGGAAATGCGGCTTGTCCCACCACTCTTCCTGACGCAACGTTCCATAGGCGGGATCCTTGCGAAGCAGATGCTGCCGCACTGCCTCAGGTATCTCGTCCCAGCAGTTGTACTCTTTGAGCAACTCGATAGCGTACTCGTACTCATCATCGACTGAGCGCCGCCCCGCGTATGATGGTGGGTTCGCGGGCGGACGCTCGTCCGTGGAGAGCATGATCAAGGTGGCATCGCCCACGAACCGGCTATGCTTCTCTCGCAAATTCGTGATCAAGAACCGCACGGCATTTGCCACGGGCATCGGCGCCCCGTGCTCCAGATACAGGATCCGATTGGTATCCTGCACATCCTTGAGCGTCAGCCCCGGGGCGGGCAAGGTCATCAGCGCGGTGCCGCCACCCGACTCGGAAAAGAACACGATGTCGTCCTTTTTCCCCTTGATCCCGATATCGACGATGCGCTGAGCCCCGATGACCGAGTCTTCATCGGGCTCAGGATGGCCAGCCAGGGACACGGTCGCGTGTTTAAGCACTACGGCGTCCCCCTTTTTGGCGTTCACATGCCCCTCGGTGATCAGATCGCCCAGCACGTCCTCAAGCGCCTTGGCCTGCCGTTGAGCCGCCTTGCCGCCCCCCAGCAGGTAGATGTTGCCGACCTTGTCCAGATCAAAGACCAGCGGAGGAGGGCCAAAGGGGCGCGGATACGACGGCACATGCCGGCCCATCGGCCCCAGAGGGAACTCCTCCGAGCCAACCAGCAGCTTGCCATTCTCGATGCGCACCGTCTTGAGCACGTTCTCGTATGGGTCCCCTGCGGCCAGACCCGTCTCGAGGATATCGAGCACGCACTCGCGCCCCTCGATATTGCCGTGGGATAGCAGTTCATCCCGGTTCCGGAAAATCACCATATCAGCCTGCCTCTACAGCCAAACAGCGTCTAGGTTGCGGCGCTTCGCATCCATCCAGCGAAGGAGTGCCGCTCTCGCGGCCCGCCTGCTCCTGACCACAGCGTGCTACCACTTGACCCGGAGCCCGCTCCGGCCCGCAAACTGTGCCCTGCTGCCAAGCTCCTCCTCGATGCGAAGCAGCCGGTTGCCGGTGTCGCCGGTTGCGCCTTCGCGCAAATGCCCCGTGATCAGACCCACCGCATAGTCCGCGATATCGGCGCCCTCGCCGCGGCTGCCACAGGGCATGACCCCGTACCCGCTACGGTGTGCCAGGCGCGTCATCTCAAAGGCCTCGGTGATCGTGCCCACCTGGTTGACCTTGAGGAGGACCGCATTCGCGGCTCCGATCTCGATACCCCGCCGGACGCGCTCCGAGTTTGTCGTAAACAGGTCGTCGCCAACGATCTCAATCGGCAGCTCGCGCGTCAGACGGGCATGGCCCTCAAAGTCATCCTCATCCAGCGGATCCTCCAGGATGACAAAGGGGTACTCCTTGACCATCCACTTGTACAGATCAATCAGCTCTTCGTAGGTCTTGTCCTCCGTGGAAAAGAGCCCGACAAAGGCGCCCTTTTCGTTGTCATAGTAGGTACCGCCTGCCACGTCGACCTGCAGCCCCACCTTGCCCTCATAGCCGCGCGAAACGATGACCTCGGTCATAATGTCCCACAACTCGCGGTCATGCTTGATCAGGCCGGCAGGGATAAAGCGCACAAAGTCCGGATCCAGGTTCAGACGGGTTCCCAGCGTGCGCCGGAAGGTCCTTTCCAGGTCCCAGGCGGCGTACGATGCCTCGGCAAAGGTGTCAAACCCATAGCACATCATCGAGTAGCTGGGCTTGTCGCCGGCGCGCTCGCCTCCGCCATAACGCTTGGCGCCGTTCATCAACCCAGCTCCCGGCACTGGCAGCACGCAAGCATTGACGCCGCCGATGTGCTCGTACAGCGGGATACCCAGGCTGGCAGCGCCGGCCTTGAGCACCGCCGCGGAGACGCTGGCGATAGTATTGCCCCCCAGCCGTGACCGGTCCGCAGTCCCGTCGAGCTCGAGCATCACGCGGTCTATCTCGATCTGCCGGGTGGCATCCATCCCCTGGAGCACGGGGCCAATGACATTGTTCACCGCATCCACGGCGCGCTGCACGCCCAGGCCCCCGTAGCGGGCCCCGCCGTCATAGGCGAATTTGACCTCATAGTCGCCGACAGAGAGCCCGGCCAGCACCATGGCCACCCCACTCGCCTCATTCACCGTCGTTACCGTCGTCTCGATCCCCGGATGGCCACGCCAGGTATAAACCTGTCGCGCGTGCACTGATTCGATTCTCGATCCCCTGGGCATCACACCCTCCTGTGCTGCGATTCGGGCACCTCTCCGCTGCGGTCCACGAGCAATCACGCGTCGGGAGCCCGCCAAAATCATGGCACTATAGCGCACATCGCCGTCACGATGCAAGCATCGACATGAGAGATGGCAAAGCATGTACTTGTACCGGGTCTCCCTTTAGGCCTTGACGCCGGCAGCGGGCCGCCCTCTGCCTGGCGACGGGAGCCGTAATGGCTGTCGGGGCGATCGCCGGCATCGTCACCAGGGAGCCGCTCTGGGCGGTGGCGGGGCTCACGCCTATCACGATCTACGAGGTCTATCGCACAGAGGGCGAGAGCACGCGCTGGGCCTCCCGGGTGTTGTTGATTGCGCTGGTCCTGGAAGGCGTTCTCCTCCTCCTCAACGCAGATGTCAATCTAGCCACTCTCCTGGGCCGCGAAGTGAGACAGTGGCCGGTTACACGGTGCCCCTGAGCCCGGTGACGGTTGTGGGCCCCGTGGTCATGGCGGTGACCGCCATCATCCTGCTGGTGCGGACACGGGGACGTTTCACTCGCTGGCTTGCCGCAAGGATTCTCCTCGGGGCTGGCGCACTGATCTATATCGTAGATCCCTCGATTCTGGGCCAGTGGCTCGGCGTGGTCCTGGACGCTGGGCTGCCCGCCCTTCAGTAAGCATCCGCTGGAGTCCCGCAGACGCCCGCAGTCGAACCAGTATTCGACTGCGGATGTTCGGTTGCCTTCCTGCCATTTTCGCTGATAATGAGAGCTATCTGTATCCATGAATCGGGGGTAACACGTTGTGAGCTTCAAGTCGCTGTTCGGCAAGGACATGGCGGGGCTCTGGACCCGCGATCTGCTGGTAACGACAGTCGCGATCTTTTTCATGCGCTTTGGCGAGGGCATGCTCAACGGGGCACGCATGAACTTTTTCGTGGATACGCTGGGCATCACCGGCGGCCAGGTCCTCTGGCTGGAAGGCATTCGCGAGATACCGGGGCTGATTCTCATCGTCCTGGCGGCGTTGACTATGCGCCTGCCTCTCTCTTACCGGTCCGCCATCTCGGCGCTGATCCTGGGCGCCGGCTATATGCTCATGGCGACAGCCCAGTCCTACACTGGCTTGCTGGCGTTTGCGGTCGTCGCAAGCTTTGGCCTGCACCTCTTCCAGCCCATCAGCCCGGCTTTGGGTCTGGCACTGGCGACGGAGCGCACACGAGGCCGCGTCCTGGGCTTATTGGCGTCGGTGGGATCGCTGGCCAGCATCGTCGGCATCGGTGCGCTCGCGATATCCTCCAACCTGCTTCGGGATTTCTCGCTCCGGTATTACTATGTCATCGGTGGCGCGATCATTCTAGTCTCTGCGGTGGTCTTTTGGCGCCTGTCGCCCAAGGTGGGCGCTACAGACCTCAAACAGCCGCGCATCGTGGTGAAAAAGCGATACTGGCGCTTTTACACCCTCAAGTTCTTTGAGGGATCGCGCAAAGAGGTGCTGGGGAGCTTTTGCACCCTGGTGCTTGTGGACTATTTCGGCTGGCAGGTGTGGCAGACGAGCAGCCTGCTGATGGTTGCGTCCGTGCTCACCCTGTTGCTCGCCCCTTACCTGGGGGGCCTAGTGGATCGCTTTGGCAGTCGCAATGCATTGCTGGCCGGATACTCGATTCTGCTGGTCGGGGCCATCGTGTACGCCACTGTGCCCAATGCCGTCGTGCTTGCGGCTACGTACATCGTCATGCGACTCGGCCTGATCCTGAACCTGGGCTTGAACGTCTACGCACACGAACGGGCGCCGGCTGAGGAACTGAACCCGACGCTGGCGGCTGGCGTCAGTTTCGACCACATCAGCTCGGTGGCGATGCCGTTCATCTACGGCGCTCTGATGCCCATCATCGGATACACGGGCGTCTATTGGTTCGCGGCCAGCATCATATTCCTCTCGGTGCTGTTCGTGGCCCGCCTGATTCCCAATCCGCAGCCCAAGCCAGCCAGGACACTCGCTGGAGCAGAATAGCTTACCCGACCCATGGGAAGAACGCCCGCGGCGACTCGAGCGAGTCGCCGCCTTTTTACGTCTGGCGCCCAACGCTTCTGACTCTGCTCAGCTCAGTTCTGTACCGCACTGGACAGAACTTGGCCGTACCTGTCTGCGCACCGCACTTGGGACATACGCCGGGCTGCGCTCGATCCTGGTGCCGCATTCCGGGCAGAACCTGGCGCCATTCGTCTCCGCTCCGCAGTTCGGGCACGGATCCTCGACGGCCGCTACCATTTTGGTGCCGCAGTTGGGACGGAACCTCGTACCCGCTGCGGCCTCTGTCCCGCACGAGGGGCAACGCACCGTCGCGGCGCTCTCGGCCTGCTCTGCAGCTTCTGTCACACGCTGTACAACCTGGCCCAGCCCCAGAGCGCTGGCAAATCCCTTGATCATCGCACCAGCTTGCTCCGCCTCAACCTCGGCCATGTCCGCCTTGCGTGGCGTGCCATCGATGCAGTATCCCGTCTGTTCGTCAAAGCAGCTCACACACACCACCCGCATGCAGGTGGGGCACTCGCGAAAACGGTCCTTGACCTGGTCCCACGCCTTTTCCAGTTGCTCTGTCGTCAGGCTATAGCTGTATCGCGGATCCTCACCGGTGACATTATCAGCAATAGTATGGCCAAAGAGCGCGATCTTGCGCAACAGACCACCCGCCGCCTGGCGCCCTACATCCCTCGTAATAGTGTTTGCGACGGCCGGCTGGCTGCGATACTCGCGATCGCACTGCTCACAGTGAAAGACGGCATAGGGTCCAATTCCATCGTTCCGAACGTCGTATCGTGGCATGCGACTGGGCTCACTCATAGTAGCCCCCTTTCAACGCGTACTTGCTTGCAAACGTGGCATATGGCAAAAAGCAGTGCCATGTAAATACTCTAGAGGCTCTTCTGTGCCGCCTTGGCCAGGAGTTGGCACATACCTTCGCGCCCGGAATTGACTTGTTGGAAATCCAGACACTCGGCAGTAAAATAAAGAGTCGCCGTCAAGAGCAATTGCTCGCCAAACCTGGCTAACTCCGGGCAACGCCCCGTACGACTCGAAAGGATCCGATGCGATACGAACGCACTGACCGCCGCAATGTGGCCATTATCGCTCACGTCGACCACGGCAAGACCACGCTCGTGGATGGACTGTTGAAGCAAGCCCATTCTTTCCGAGAGAATCAGCAGATCGCTGAGCGGGTGATGGATTCGAACGCCCTCGAGCGCGAGCGTGGGATCACCATCCTCGCCAAGAACACGGCCATCTCTATCTGGGATCCCGTGACAGAGCAGCAAGTCAAGATCAACATCGTGGACACCCCCGGCCATGCCGACTTTGGCGGGGAGGTGGAGCGCGTTTTGAATATGGTTGATGGCGTACTCCTGCTGGTGGACGCCGCTGAGGGCCCCATGCCCCAGACACGCTTTGTCCTGAAAAAGGCCCTGGCCATGGATCACCGCGTCATCGTCGTGATCAACAAGGTGGACCGACAGGGGGCCAATCCGGATGATACGCTCAACCGGACATTTGATCTGTTTATCGAGCTGGGCGCCTCAGATCTTCAGGCCGACTTTCAGGTTATCTATACCAACGCCGTAACGGGCCAGGCCGGACTGACGCCCCAGCTGAGCCCCAACCTGGATCCGCTCTTTGACGCCATACTTCATCATATTCCCGGGCCCACAGTCGACCCGGAGGCCCCCTTCCAGATGCTCGTGACCACGTTGGACTATGACGAGCACCGCGGCGTATCGGCCAGCGGCCGCATCACCAGCGGGCGCATTCGGGCCGGCCAGGACATGATCCGTATCACCCGCGACGGCACCCATAAGCAAGAGCGTGCCCGCTACCTCCAGATCTATGACGCGCTACATCGCGTGGACGTGGAAGAGGTCGAGGCGGGCGAGATCGCCATGATCCTCGGGCTGGAGGATGTCGCCATTGGCGAGACCCTGGCCGATGCCGAGAATCCAGTGGCGCTGCCGCTGATCCAGGTCGAGGAGCCCACCGTCCGCATGACCTTCGGCGTTAACACCTCACCTCTGGCGGGTACAGAGGGAAGGTGGAGCACGTCGCGCCAGCTGCGGGCGCGGCTGTTCGACGAACTGCGCCATGATGTCGCTCTGCGGGTGAATGAGACCGCCGCGGCGGATACCTTTGAAGTGTCGGGCCGCGGCGAATTACACCTGGCGATCCTGATCGAGACGATGCGACGAGAGGGCTATGAGATGCAGGTCTCCCGCCCCACCGTGCTCATGCATCAGGATGAGACGGGACAGTGGCTGGAGCCTTTCGAAGAGGTGCAGATCGAGACCAGCCCAGAAACGGTCGGCGTCGTCGTGGAGATGCTGGGGACCCGGCGCGGGCAGCTGCAGAACATGCACAATCGGGGCGATGGCAGCGTCGTGATGAGCTACATCGTTCCGACGCGCGGCTTGTTGGGGTTCCGCTACCAGTTTCTGACCGCCACCCGCGGTATGGGCGTCATCAACGCGTTATTCCATGCCTTTATGCCGCTCGCCGGGGATATTCCGGGCCGAAACAGCGGCTCGCTCATTGCTTCGGAGGGTGGCACCGCCACCAGCTTTGGGCTCAAGAACGCAGAGGAGCGCGGCACTCTGTTCATCGTGCCGGGCACAGCGGTGTACGAGGGCATGGTCGTCGGCGAGAATTCACGGCCGGTGGACATTGCCGTGAATGTCGCCAAACGCAAGCATCTTACGAACATGCGCGAATCTACCCGTGACATCGAAGTGCGTCTCAAGACACCCAGAGAGATGAGTCTGGACGAGGCGCTCGAGTACCTGGCTGACGACGAACTGCTCGAAGTCACGCCCCAGAGCCTGCGTATACGCAAAGCGATCCTGGATACGCACGAGCGCGGCAAGCAGCAGAAACGCGCCAAGCTGTCTGTCGGCTGAATCAGCTGATCACAGAAGCAGCGGGCCGGAATTAACCTTCCGGCCCGCTGCTTTCATTCTGTATAGGCGCTATCAGACCGCGTCAGCGTTCGCACAGCACCAGGGAAAGAGCCAGCGTTGCGCCCGTGCTAGAGGCTGATCTCCAGTCGCCCCTCGCCAGCCAAAGGCGTGACGAGTGTTCCCAGCTCATGCGCTTCTGCAGTGCCGCCAGCCAACCCGCGAACAGAAGGCACGCCCCTGAGCAGGAGGCACCAACTCCCGTCGCCCGCTTCCGTAACAACGACCCTGTCGCCGACCCGTTGCGCACTTGCCGTGAGCGCACTCTCGCCCGTGACCGTTGGAACGGCCGCATAGGCGGTGGCCCCGTCGGCGAGCTCAAAGAGATGCAGCGTCACATCCTCTGCAAAGGCATAGTCAGGACGCTCCTCGTTGTTCCCCACCGGCAACAGGGTGCCGGGCCGCACCATAAGCGGCAGACTCATGAAATCGTGCTGCTCACGCAGCCAGCGCCCGCCATCTACCACATCGCCGCTAAGCAGGTTCGTCCAGCGGCCGGCAGGCAGGTAATAGTCCACGCCACCGTCTGAGCTGAGCACCGGCGCCACCAGCAGAGAGTCGCCCAACATGTACTGGCGATCCAGCGTGTCGCAGCCCCGATCCTCGGGAAAGGCCAGGGGCATGGCGCGCATCACGGGAAAGCCGCGCTCATGGGCCGTGACTGCCGCCCCGAACAGGTACGGCATAAGACGGTTCTTGAGCCGGGTGAAATGCCGGAGCACATCCACGGCCTCCTCATCAAACAGCCAGGGCACCCGGTAGGATTCGCTACCGTGCAGGCGGCTGTGCGACGAGAGCAGGCCAAAGGCACACCAGCGCTTGTACACATCGGCCGAGGCCGTCATCTCGAACCCGCCAATGTCGTGGCTCCAGAACCCAAAGCCACAGGAGGTGAGCGAAAGGCCACCGCGCAAGCTCTCTGCCATCGATTCAAAGGTCGCCGAGCAGTCTCCGCCCCAGTGCACAGGGAATTGCTGCCCCCCGGTTGTGGCCGACCGGGCAAACACAACGGCCTCACCCTTGCCCCGAGTCTGCTCCAGCAACTCGAACACGGTCTTGTTGTAGAGCTGCGTGTAATAGTTGTGCATCCTGAGCGGATCAGAGCCATCGTACCAGACCACATCTGTGGGGATGCGCTCGCCAAAATCGGTCTTGAAGGTGTCCACCCCCATGTCGAGCAGCGCCCTGAGCTTGACCGCAAACCAGTCACAGGCGGCCGGATTGGTGAAATCTACGAGGCCCATCCCCGCCTGCCAACGATCCCACTGCCACACAGAGCCGTCAGCGCGCTTCACCAGGTAGCCATTGGCCATGCCCTCATCAAAGAGCGGCGAACGCTGCGCGATATAGGGATTGATCCAGACGCAGATGTGCAGCCCCCGCTCCTTGAGACGCTTGAGCATGCCCTCGGGATCGGGGAACACACGTTTGTCCCAGGAAAAGTCGCACCAGTGGAACTCTTTCATCCAGAAGCAGTCAAAGTGAAACACAGAGAGAGGAATATCGCGATCCGCCATACCCTGAACGAACTCGGTCACGGTGCCTTCGTCATAGTTGGTCGTGAATGATGTACTCAACCACAGACCGAAAGACCATGCTGGAGGAAGTGCCGGCCGGCCGGTCAGCGCCGTATACCGCTCCAGGACCTGCAGGGGCGTGGGGCCGTAGATCACGAAATAGTCCAACTGCTCTCCCGGAACGCTGAACTGGACCCGCTCGACTTTTTCCGATGCCACTTCCAGCGACACGCGCTCCGGGTGGTTGATAAACACACCATAGCCGCGATTGGTCAGGTAGAATGGGACGTTCTTGTAAGCCTGCTCGCTCGAGGTCCCACCGTCTTCGTTCCACAGGTCGACAACCTGGCCGTTCTTGACGAACGCGGTGAACCGCTCCCCAAGCCCATAGACGTATTCCCCCACGCCCAGGTTGAGCTGCTCATGGATGTAGCGTTCCCCGGCGGCCGTATCGATCAGGCCCATGCCCCGCCAGCCGCTGCCGGTGAGCGCCTTGCCATCCGCGAGAAAGTCGATCTTCCATGCGGGCCCCTTGTCCACACGAACGGTCAGGTGGCCGCTGGTCAGCGTCGCCGCATCTGTGCCGTCACAGATCGCCAGCTCGGGAGGCGCCCCCTCGTTGAGCTGGAACGCGGGCACCCGGGGTGGACCACCCTTGTGATGAAATAGCTCGACGCGGATGACATTCTCCATGGGTGACGAGAACCGCGCCGCCAGCATCGGGGTGTTCAAGGTGTCGCCCCGGTGGGCGATGCGCTTGACTGGACCGTAAGCCAGCAACGCCTCCCCCTGCACTTCTGTCTCGTGCACATGCACAGGAAAATACGCCGTGACGTCAGAGCGCATATGCCAGTATCCATCTGTGAACTTCATGGTTACCTCCCGTTCAAAGCGCAGCCCGCTGCCTCAGTGGCTGCCGGCCTGGCTGATCACAGCGCGATTCTAGCACAATCAGGCCAGCATCGACAGCACATCAGCACGCAGCGCACAGGCGTATGTGAACTGCCGCACTAACCAAAGAGAGGGGACGCCCGTTGACATCCCCTCCCCAACCAGCAGGCACAGCCTACTTTTTGACGCGCTCCAGGATACGCACGCCCTGTCCTTCGATAACCATGACACCGGAGTAGGTCTGGTCGGAGATCAGATCGCGGTGGGCGCCCTCAAGAGTGACGTCCTCGGGATGCTGGTTGTGATTCAGCACAAAGATAAGGTCGTGGCCTCCGCCGGAACGCAGCGTTACCTCGACGTCGGCATCGGTGGCCAATGGCGGCGTTACCTTGCCCTCAGCAATGAGCCACCGCACGAGTTGCCGGTAGAAAGCCTCCTCGGGCTCGCACCCGAGATAGACGGCCAGGCCATCGCCGAAACGATTCAGCGTGATGGCCGTTTCGCCGTTGGCAAAACAGGCGATGCTCGTCGCCCCCGCGGGCTCCAACACATCGAATAGCCCCTCATTGGCGAACCGCGTGTGCGCAGCGAACGGCGCTGACCTTTGCATATGCACCGTCATGTCTGGCAGCACGCCGAACCCCATGCGATGGGGTGCCCGCTTGACTGTGACGCCGAACACCTCGGCCAGTCCGCCTCCAGGTGGAACGTCAGTCAGAAAGACGCTCTGCCAATTCTTTAGCCCGGCCTTGGGGCCAACCAGCAGCCAGCCGCCCTGACGCACATAATCCTTCAGGTTGTTGACGATAGCATCGTTGATCAGGTACAAGTCCGGGACCATCACGACCTGGTAGGAGTCGAGTTCACCCAGAGGATCGATGATATCGGTGGAGATCTTTTCCCGGTACAGTGCCTGGTACCAGCGCAACACTCGGCCCTGATCGGAGATATCGACGTCACTGAGCATGCCGCGGAGGCGGGTAGAGACCACCTGGTTCCAGGCCCAGCCAATCTCATCAGAGTACAAGATGGCGGCGCTCGCCACAAAGCGCGTCTCATCGATGATGCTCGCCAGGCGCTGGATCTCCCCAAACACCTGGGCGGTTTCGTCGTACGTGGCATCCTTACGTGCTTGATGATCCAACATGTCAGTCCACCCCCGCCTCAGCGCCGAACAGTGGCGTGCGCCAGCGGAAAGGGCTTAGCCCAATGGCTCCCCGCGCAATGGGCTGGTAGGAGCGCAAGCGCGTGCCCCCGCCCTCCAGCACGGCGAAACGTCCATCCTCACGGATGCCACGCAAATAGTCCGCACACATCGAGGCCGCAATGCCAGACACGTGAGAGCTCCAGGCCGGGAAATCCAGCGGCTCGGACAGCGTGCGCCAGTCCACAACACAGGGGAACCACACCGATCCCCGATAGAGGGGACTGTCATCCCGCCCCAGGTCTCTGGCCACGCCTGCCGCAAAGTTGGTCGAAATCCACTGGTCGCCGACATGGGCTCGTAGAATGTCTACCTGTAGCCGGGTGTACTCCACCCACGAGTCCGAAAAGTAGCGGTAATACTCCAGCACGTGGCTCGGGTTCAGGCCCTCACCGGCCGTGCCCCGACGGGGAAGCACCATCTGATCCCACTCTGTGTATTCCTGACTCCAGAATACCGTTCCCCAGGCCTCGTTGAGCGCCTCCAGCGATGGATACCGGTTCTGAAGCCACACGATAAAGCCCTGGCGGCATGACTCGCAGTAGCAGCGCGCCTGGCCCAACGCATAGACGTTGGCCAGTTCATTGTCGATCTGCCAGCCGATGACATTCTCGTTATGCCCATAGTGGTCAGCCATCGCCGTAACGATCTCACGCGTGTAATCGTGGTACACCGGCACGCTGGCGCAATAGGTGCGTCGTGCGCCAAAGGGCCGCGCGGTCAAGCCATTGGCGTCCACTGGCAAGATCTCGGGATGCCGGTGCATCAGCCAAGCGGGCGGCGTCGCCGTCGGTGTGCACATGATGGTCTTGACACCTGCACTCGCCAGCGTTTCGATCGCTTCGTCCATCCACGCGAAATCATAGACGCCCTCGCGCGGCTCAAAGCGGCTCCAGGCGAACTCACCAACGCGTGCCGCCTCGATGTTGGCCTCGTGCATTAGTTGAGCATCGATGGCCCAGCGTTCTTTGGGCCAGTGCTCCGGATAGTAGGCAATACCAAGAAACATGTTCGCTAACCTCCCGGCAGGCTCTGTATTCGATTCCTGCTCACACGAGCGAAACCGCCAGTAGTATCACCCGCGGTGTCAACGTTGTCAATGCATTGCGCGACTCTTCTGCGGCGGCGGCAACGTTGCCACTATCAGGTCACAAGCTGCCCGTCTTACATACTGGAAATCGGATGGTGCACGTTCAGGAATGGCGGCCATCGCGATAGGCATGGTTGCAACTTCTGGCACTCCAGTGACCGGGAGCAGATTGCGTGTTGAGCCAGGTGCGGTTGGGGCGGCATGCGGCGTCGCCTGGATACCTCTCGATACACCCGGTCAGCCTACCGGCACATCATCAAGCTGTTCAAAGACCTTGCGCACGGCAGCGGCGAGCGCCCGGACCTCGGTCTCGCCGTTGGGCGGCCGGTGTGTGTTCACGTTCCACAGACAGGTGTCCACGCAGTCCTGCGCCACGGGGAATTGCTCCAGGTCATAGCTGACCTCCGAGCGCGCATAGGACCAGGGGGCCCCGTGTCCAAAGGCGTTCCTGGCCTGGAACACCAAGTGCGCCGGCAGGAGCCAGTTGGCCTGAGACATGGCGACTCCCTCGGCCTTGAGGGCGGCGACGATCGACTCGGTCATCTGTCTGAGCGGCACACTTCGTTCCGCGGCGTAGGCCGGGTCGACACGCCACACATAGGCATAGCCATTCGTCGGGCGCTCCGCCGTGCTGAACGGCGGTACCAGATGCGGCGCGCCGTCCAGCAGCTCTCGCAGCAGATGCCAGTTGGCTTGCGCCTGCGCATTCAACTGATCCACACGCCGCAGCTGGCTGAGGGCAAAGGCGGCCGGCAGGTCGGAAGTGCGGTACATCCAGCCCAAACCATAGTCATCATATTCGCGCCCGGCTTCAAACGGGCGCATGTCGCTAAAAGCGGCCACGGCCTTGCCCTTTTTGAACAGCTGGGCATCGTTCGTGACGAACAGGCCACCCTCGCCACCGCACAGATTCTTGTTCTGGTTCAGGCTGAATGCCGCCACATCGCCGATCGTTCCCACGCGCCGCCCCTTGTAGGTCGCGCCGTGCGCCTGGCAGGCGTCCTCGATTACGGCCAGGCCGTGGCGTCGGGCGATCTCGAGGACGGGATCCATATCAACCGAGACGCCCCAGTAATGCACCACCAGGATCGCCCGCGTGCGGTCGCAGATCAGGGACTCTATCTGGGCAGCGTCCAGGTGCATCGAATCCCAATCGACGTCCACAAAGACGGGGACGGCGCTATGATGCAGGATCGCGGTGGCGCTGCTGGTCCACGACAGCGCCGTGGTGATCACCTCATCGCCGGCTTCGACGCCGCAGGCCGCCACGCACATGTGCAGAGCCGAGGTGCCGCTGTTGGTGGCCATGCAGTACGCGTTGCCATTCCAGGCGGCGAACTCGCGCTCCAGGGCCTGCACATGGGGCCCATAAGCGTGGTGATTCTGGCGCAGGGACGCCAGCACCAGCGCCTCGTCGTCGGCCGTGGTTTCGGGCCACATGCGAAAGTGGATATCTGGGCCGATGGCGGGAGTTCCGCCGTGAATCGCGAGGGGAGATTTATGCATCGCGGTCCTTTCTGCCGATATGGCTCAGAAATGCTCTATCGGGGCATCCTGCAGGCACCAGACACGGATGGGCCATCCCCCCGTCCGATGCCCGCGGCATGCCGTACGTCGGAGGATATCAGGCGAGGCCTGCACCGTCAACCGTTTCGACCCGTAGCCAGCCTACCGGACGCTACCCGCAGCGATCGTCCTAACTGCATCCAGGGTGGCGTCGATCTCTGCCTCGGTGCTGAACAGCCCGGCGGACAGACGCACCGTCCCCTCGGGAAAGGTGCCCAGCGTGTGGTGCGCGGCGGGGGAGCAATGCAGCCCCACCCTCGTCAGGATCTCGAATTCCTCGTCGAGACGCCACCCCACCTCGTCGACTCTAAGCCCATCGATCCGGATCGACACAGTCGCCGTGCGATCGCGGACATCTCTGGGTCCAAAGACCGTGACGCCGTGGATTGCTTCAAGCCCCGACACCAAACGCTCGGTCAGGGCAACTTCGTGACGGCGCACGACATCGATCCCACGTTCCAGCAAAAAGCGCGCCGAGGCGCCCAAGCCAGCGATGCCGACCCCGTTAGGCGTACCGGGCTCCAAACGATCCGGGAACACCTCGGGCGGCAGTTCCTCCTCCGAGCGGCTGCCGGTGCCCCCGCTAAAGGGGGGACGAAAGCGCTCTGGAGCCAGATGCGGTGCGATGACCATGCCGCCCGTCCCGGTAGGGCCCAGCAACCCCTTGTGACCGGTAAAGGCGAGCACATCTACTCCCAGAGCCTGGACATCGATGGGGAGAACACCGGCGGTCTGGGCCGCATCCACGATGCAGAGCGCGCCCACGCGGTGCGCCATTCTGGCGATCTCGGCCACAGGGCTCAGTGTGCCGACGACGTTGCTGGCGTGATTGACGACGACAAGCGTGGTCTCCGGCGTGAGTGCCTCCGACATGGCCTCCAGATCCATGCTTCCGTCTGCGGCACAGGGCACCACGACTACGCTCACGCCGCTCGCCTCCAGACTGCGCAGGGGTCGCATCACAGAATTGTGCTCGATCCCTGAGGTGACCACACGGTCGCCGGGGGAGATCAGGCCGTGCAAAGCCATATTCAGCGCATAGGTCACGTTGGGGCTGAGGATCACGCGCAGAGGATCGTCCGCATGAAAAAGCTCTGCCAGGGTCTCGCGTGTGTCATACACGGCGCGCCCGGCGGCCACCGAAAGCCGGTGGCCGGAGCGGCCGGGGTTGCCCCCGGTCTGCTCCATAAAGGCAACCATTGCCTCGGCGACAACGGGCGGTTTCGGCCAGGATGTGGCCGCATAGTCGAGATAGATCATGGGCGCAGTACCAGCCTAAAGCCGCCCTCCGGGCGCTCTTGCACCTCGATCTGACAGCCTTCACGCTGCGCGAGTCTGCTCACATTGTCTCGCGAGGTCGCCGTGTCCACCAGGATCACCACCTGCCCGGTCGCGTAGCTCTTGAGCGCCTGGCGGGTGAGAATCACGGGCTGTGGGCAGGAAAGCCCAGTGGCATCGACGTGAACGGGTTCCATATTACCCTCCAGGCAGATCAGGCCGCGACCGACTCACGTGCAGTGAATCCGACGGCCAGGCAAAACAGGATACCGATGATGACAGCGATCGGCCCGTAAGGCCCGGGCCCAGCGGATGAGCTGGCAAGGCTCAAGTTGTGTGCAAAGCCAGCACCGACCAGCATGCCAAGAACGAAAACGCCTGCGTCGGCATCACCCTCTCCTGACATGAACACCTGTCGGCCCGGGCAGCCGCCCGCCAGGGTAAAGGCCAGACCTGAAAGCACCATCCCGCCAAAATTCCACAGAGCGTTCGTGTGGCTGACCGGCTGGCCCTCGAATCCCGGATTGAACTGACCAAGGATCAGATTGGTGACCACTCCTGCAATGATCAACGCGATGACACCATTCAACAGATAGGTATCACGTACCAGGATCAGGTCACGGACGGCGCCCACGGTGCAAAAGCGGCTGCGCTGGGCGAGAAAGCCAATCGCCAGCCCTACAACCAGGGAAACAATCACGGGCGCGTAGGCCGCCCCAGGTCCCGTGGTCGAGAAAAAGATCGGGCCAGTCGGCTCACCCTCCGCGGTGCGGCCCAGCAAGGGTGCCGTCAGTAGCAGAATGAGCAGCGCCGCGGCAAAGGCCGGCATGATCCAGCCCGCTGCGGCCGGAGCAGGCCGGTTGCGGCCAAGGCTGTAGCCACTCTTAAGAAACTGCACGCCGATGACGATCCCAACCACCAGGCCGGCGATGCCCGGTATCGCGTTCCAATCACCACCCGCCAGGCGCAGGTAGGCGCGCCACGGGCAGCCCAGGAACACCAGAGCACCGATCATGGCGAAACCACCCAGGGAAAAGCGCACGAGCGGGGCTGATCCAGCCCGGGGCTTGTACTCTTTGTAGATCAGGGCGGCGATCAGCGAGCCAAAGATGAACCAGGGGATCTCAGGACGCAGGTACTGCACAACCGCAGCGCGGTGCAGTCCCAGGGCGCCCGCGATGTCGCGGGTAAAGCAGGCCACGCAAATCCCCATATTGCCGGGGTTGCCCAGGTAGACAAGCATTGGGGCGAGAATGCCAACAATAGCGCCGGTCACAATCGGGCCCCAGCGCGAGATCAGGAAACGACTGACTCGACTCATCAGGAGCATCTCCTCTCAGGTGTATGGTGCAATGGTATGCAACCGGATCGCCCACACCTGGTCGGAGTGTCATCTACGGGGATGTTCTACACCGAAAGGAGGATCTGGCTTCCGGGTGCATCTGGCGAGCGGCGTAGCTGCACGACGTGCAGCATGGCTCAGCGCTTCACGTCTGACGATGCTTGACCATGGGCACAGTCTCCTTTCTATGCTGTCGAACGCCCGCACTCTAGTACAGGCTGGCTTGGCTGTCAATCAACCGCTGCCAGAGCAAGTATATCGGACTTAAGTTGTCCTGATTTGACAGGTTACGTCAAATAGATATTCTATCAGTACTGTAATTGCCACGCTGTCGGGAGATACAAATGTCGTACCGATCTAGTCTCACGGTTCACCCCGCGCTTGCGGCTGCCGTGCTTCTCGCTGTCCTTGGAATCCTGGTGACGTCCTGTTCTCGCGCTGCACAGAATGAGGAGACCCTTGTGAACACTACACTCCGCCCGTCCATCGATCAGATGCAGTATGCGAACGTAGAGACAGCCACATTTTCCCTGGGTTGATTCTGGGGCGTCGACGCCCGGTTCGGGCGTCTTCCCGGAGTGATTCGCACCCGCGTCGGCTATTCAGGCGGCACAACTGCGAACCCAACCTACTATGCGATCGGTGATCATAGCGAGACCGTGCAGATCGACTTTGATCCCACACAGATCACCTATGAGGAGCTTTTGCGCGAGTTCTGGGACAGCCATACCCCGACGTACCAGTCCTACTCTGCGCAGTACAGGAACGTGCTGCACTACCACAACCAAGCGCAGGGTCAGGCCGCGGAGGACAGTCTACACAAGGTGGCCGCTGAGCTCAGCAGACCGGTGCTCACCGAGATACGCCCCGCCACTACGTTTTACTTGGCGGAGGACTATCACCAAAAGTACTATGTGCGGAGCGACCGTTTCTGGAGTCAGGAGATGGAGACGCTCTATCCAGACCCCGCACGTTTTCGCGATTCGACACTCGTGGCACGCATCAACGGGTGTTTGGCGGGATATTGCACCCGTGAACAAATCCAGCGCGAGATCGAGAGTTACGGGCTGAGCCCCTCGGGGGAAGAGGCGCTGGAAGGGCTCGTACGTTCCCGGTGAGCCTTCGCGGCTCTGGTCAGGCCTTGGCGCTCACGTTGACGACCGGGCACGATCCGCCTATGATGTGCGGCAGGGTGCGACCAGCGCATGAACTGCTCGCGAATCGTTGGCTGGCCCACAGACCACTGCCAAAGGTGGAAAGCGACCACTCATGAAGCATCTGTCCCCGTTCTGGTACGCATTGAAGCGTCTTCGCAGCCGCACGTTTCTCAACATACTCATCACCCTGTCCATGGCCATCATCGTGGCGGTCATGGTGGGCGTCCCTGTGTTTTCCGAGGGGGTCAGCCGTCTGATCCTCGGCGAGGAGCTCAACGCACGTACCCAGTCGCTGAACAGACCGCCCTTCTCTGTGCGCTACTATGGCCTGCCCAAGACACGCACGCCACTTTCGATCGATGCTGGCGTGCAGATTCAGGAATGGCTCGCAAACTCGCTGCGCAGCGAAGTCGGCCTGCCGGTTACCGAAAGCTATGCCCAGTACCAGAGCCCACCCTTCCGCGTTCGCATCCCGGGCAGAGTTTATACAACCCAGGATCCAGATCTCACCACCCTGCGCATCGCTCTGGTGGATGACATCGAAAACCGCATAGAGGTCGCCTCGGGCGTGCCCTTTGGCCAGGTCGACGATCCCAATGTCCTGAACGTCTGGGTGACGCGAGAGATGGCAGATGCCCTGGCGATGCAGGTTGGCGAGGAGCTCGACATCGCCTACTTTTTCCGGGCCGGTATCGAGCCCATCAGGATCAAGGTGGCCGGATTCTGGCAAGCGGTCGATGCGATGGACCCCTACTGGTACTGGGAGCCAGCCAAGCTCTTCCAGGACGTAGTGATCACCACCCGCGAACAGTACGAGACGCACATCTCCCCGGTCACGCCGGAGGGGTTTGGGTTTGTCTTCTGGTACTTTGTGCTGGACGACAGTCGCATGGCGCTGGACGAGGTGCCGCAGTACATCCAGGCACTCAGTGTGATCGAGAGCGAGGTCGTCAAGCGCGTCCCGGATGGCAAAATGGACTATTCGCCGGGACCTGAGCTGATACAGGCACAAGCGCGCAAGACTGTCCTGTCAGACACGCTGCTGACCTTTGCGCTGCCGCTCATGGGTATCCTGGCGTCCTTCATCGCGTCGGTCTCCTTTGTCACAGCGCGCTTTCAGGTGCGCGAGACAGCGATCGTGCGCAGTAGAGGCACAAGCCGGTCGCAGTTGATGGTCCTCTCGTTGCTGGAGACTGTGATCATCCTGATAGTCGCCACCCCACTGGGGCTCTTTCTCGGTCTGGCCCTCGCCCGGCTGATGGGCTACTCGTATGGATTCCTGCAGTTTATCAATAGAGATGCGCTCCAGGTCAACCTTATTGCGACCAACGTGACACTTGTCCTCATCGCCCTGCTCGTAAGTATCGGTTCACGCCTACTGCCGGTGTGGCTGGCGACCAGGTTCAGCATCGTGACCTATGAGCGTGACCGCGCACGATCGGTCTCTGGCGGCCACGTTCTGCGAATCCTCTTGCTCGTGTTTCTGGCCCTGATCACGTACTACGCCTACTACCAGCTGCAGCTGGGCGGGCCTCTCAGCCTGATGGGCTATCGCGCCGGAAGCGAGCAAGGGCGCGACCCGCTGCTGGTGCTGGCCCCCACGCTATTTCTATTCTCGTCAAGCCTTTTGGCAGCCGAGCTCTTTATCCTGCTCATGCGGCCGTTGGCACTCATCGCCAGATTCCTGCCATCCCTCTCGGTGTACTTTGGCTGGACCAGTCTGGTGCGCGAGGGTCAGCACTATCGCACGCCGGTGTTCCTGCTCGTGCTATGTCTTAACCTGGGTGTGTTCTACGCGTCCCTGGCCAGGAGCGCCGACATCTGGATGGTGGACAGGCTGCAGTATGAGGTTGGTGCAGACCTGACTTTTGAGCATCTTTCCAGCGGAGACGCCAGCTCCGCCGGCGTCATCCCTTCGGACGCCTGGCTTCTTCCTGCTTCAGCGTACAAGAGCGTTGCGGGCGTTGGAGAGGCCGCACGAGTGGCCAAGTTTCAGGCAAGCCTGAACCTGCCTCGGGGCACCATCAGCTCCCGACCGGGCACACGTGCTCCCTTTGGTCAGCAGTCGAACGATGACCAAGTGCCAGAAGTCAGCCTGGTACTGGTTGACCGCCTGGAGTTTCCGAACGTCGTCTACTGGCGGAGGGATTTTGCCCCTGATTCGCTGGGCAGCCTGATGAACCTGTTGGGCGCCAACCCAAGCGGCCTCCTGGTGCCGCGCACTGTAGCCGAACGGTTACCCGCCGGTTCTGAGGAAGAACTCAACATCGACATCAGCCTGGACGGCGTCGTGCATACCATCACGTTCCGCATCGTCGGAGTTTTCGATTATTGGCCCACGATGCCGCAATCCAGCCCGCTCTATGTCGTCGGTAATATGGAATACATCGAGCGCGAGATCGGCGGCGCCTTCCCGCACGGGATCTGGCTGCGTCTTAACGCGGGCGCAGATCCTGACGCGATCCTTGAGGCGATCGAGCTGATGCAGGTCACCCCCGCCCGTCCGGTGATCCTCAGCGAGCTGATTGCAGAAGACCAGCAGAATCTGGAGCGTATCGGCATCTTTGGGCTGCTCACCGTCTGCTTCCTGACTGGCGCTGTGCTCTCAGGAACGGAACTGCTGATTTACAGCTATGCGAATCTGACGGGCCGTACGACGCGCTTTGCCATGCTCAGGGCAATCGGCATGCGCGGTCGAGAAATCGTCGGCATCGTGTCTAGCGAGTATCTCCTCGTGCTGGTATACGGCGTGGTGGCAGGCATTGTTGTGGGGGTCACAGGCGCCCAGCTGTATGTGCCCTATTTCCCGCTCACTCAGAATCCAGCATCCCAGATCCCACCGTTCCTGCCGATCGTGGACTGGAACAGCACCAACTGGATGGCGGTCGGCGTCACCCTTGCTCTCGTCATCATCGGGGGCGTCATCCTGTCCAGGGTGATTCGCCAGCAGCTGTTCCAGGTACTTCGCATGGGTAACCAGGAGTAGTTATCGTAACCGGGCACCACTGGTTGGCGCGCCCGGACGCGGCCGCACCGTCCCAGCAGGGCTAAACGCCCGACGGCATTTTGACACTCGGTGCCAAGCCAAGTATTCTGTCCGCGCAGAGTCAGGTCTTACAGATAGTCATCCTGTGCAGCGTTCAAGGTCGTTCGTCTGTTGAGGATCCGGCAGTTGTCAGTTGACACGAAAAACCGCGTCTCCTAGAATGCTCTTATCAGGGAGAAGTGGCGGTCGTCTGACAATCGCCTAGTGTGGGCGTCAATCAACGGTGATCGATGTTTCCATCGAGAACCAACCGATTGACCGGTTGGTTTGCTTTGTTTAGGGTCCAGAAGGGTCCCGGCCAACCGCTCCCCTTGAGGCCTGATGCTATTAGTAGCGATATCGGCAATGGCGCGGCAAAAATGCAGCACAACCCATAGAGGGGAGGTGGTCGAACACACAGAGGTGAGCGTGGCGGTTCTTGGCACAGTCGGCGGCCCTGATAGCCCCGACGGTACCAGCGAACCCGTGGGCGGTGGCTTTGGTAACGCGGTGATGAACCCCAGGAAAAGGCCAGCAGATTCGACAGCCCTGTAGTCCCGGTCAGATGCCTTTCCGGCAGGATCAGCAGTAGTCCGCATACCACAGCATTGTCACCCGGCAAGCTCTGTCTCCCGACAGAAGCGTCAGCCGCGCAGTTCGCGCAGCTTACGGAGCGAGCCGGCAGAGAACCAGGCCCACGAACGGCGGCCGCAGTACGAGCCGACCACACGCAACTCCCTCACAGACAATCCTGTTATTGTCCCTTTTGCACGATCGTGGCGCATGCAGTACCGGCTCCGCTCCCCCCGTGCGCCGAGTTCTGACTCTCAAGTTGGTGGGCGAGACGACGTCCAGAGAGGTTAGGCAAGATGCATTTTGCCAGACCGATGGGAACAGTCGAATCGTCGGCCAAGGGGGCAAGCCGCAAGCGTTAGTGATGATCGGCCGCGGTCATTAGTTGGAGCCCATTCTGTAGCTCCGTGCAGCAGGGTGAAGGTCCGGAAATTGGAGAAAGGGAAACTATGAGAGCATACATTGCCCGTCGATTCTTGTACATGGTGCTTATGATGGCCATGGCGTCAGTCGTGTCCTTTGCGGTGATCACGTTGCCGCCTGGTGACTATATGACGTCATACATCATGCGCCTCAAAGCTCAGGGACAGGATGTCGGTCTGGAAGAGGAACTGGCGCTACGTCGCCAGTTTGGTCTGGACCAGCCTCTGCCCGTTCAGTACTTTAAGTGGGTCTCCAAGTTTATTCAGGGAGACATGGGTCGCTCCTTTGAGTACAACCGTCCGGTGGTTGAGGTACTGATGCCCAGATTGGGCATGACCATGGTCGTGTCCATTGCTGCACTCATCGTCACCTATATCATCGCCATCCCCATCGGGATATACTCGGCGCTCAACCAGTACTCGATCCCCGACTATATCTTTAGCATCATCGCCTTTGCCGGCGTCTCCATGCCGAACTTTTTACTGGCGCTTGTTCTGATGCTATTCGCCTACCGCACCTTTGGCGTGAGTATCGGTGGTCTATTCTCGCTCGAGTACGTGGATGCTCCGTGGAACTGGGACAAGATCGTTGACCTGCTCAAGCACCTGCCCATTCCGCTGGCTGTCATCGGTCTGTCCGGCACGGCCTGGCTGATGCGCACCATGCGTGCCACCCTGCTCGACGAGATACACAAGCCATACGTGCAGACCGCACGTGCCAAGGGCCTCAAAGAGGGCCAGGTGCTGCGCCGGTATCCTATCCGCGTCGCCCTGAACCCGATTGCCAGCACCATCGGTTGGCAGCTGCCCAACATCTTCTCAGGACAGACGATCGTTGCCATTGTGCTCGACTTGCCGACGATCGGACCCGTGCTGTTGCGCGCCCTGATGACCGAGGACATGTTCCTCGCAGCAAGCACGGTGATGATCACGACCGCCCTGACGCTGGTTGGGACGCTTTTGTCGGACCTGCTCCTGGGTTGGTTGGATCCACGCATAGCGGTTGGGTAATCGCCTCGGTCGCTGCGCCTTGAGCGCAGGGTGCCGATCATTACGGTAGGGAGTTGAAAATGGATGATCTTTCGGCCCCGGGTTCCGAATCTATGGCAAGCGCGGTCCACGCCTCGTTAACAGAGGAGGAAAGGGTATACGTAGCCTCGCAGTGGCAGCTGATGTTCCGCCACTTTAGGCGGCACAAGCTCGCGGTGATCGGTGCTATCGTTGTGCTGATCATGTACGCCATTGCGATCTTTCATGGCTTTATAGCGCCTTACGACAAGCTGACCCGATCCGAGTACATGTACATGCGTCCTCAGACGCTGCAGTTCAACGACGGCAACGGGTTCTCGCTTCGCCCCTATGTCTTTGGCATCACGGCCACCTCTGACCCGAAGACGTTCACGCGCTCCTTTGTTATCGATGAAAGTGTAAGGCACCCGGTCAAGTTCTTTACCCCGGGTGATACGTACAGCTTCCTTGGCCTGTTCCAGACCGACATCCACCTCTTTGGCGTGGATGCGCCCGGGCACATCTACCTGCTGGGCACGGACGACCTGGGACGGGACCTGTTCTCACGCATCATGTATGGTTCAGCCATCTCCCTCTCCATCGGTCTGGTGGGTGTGCTGACAAGCTTTGTGCTGGGGATCACACTGGGTGGCATCTCAGGCTACTATGGTGGCGCGATAGACACGATCATCCAGCGCGTGATCGAGTTCCTGATCTCGATCCCCACGATCCCGCTGTGGATGGCCCTGAGCGCGGCCGTGCCAGCCAGCTGGACCGCGATCCAGGTCTACTTTGCCATCAGCATCATCCTATCGCTCCGCGGCTGGTGCGGTCTCGCGCGTATCGTGCGCGGCAAGATGCTGGAGGTGAGCCAGTATGACTTTGTGATGGCGGCCAAGCTCGCAGGCGCCAAAGACAGACGCATCATCGCCACTCACCTGATTCCGTCTTTCATGAGCTTCCTGATTGTGGATATGACGCTGTCTATCCCGAGCATGATTCTGGGTGAGACATCGCTTAGCTTCCTCGGACTGGGCCTGCGCCCGCCCGTGGTGAGCTGGGGTGTTCTGCTGCAGGCAGCCACAAACATCCGTACGGTGGCCACCTACCCCTGGATCATGTGGCCCGGTGCTTTCCTGATCGCAACTGTACTCGCGTTCAACTTTATGGGTGACGGCCTGCGCGACGCAGCCGATCCCTACAAGATCTAGCACCCTTTGTTCGAGGCCTGTCCCATCAGGTGGGCAGGCCTCAAGCGGGGTGGCCTTCCTAAACAGGTCTGGGGTCTGCGATGTAGCGCCAACCGGCGCCAGGAGCATAGCCTGCCTGACCGATGGCCGAGGTGTAATCTGTAACTTGCTGGAGGGTGGATGTTCAAGAACCTGAGTCCGGGCGCGATTGGCATCAGAAACTGCTCCTTGGAGCAATCCATCAAGCTTGCGGCCCAAAGCGGCTTTGGCGGAATCGATATCAGCATCCGTGAGGTTGCAGATCTGGTTGCCAGTCACGATCTGGACTATGTAAAAAACCTCTTTGCTGCAGCCGGAGTCGTCCCTGGACAGTGGGGAACGCCTGTCCGCTGGCAGGCTGACGTCGAGCAGTGGAAGCAGGACCTGGCGGACTTGCCTGCTCTGGCGGCTCTGGCCCAAGACCTGGGCTGCACGCGCTCGGCTACCTGGTGCCCTCCAGCGTCTGACGATCGCGACTTTGATGAGAATCTGGCCTGGCATATCGATCGCTTCCGGCCGATAGCCCAGATTCTCGCCGATAACGGATGCAGCTTTGGTATCGAGTTCATCGGGCCCAAGACCAGTCGCGCCCGCCGCAAGTATGAGTTCATCTATACCCTTGAGGGGATGATGGACCTGGCTCACCAGATCGGGACCGGCAACGTAGGCCTCCTTCTGGATGCCTGGCATCTCTACACCTCTGGTGGCTCTATCGATGATCTGGATCAGATCTCTGCCAGCGATGTGGTCACCGTGCACGTAAACGATGCCCCGGAAGGCCTGGCGATCGAGGAACAACTCGATAACGATCGCAGGCTGCCGATGGAGACGGGTGTCATCGACCTTCCCGGCTTTATGACAAAGCTCGCGGGGATGGGATATGACGGACCTGTCACACCGGAACCATTCAGCAAGCGCATCAATGCTATCGAGGATTCGCTGGAGGCCGCAAAGCTGGCGGCCTACTATATGGACCTGCTCTGGGAGGCGGGCGGACTGACCTAGTACCGCCCCATACATGCCCTGGACTGTGGTTGAACGGAGTGATGACAGTGGCCAGAGCAGACTGCCGGGCAGAATCGATCAGGTAGCGGCGAAACAAGACGTTCGGGCAGATTCGCCCGTAATGTGCCACAATCAGGAGTGACTATCCATGAATCAAGACCAGATGCTTCTAGAGGTAAAGAACCTCAAAACCTACTTTTTCCTGGAAGAGGGCACCGTCCATGCTATCGACGGCGCTGACTTTCACATCACCAGGGGAGAGGCCCTGGGCGTAGTAGGCGAGAGCGGTTGCGGCAAGAGCGTAACCGGGCAGTCCATTCTGCGAATCATTCCCAATCCCGGCAGGGTGGTTGAGGGCGAGATTATTTTCTACCGGTACAACAAGCGTGCGGATGGCACCGAGGTTCAGGAAGCCGTCAATCTGACGGCGCTGGATCCCCAGGGCGATGAGATTCGCAGCATCCGTGGCGGCGAAATCGCCATGGTGTTCCAGGAGCCCATGACCTCGCTGAGCCCGATCCATACGATCGGCCAGCAGATCATGGAAGCCATCACGCTTCACCAGGGCGTAGACAAGGAAGAGGCCCGGCGTCGCACTATCGAGATTCTGCACCGGGTGGGTATGCCTCAGCCAGAGACGACAGTGGACTCTTACCCGCACCAGATGTCAGGCGGTATGCGACAGAGAGGCATGATCGCCATGGCGCTGAGTTGCAGCCCCAGCCTGTTGATCGCCGATGAGCCCACGACGGCTATCGACGTGACGACGCAGGCACAGATCCTGCAGCTGATGCGCGACCTGCAGCAAGATCTGGGTATGGCCATCATGTTCATCACCCACGACCTGGGTGTTATCGCCGAGATGACCAAGCGCGTTGTGGTCATGTACATGGGCAAGATCGTAGAAGGTGCCGATGTAGATGACCTGTACTACGACCCCAAGCATCCCTACACTCGCGCTCTTTTGAACTCGATTCCTCGCCTGGGACAGCAGCGCGTTGATCGCCTGGAATCGATCAGAGGCATGGTGCCCGATCCGTACAACCTGCCTCCAGGGTGCCCGTTCCATCCTCGGTGCAACAGCTTTATGCCGGGCGTCTGCGATGTCAGCGAGCCGGAGACCGTCGAGGTTGGGCCCGGTCATGAAGTCAAGTGCTTCCTATACCAGCAGTGACAGAGAGGAACGAGGACATGGCAGAAAACACAAACAACATGCTCTTGCGTGTTAACAACCTCTATAAGCATTTTCCCATCAGGCGCGGCACCCTCCGCAAGACCGTCGGTTACGTGCGCGCCGTAGACGGGGTGAGCTTTCACATCCGTGAGAAGGAGACTCTCGGCCTGGTAGGCGAGAGCGGCTGTGGCAAGACGACCACCGGGCGCTGCGTGATGCGCGCCATCGAGCCCAGCAGCGGGGAGGTGCTGTACACCAAGGCCGACGGTGAGACGGTTAATATTGCGACGCTGGAAGATGACGATCTCCGCCGGCTCCGCCGGGAGATCCAGATGATCTTCCAGGACCCGTATTCCTCGCTGAACCCCCGTATGACGCTGCTGCAGATCGTGGGCGAGCCCCTGACGGTGAACAAGGTCGCTCATGGGCGCGATTTGGAGGACCAGGTGGCCGAGTTGCTCCGCAGGGTGGGCCTGCGCCCCGAGTACATGCGCCGTTATCCGCACGCTTTCAGTGGTGGCCAGCGTCAGCGCATCGGTATCGCGCGTGCCCTGGCTCTCAATCCCCGGTTCATCGTGGCTGACGAGCCCGTATCAGCGTTGGACGTGTCGATTCAGGCCCAGGTGTTGAACCTGCTGGAGGATCTGCAGCAGGAGATGGGCCTCACTTATCTCTTTGTTGCTCACGACTTGAGCGTTGTGCAGCACATCTCCGACCGGGTGGCCGTGATGTATGTCGGCAAGCTGGTCGAGATGGCGGACACAAACGAGCTGTACTATACGCCGCTGCATCCGTACACGGAGGCTTTGATGTCCGCGGTGCCCAAGCCCGATCCGCGGGCTGTCAAGCAGCGTATCGTGCTGGAAGGCGAAGTCGCTGACCCGGCCAACCCGCCCTCGGGATGCTACTTCCATCCGCGTTGCCGGTACGCCACTGAGCTGTGCCGCACCGTAGAGCCCGAGTTGCTTGAGGTCAAGCCTGAGCATTACGTCAAGTGCCATCGTGCCACGGAGCTCACACTCCGCGGCGTTGCGGGGTAATAACTATGGAAAGCAGAGACAGGCTCTGGCCAACGGTAATGGGTTATATCCTCTGGGCGGTCTCTGCCACGGTAGGTTTGGGCGTGCTGTTCGCAGCCATCGAACTCGTGGAGCAGGTAGCGTGGGCGCTCATTGTTCCTGGCTGCGACCCGCTCAAAGTAGTAGAGTGCCAGGGTACCCTGCGATCGGTGATGATGGTCGCCTATATGGTGCTAGGGATCACCTGGCTAGTCTGGTACATACTTCTGGTAGAGGGCTACACCAAATCCAAGACGGCCGAGATGCTCGCCAGGCGCTTTGCAATCACAACCGGCATACAGTCGGCCATCGTCATTGTATGGCTTATTGTCACCAAGCTGATTCTCATCTAGCGCTCTGTTAGCATCCTAATCGAATGTGCCCCGGAGACAACGAACCGTCTCCGGGGCTTTCTCTTGCACCCACCCTGATAGTATCCCCCGCTCTACGCCAGAACCGAAGCAACTTGACCCTCGTCAGGCGCGCGTGCACAATAGACTCATCACTAATAGAAGGAGGTCGCACCAGCATGGACACGTTCAGGGGCTTTCACCCGGTCGATATTGCCAGCCTGGGGATTCCCGAGGTAGGCATCGGCATGCTCGGTTACCGGTTTATGGGTCGGGCGCATTCAAACGCGTACCAGCGTCTGCCAATGTTCTTTTGGCCGCCAGCGGCTCGCCCCCGCCTGGTTGCGCTCTGCGGGCGCACGGCCCCGGCTGTGGAGGAAGCGGCGCTTCGCTTTGGCTATGAGGGTTACTATACCGATCTGGACGAGATGCTGTCCGATCCCAGGATTGTGCTCTTTGACAACTGCGCCTCGGCCGATGCGCACGCAGCCCCTACCCTGGCCGCGATTGCGGCGGGCAAGAATGTGCTGTGCGAAAAACCACTGGCCCCGACCGCTGCCGATGCCCACAAGATGTGGCAAGCAGCGCAAGCAGCCGGGGTGGTGCACATGACGGGGTTCAACTACCGCCTTGTTCCGGCCGTGCGCTTTGTCCGCGATTTGATCGATCAAGGCATCATCGGCCAGATCTATTCCTTCCGCGGCTGCTATCTGCAGGAAGGCGGCGACAACCCGGACCGGCCCTGGAGTTGGCGCTCGGACAGGAGCCAGGGCGGCTATGGCGCCATCGGCGATATCGGTGTCCATATCATCGACCTTGCTCGATTTCTCGTGGGCGAGATCACGGCGCTCACCGCGATGACACAGACCTTTGTGCGCGAGCGTCCGCTCCCTGACCGTCCCGGCGAGATGGGCAAGGTGACTGTGGACGACGTGTTTGTCTCCACTGTGGCCTTTGACAATGGTGCGATCGGGACCATCGAGGCATCCAAAGTGGCCACCGGACGCAAGAATCAGAATACGTTCGAGATCAATGGCTCCAAGGCGAGCGTGGTATTCGATCTCGAACGCCTGAATGAACTCCAGATCTACCTCAAAGAGGGCACGCCTGAGGGGCTTCAGGGCTTTAGCACCGTATCCATCACAGAGCGTGACCACCCCTTCTACCAGTTCTGGTGGCCCCATGGTCACATCATCGGGTGGGAGCACAGCTTTGTACATGAAGTCAATGTCATGTTGCGCGCTATCACGCTGGGCGAACCAGTCAGCCCGTACGCCGCAACCTTTGAGGATGGATACCGGGCGCTGGTTGTCGGCGAGGCGGCACTCGCCTCGGCCGAATCCGGCCACCGCATCGAGCTCAAGTACTAGACAGGCTAAGGAGAAAGCAAGCTATGAAACTGGGACAGGACATCTACACCGTGCGGAGCAAAGGCTGGGACGCTTTTCAGCTCCTCGACTACTCGAAAAAGGTTGGCTTGGATCTGGTTCACTTTTCCGACCTCGCCCCCTTTGCGAGCCTCGAGGATGATTATTTGGATCGCGTCAGGGCGCGTGCCGACGAGCTTGGCCTTGCCATCGAAGTAGGCATGCTCTCCATCTGCGAATCGGCCACGATCTTTGACCACTCGCAGGGCTCCGCCGTGGACCAGATCACAAAGATGTTGCACGTGGCTGACAAGCTCAAGTCGCCGATCCTGCGTTGCGTACAGGGCTCTTCAGCGGATCGCCAGACCGAACTGCCTTTTGAGGCACACATCGAAAACACGATCAACACCTGCAAGGCCGTCCGGAGCCAGTGCATGGACCTCGGCATCAAGCTGGCGCTGGAGAACCATGCCGGCGATTTCCACGGTTCCGAGCTGGCTGATTTGATCAAGACGGCCGGCCCGGAGTATGTGGGAGCATGCATCGACTCGGGAAATCCGCTCTGGGCAGGAGAAAGCCCCTTTGTGACCCTGGAGCACCTGGCACCCTATATCGTCACCAGTCACGTGCGTGATACCAGCGTATGGCCGCATCCGACAGGGGCATCTGTGCAGTGGGTCGCCATGGGCGATGGCAACATCGGCATCAAGGATTGGGCCAAACGTTTCATAGAGCTGTGCCCGAACGTACCCTTCAGCCTGGAGATCATCACCTCTGCAGCACCGCGCGTGCTCGACTATCTCGAGCCTGATGCAGCCTACTGGAAGATGTACCCGGATACACCCGCCCGTGCGTTTGCGCAGTTTGAGTCGCTCGTGCGCAAAGGCCTGCCTTACATCAGGCCATGTCTGACGGTCGGCCGTGACATGCCGCCCGAGTACCTCCCGGCCATCGCCGCGCAGCAGTGTATCGACCTGGAGCGCAGCATCGCCTTCTGCAAGCAGGAACTGGGCATCGGCGAGTCCTGATCGCGTTCACAGAGTGAGGCGCCACCCTCTGGTGGCGCCTCACTTGAACATACTTCCGAACGAATGCATCACCTGGCGACCGCATCCCCGGCGAGCGACGATCTTAGCTCGGCCAGAGCTCCTCGATCAGCGGCCTGAGCGTCTTGAGCCCAAGTATCAGCCCTTCATTCCATCGATCGCCGTAGTATGTTCGATCCTCATGCTCAACTGCGATATCCCCGGTGTAGCCTGCGACCTGAGCGGTCCTGAGAAGCTCCGGCCAGTCGATCTGCCCGAGGCCAGGCAGCGTAAAACGCCACCAGTCCGGGCCGTGAACCCCTTGCCGCCTGAGAGCAGCAACGTCGATCAGGATGTCTTTGGCGTGCATATGATGGATGCGACTGGCATAGTCGCGTAGCACCTGGAGATGGTCGATCCCCTGCCAGACAAAATGTGATGCATCATACTCGATCCCGAGCGCCGGGTTCGGGACAGCCTCAAAAAGGCGGTCATAGAGCCAGGGGGACACCGCCATATTGGCCCACGTATAAGGTCCATAACCGGTGACATGCCCCGGCCAGGGTTCGAACGCCACGCGTATACCCTTATCGGCTGCCATCGTGGCGATCGGCCCAAAGCGCTCCTCAAACAGGACAAGGTTATCATCCACCGAGAGCGCATTGTCGCGGCCGGTCATGCCCGCGACGACGCCGCAGCCCAACTCGCGTGCGAGGTCCATCGTTCGCCCATAGCAGGCGATGGCTTCGTCAGCAGGGACTGCGATGGCATCACCGTAAATCGCGATCGCGGTGATCGAGATCCTTTCATGCGCCAGAGCCTCGTTTATCGCTGGCAGGTCCTGCTGCAAGGCAGCCATGCCAGAGCCTGTTATCCAGCCCACATTGGCCTCTAGCGCGTCATAGCTCAGCTTTCTCGCCGTTACGATATTGTCGACCGTCAGGGGCATCAAGTAACCCAGTTTCATCCGGCTCTGTCCTTTCAGTACTGCGAAAACTGTGCCTGAATGTTACGCCATGCTTCCCGTTGCCACAACTCAGCCGCCTGTTGTCACCTCCTTGACGATGCTCTGCAGCGCATCTAGACTGGTCCCGTGCCACTCTCATAGAAAAAGGATGTGCGACATGCGTAGGAACTTGCTCAAGGAAAAGCTGCAGCGCGGTGAGGCCGTGGTCGGCCCGTTCATGAACTGTTCATACCCCGCCTTCATAGAGATCGCCGGCCTGGCTGGCTTTGACTTTGCCATCGTTGATACCGAGCATGGTCCCTTGTCGATAGAGACAGCCGAGGACCTCTGCCGGGCCGGACAATTGGCCGGCCTTGATCCGATCATCCGCGTGAACGCCAATGAGCAGCCTCTGATCCAGCGGGCCCTGGACATCGGCTCCGCGGGTGTCCAGGTACCTCAGATCGAGACGCGCGCACAGGCAGAGGCAGTGGTACACGCGGCCAAGTACGCACCGCTGGGCATGCGCGGCATCTCGCTCTTTACGCGTGCAGGTGACTATACCGTCTATGGTACTGAGGGCCTCACCGACGGGCTGAATGCAGAGCAGGTGGTGATCATTCACATAGAGGGCGTGCGGGGGCTCGAGAACCTGGATGAGATCGTCACTGTGCCAGGGATCGACGTCGTCTTTTTGGGACCCTACGATCTGTCACAGTCTTTCGGCATACCGGGACAGGTCAACGACCCGAGAGTCGTGCAGGGCATGGAGACAGCCGTCACCAAGATCCGCGCTGCAGGCAAGGCCGCGGGTACCTTCGCGGGCGATGCGGCCACCGCCAGGCGATGGATCGACACCGGAGTGCAATACATCTCACTCGGTGTCGATGTCGGGATTTTCGCGAACGCCTGTCACAATCTGGTATCTGCCGTCAAAGGTACGACGCCCAGTCGCCCCTGGTGAGGGGCAAAGCTGCCAACGGCACTCTACGAGCAACACACCTCAGGAGGATCAATGCGTATCACCAGCGTCGATCTCATCCAGTTTGAGTACCTGTCCGGTCACGTTCGCGATGCGGAGGGACACGGACACCCAGGTCCACAGCACACGGCCGCCGGCTCCATTGTGCAGATCACAACTGACGAGGGCATCAGCGGGTTTTCCATGGGGGGCGCCCCGATCATGCTCGAGCCGGTGCGCCAGGTCCTGATCGGTGAGGACCCCTTCTACCGTGAGCGCATCTGGCAGAGGCTGCGTCAATTCCAGCGCCTCTATGGCGCCCCGCTGCACGATCGCTATATGGGCGCCGTGGACCAGGCACTGTGGGATATCGGCGGCAAAGTGGCGGGCCTGCCCGTCTTCAAGTTGCTCGGCGGCTATCGGGACACCGTCCCTGCCTATGCCAGCACCATGTGTGGCGACGACATCCCCGGGGGCCTCGATTCTCCTGAGGCATACGCCGACTTTGCCGAGGCATGTGTCGCCGAAGGCTACCGTGCCTTCAAGCTGCACACCTGGATGGCACCCCTCGGCCCCTGCGCCAGGCGCGATGTCGCGGCGTGCGCTGCCGTGCGCGCCCGCGTGGGCCCAGACATCGATCTGATGCTCGACTGCCACCATGACTATAGCCGGGCAGAGGCGCTATACATCGGACGTGCCCTGGAGGAACTCGACTTTCACTGGTTTGAAGAGCCGATGAACGAGCACAGCATGTCCTCCTATGCCTGGTTATCGAACGAGTTGGATATCCCCGTCGTCGGACCTGAAACCGCCGGAGGCTTGTTCTACAACCGCGCCGAGTGGATCACGCAGCATGCCACGGATATCAGCCGCTACGACGTGCACCTTGGGGGACTGACGCCCCTGATCAAATGTATCCACCTGTGCGAAGCACACGGCGTTGCACTGGAGGTTCACGGCGGCGGCCATGGCAACCTGCACGCTCTCGGCGCCATGGGCATCCCGGGGGAATACTATGAGCGAGGACTGCTCCATCCGCACTTTGACTTTGAGGGGAGCCAACCCTGGCTCCAGTCACTTCCCGACGATATAGATTCGCAAGGACACGTGCACATGCCCCAGTATCCGGGCCTCGGGCTGGAGATCGATTGGGAGTATGTGAACGCCAACCGTCTGTAGCCCGTCTTCGCCGTGCGCATCGGCTGAGAGCGGGGCTTCTACTTGACGCGCAGACAGCCGTGTGCTATCCTACATGCATCTCAGGCGAGGGTGCCCGAAAGGGTGCCCTCGCGTGCTTTTTACCGGCGAGGCAGAGACAATGGTCATCGTTTTGAACAGCTCTAGCAGGAGGCAGCCTGTTACCGGCATACACCCCCCCGGGTAGTTTGGCGTTCCAGGTGTCGATGGAGACAAGGCCAGTTATCCGGGTGGAGACTGGCCTTTTTTGGTCGCTGTAACCAGAGAAAAGCTCTCCCCGCAATCGCGCCATAAAGGAGTAATCGATGCTAGAATTTAGTAAGAGAACAAATACACTGGAGCAATCCGAGTACAAGTACAGCCTGCAGGATGTGGCAAACCCGAACTATTACCGGATGCTGTACAGCTACGACGACGTGCCCAAGATTCCCTTTAACCATCGCCACGTGCCGATGTACCCCCCGGAGCGGCTGTGGATCAGCGATACGACTTTTCGCGATGGCCAGCAGGCCCGCACCCCGTACACGGTCAAACAATCTGTGCAACTGTTCAAGTTCCTGCACGAACTGGGGGGGCCCAACGGGATCATTCGCCAGGCAGAGTTCTTTCTATACAGCGAGAACGACCGGGCCGCGGTGGAGGCCTGCCGCGCTCTGGGCTATGAATATCCAGAGATCACCAGCTGGATTCGCGCCACCAGGCAGGACTTTCAGCTAGTCAAGAACATGGGGATTCCCGAGACAGGAATCCTGGCCAGTTGTTCCGACTTTCACATCTTTAACAAGCTCAAGATGACTCGCGGCCAGGCGATGGATCAGTTCCTGGGGGTCGTCAAAGACGCGCTCTCTATCGGCGTCAAGCCCCGCGTGCACCTGGAGGACATCACCCGGGCGGACTTTTACGGGTTCGTTGTACCCCTGGCTCTGGAGCTCAAGGCGCTCTCTGACGAGAGCGGCATCCCTATCAAGATTCGTGCCTGCGATACGCTTGGCCTTGGCGTGAGCTATCCGGGCGTCGCGCTGCCGCGCAGCGTGCCGGGCATCGCCTACGGCCTCTGGCACCACGCTGGCTTTCCGAGCGATCTGCTCGAGTGGCACGGCCACAATGACTTTGGTAAGGCGATCGCCAACGCAGGCACCGCGTGGCTCTATGGCATCTCCACCGCCAACTGCACCCTCCTCGGCTTTGGCGAGCGAACCGGCAACACGCCCCTGGAAGCCATGGTCTTTGAGTACGCGTCGCTGCGTGGCTCTTTTGATGGCATGCAGCCCCAGTACATCACAGAGATAGCACGCTACTATGAGAGCGACCTGGCATACCGCATCCCACCGATGACGCCCTTTGTGGGCGAGGACTTTAACACCACGCGCGCCGGCATTCACGCCGATGGCCTGCTGAAGGATCCGGAAGTGTACAGCGCCTATGACACAGAGGCCCTGCTGGGCCGAGCGCAGCGCGTGATGATCAACCAGTCCTCCGGAGCCGCCGGGCTGCTGCACTGGATCAACGGCTATTACGGGCTGCAGGGTCACCATCAGCTGGACAAGCGCGACGGACGCCTCGCCAGAGTGAACGATTGGGTACAGCAGCAATACGCCGACGGGCGCTCAACGGCAATCGGTGATGAGGAGTTGGCGACCGTGATCGCGACTCTGGAGCCGCAGCTGGACGCCGAGTTGCGTGGCGTGCTCGTCACGGACTAGCCGCATCGTCGAGGGAGGGGGCCAGCTGGCCCCCTCTTTCTTTGTCCCCGTACAGGCCGTAGTGGGCCTTTTATGCGCGTTTGCCAACGGCTGGCGCTGCTCCGCTATGGACAGCCTCGGCCAGCGCGATAGCGCCAAGCACGCCCGCGCGGTCGCCAAGGCCGGGCGGGACGATAAACTGGTCTATCTCGGACAGCACCTGCTCGACCTGAAGGTAGCCGTTCAACAGGCGCTGCACATTCGTCCTGATCATGGGAAAGAGCTGGCTCTGGTGCATGACCCCACCCCCCATGATGATGCGCTGCGGCGCTACCGGCAGGAGCAGATTAACCAGTCCGAAAGCCAGGTAGCGTGCTTCCAGTGCCCAAGCGGGATGATCGGCTGGCAGATCTCTGGCCGGAGCGCCCCACCGCTCCTCGATTGCGGGGCCGCAGCACAGACCCTCCAGGCAGTCCCCATGGTAGGTGCAGTATCCCTCGTACGGATCCTGGTCGCGATCGTGCGGCACCCGAATATGCCCCATCTCGGGGTGCATCATGCCATGGATCAGCTTGCCGTTGACAATACCCCCGCCGCCGATACCTGTTCCCACCGTCAGGTAGATAAAGGTATCCAAACCTTGAGCCGCCCCCCAGCGGTGCTCCCCCAGGGCCGCCACGTTCACGTCAGTGTCAAAACCCACCGGAACTCCGAGCATACGGTGCACACACCCCGCAAAGTCCGTCTGGGCCCACCCGGGTTTGGGCGTTGTTGTCACATAGCCAAAGTGAGGAGAGCCAGGATCAGGATCGATGGGCCCAAAGGAGGCAATACCGACGGAATCCAGAGGACCCCGATGCCGGTTGGCGAGAAAAAAGTCCTGGACCTGCGCAAGGGTGACGTCAGGCGTATCGGTATCAAAACGCGCTTCAGCGCGAATATCCTCTGGCCCCGTGCCGATGGCACACACAAACTTTGTGCCTCCCCCTTCGATACCCCCAAAGAGCGGCATACAGCCTTCCTCCTGCGTTATAGCGCGCCATCTCCGATGTGCAGCCCAATGGTCCCCTCAACGGGTTGAACGTTGAATTGCCCTGGCGCGGATATCCTCAGTCTCAGAAATGGCGCTGCCGGCGCCACCCGCAATCCAACCGAATAGCGCCCCTCCGGCACAGACATCCTGCAAGATGTGGGCCGGAAAGGGCGCCTTGGCACACGCTGAGCCGTTATGTTACTCGGTCTCGTCTGCGGCAGACTCTTCCTGAAGATGTCGCTCCAGCCATGAATCGAGATCTGCGCGACGAAACCGCCAGGTGCGGCCGATCTTGATCGCTGGAATCTTGTTGTCCTGCGCCCAGGAATAGATCGTAGACTCTTTGAGCTGCAGGTACTGCGCCACCTGCTTGACGTTGAGCAGGTTATCCTGTGACATGTCTCCCTCCTTTGGCCCAAGTAACTCTCGGTCGAAACACTATGTTAGGGACCGCAACGCGGAGGCACTGCCCACCGGAGCCAGTGGCGCTCGCATTGATTCAGCGCGCATCACTCGCAGACATTATATCTTACGGTCGTGCTCCAGTCAACAAGATATGAGCATAACTGTAGAAAAGATCATCAAAAGCATCAATACGGCAGCGCTACACCAACTCTGGACAAGCAAGCTCACCGAGGCAACAATCTATACGTCCTGACCAATTTACCGACTTGAGTGGAAAGGCTGCCACTGGACCGCACTCTATGGACAGGTGAGAAAACCTCGTTGGCGTTGTCTGGCGTCGGTTGCCGTGTTATACTTGCACCGTCGATCCGGAATGCGATGGCCTCGGGAGGCAGCCACATGTACCAGAAAATCATCATCATCGGCAGACTCGGACGCGATCCTGAGATGCGTTATACATCGCAGGGCACCCCGGTAACCAGTTTCTCAGTAGCCACAGATCGTGTGTGGAACGACCAGAACGGTCAGAGGCAGGAGCGGACGACATGGTTTCGTGTCTCCGCCTGGCGCCGTCTGGCAGAAACGTGCAACCAGTACTTGACCAAGGGGCAGTTGGTCATGATAGAGGGAGAGATGCAGGAGCCTCGACCGTACCAGAGTCGCGACGGTGAGTGGCGGGCATCTCTCGATGTTACTGCCAACAACGTCAAGTTCCTCAGCGGCCGAGGGGACAGCGCCAGCGCACCGCAGGACCGCGATAGCGACCGGAGTGACGCCGGTGGTCCAGTCCTCGACGAGGAAGAGATCCCCTTCTAGCGTGTTCGCGGGGAGGCCGCGCGCGCGTGGCCTCCCTTTCTCTTTCGATCCTCTCATTCCACAGCGTGGAGTATCCCATGCCTGCCGATCTCTTGTTATTCAATGGCGCCATCCGCACCATGGATCCCCTGCTCCCCGTGGTCGAGGCGGTGATGATACGCCACGGACGTATCTGCGCCCGGGGCACCAGCGCCGATCTCCTTGCCCTCGCCAGGAAGGCGAATCGCATCGACCTGGCCGGCCGGAGCGCGATTCCCGGCCTGGAAGATGCCCATCTTCACCTCTGCATGCACGGTCTGGCGCTGGGGCAACTGCGACTGGACGCCT